>Ga0163162_10002991_pt1 | contig 16150 bp, 10 predicted proteins | sample S55metaG_FD_115310 | JGI IMG/M metagenome (GOLD analysis project Ga0163162, IMG submission 115310) | Switchgrass rhizosphere microbial communities from Kellogg Biological Station, Michigan, USA - S5-5 metaG | ecosystem: Host-associated > Plants > Roots > Rhizosphere > Soil | place: USA...
GGACCTTCGTCTCATCGACGCCGTTAAGAAATCCGATGTGAAGTCCATCCGCTCTTTGATCGCCGAACACGTCGATGTGAATGCCACAGACATCGACGGATCCACCGCGCTTCTTTGGGCCGCGCAGCGCGACAATGCCGAGATCGTGGATACTCTTCTGGCGTCTGGAGCAAACGCAAAGGCCGCTACGCGATACAACGTTACGCCGCTTTCAATGGCCTGCGTCAACGGCAATGCGGCAATCATCGACCGGTTGTTGAAGGCAGGCGCTGATGCAAACAGCGTCTCGAAAGAAGGCGAAACGGCCCTCATGACTGCGTCTCTCACTGGCAAGGGGGATGCTGTAAAGGTTCTTCTGGCGCATGGAGCGGACGTTCATGCCAGGGATCCGATCAAGGGGCAGACCTCATTGATGTGGGCTGCGGCGGAAGGCAATGCCGAAGTCGTCGATTTACTCATTCAGTCGGGGTCGGATTTGAAGGCGAAATCGAAGGGTGGATTCACCCCCATGCTTTTCGCGGTTCGTAATGGGCACATCGATGTCGTCAAAGTTCTTCTCAAGAATAAGGCCGGCGTCAATGATGTCGCAGCCGATGGAACGAGCGCACTCAACATCGCCGTCGTCAATGCGTACTTTGAACTCGCCTCGGTTTTACTCGATGCCGGTGCGGATCCCAATGCACCGGATCCGCGTGGATCCGCATTGCATACCCTGGCCTGGCTCCGAAAGCCGGGTGCGGATGGCGCCGCCGGTGTGGGGAATACGCCTCATGGGCCTCCCGTACCAACCGGGCGTGTGTCCGCTCTCGAACTGGCCGCAATGTTGCTGGATCACGGTGCCAATCCGAATGCTCAGATCAACTGGCAGGACAAGCGCTTCGATAAGGAAGGCGGCACCATGAAGAATCCGCCGCTCATCCAGCTGGGGCGTCATTACCTGACGTATATCGGAGCGACTCCGTTTTATCTGGCCGCGCACAATGGCGACGCGCCGTACATGCGTCTGCTGGCAGCCCACGGCGCAGATCCGAAACGTCCGAATGTTCTCGGCGTCACTCCGCTGATTGCGGCTTCCGGACTGGATTATTGGGAAGGCGAGGCTCCGGGTCCATTCACGGGTGTCTCGGAAGCGGAACGACTCGATGCGGTGAAGCTGGCCTTGGAGCTCGGGAACGACATCAATGCGCACGCGGATTTCGGGGATTACGCAATGGAAGGCGATCCGAAGTATCTTCTGCTCTATTACCCGCTGAACATGAATCAACTCGTCGACAAGGTTTTGGGTGACCCGCGCTGGTCCGGCAGTACGGCCCTTCACGCGGCCGTTGTTTCCGGTCAACCGGGGATTGTGCAATACCTCATCGATCGTGGCGCCGACGTACACGCGAAAACAAAACTCGGCTGGACTCCGCTGATGATGGCGGAAGGTATATTTTTTGCCAATGCCAAAAAGGAATATCCCGCCGCCGCCGCAATTCTGAAAAAGTACTGACCGGAGGGTTCCATATGCGTTTCAAATCCAGGCTGGTGGCGCTTGTGCCACTGCTGATCGCCACTACTTTGCTGTCGCAGACTGTGCTACCTCCGCCGGCACCGTGGCGCGGCGCAGGTCCGACTCCCTGTGTTGGATCGGACGGAGGAATTTATTCCTGCGCTCCTGTCGGTGGAGTGGTGGCAATCCGTGCTGGACGGCTGTTCGACAGCAAGACCGGCGAGATGCGGACAAAGCAGGTGGTGCTGGTTCAAGGGGAACGTATTACCGAAGTTGGGCCGGAGGCTTCTGTGAAGATTCCTGCCGGAGCTTCCGTGATCAACCTCGGGACAGCAACCGTTCTTCCGGGTCTCATCGATGCCCATACGCACATGTTCAACACGCCTGCCGCAGGTATGTCCAGAGAGGCATCGACTTTGATTGCGGCTCAGAATGTCATGTCGGACTTGCGCGCGGGATTCACGACAGCCCGCGACATGAGTTCCCATGGCAACGGATATGCTGACGTCGATATGCGCAACGCCATTAACGAAGGCCGGATCGACGGCCCGCGCTACCAGGTATCGGGCAGGGGAATCATTTGGGGAGCGGCGCCGGCAACGACGCCTCCGAGCCCTTTGACACAGATTGTTGTTCGCTCCGTAGAAGAAGCGCGAGCGGCCGTCAAGGAACACATCGACCATGGTGTCGACTGGATCAAGCTGTTTCCTACGGGCGCGTACTCATTCACCGCGACCGGAGAACCTCAGTACTTACTGACGTATCCCATGCCGGTATTGCAGGCGTTGATTGATGAAACGCACCGGCTCGGCCATAAGACGGCGTGTCATGTTTTGGGTGGAGAGGGTCAACGGAATGCGATCATCGCGGGCTGCGACACCATCGAGCACGCGTTTGGGCTGGACCAGACTCAGGCCAACATGATGGTGCAGAAAAACCTCTATTACGATCCGACTTTTGTCCGTTACCTCGAGCCCTACATGGATGACAACGATGCAAAAAGCACCGGCGGGAAATACCGCATGATTCCCATCTTTGAAAAGGCTGTAACGATGGCGGCAGCCACAAAGGGAATGAAGATAATGATGGGCAGTGGCGCCGATGGCTCAACCTATGCACATGGAACCCAGGCTCTCGACTTCGAGGCTCTGGTGAAGCGAGCCGGCATGACCCCTGCGCGAGCCATTCAGTCCGGAACGATTGTGAATGCCGAGATCCTGGGCTGGTCGGATCGCATTGGCTCGATCGAAAAAGGCAAGTATGCGGACCTGGTTGTTGTTTCGGGTGATCCGCTGTCCGATATTACGGAGCTGCAGCGGGTGAAGTTCGTCATGAAGGGCGGAAAGATTATTCGAAACGACCTGCTGCCCAAATAGGGAGAATGTTGGCGGATTGGGGTGCGCCCCATCGGCTGGAGAGATTTTTCCCGGTGGTTTTTTTGATCTGGTGGTCAAGGAGTCGGATATTCGAAATGGGGAAAATACGTCGAAAGTTCGAAATCGAGTTCAAACGTCAGCTCGTCCTGGGAACCGCCTTCACTCCTCGATCGGCTATGTCCCTCCGACCGAGTTTGAAGACAACGTTCTTAAACTAAACCCGCTGAACGACCGCCGCTCCACCTGTGAGAAAAACTCTCCAGTTCACGGGGCGCATTCCAGATTGCCCTCCTGCGTCAGGAGGGCAGCGTCATCGCGTTCTTCGCGATGACGCGAGGGGTGGTTCCCAAACGAAATAGTTAAGAATGCATTCTTAAGGAGTGCGGCTCTGGAACCACCCCTCGCACGATCTCGACTGCTGTCTCGATCGTGCTGCCCTCCTGACTCAGGAGGGCAATCCGCTTCCATTCGCCGTTATCACAATGCCGGTCCCTACTTTGGCCCGAGTCCGTTCTTCATGAGGAAATCGCGAATTGCGGTGTAGATCTTCACTCTTTCGTCTGCCGTAAAGTTCCCATGTTTTCCCCCGGGAACAGTTATCAGCTGGTTTGGAACATTTACTTTTGCCAATTCCTGATGGAGCTTTACTGCCTCCGGATAAGGCACGGTTGGATCGGCGTCACCGTGAACGGTCAGTATTGGTGGCAGGCCAGCCCGAACGTAAGTCAGTGGCGATACTTTTTTAGCAATCTCCATTTTGTTCGGCAAATCGCCGAACCAGCGCACTGCGGCGGGTTGGCTGTTCTTTCCCTCGATGACGTCGGGGACATCCGTAATTCCGAACCAGTTGATGACGGCCGCTATCTTCGGCATCTGTGGCAATACGGATGCAACCGCGCCGCGAGCGGGCGCCGCTGCGCCGGCACAGTCTGCGGGTGAAACGGCATTTTCCGGAATCATCCCCATCGCAAGTGCAAGGTGACCGCCTGCAGACTCACCGGTCACCACAATCCGGTTCACGTCGATGTTATAGGCTGCCGCACTGGCGGCGACAAATCGGAGAGCGCAGAAACAATCGACGACCGCTGCGGGAGCAAGCGTCGAAACGTCGCTGGCCACACCGAGCCGGTACTCCACGTTGACGACGTTCCATCCCATTTCCATCCAGGGAACAAGCCCCAGAATCGCGGTTTCCTTTGCGCCGGCTACCCAAAAGCCTCCATGGATGTAAACCAACGTTGGCTGTGGAGATGTGACGCCTCGGCGATAATAAACATCCATTTTCAGTTGCTGATTGCTCGCTGTGCGGTACGTGATGTTGGAAGCGACCTGATACTGACTCGCAAGCTGGGCGGCGAAGGTAGCCGTCGGCGGTAGCTGTGCGGAAGCGGGTCCTGCAACAGCAAACAATAGTGCGATTCCGAGTAAAAATTTGCCACTCATATACGGATTACTTCAGAACTCATGGCCGCGATGGCCAGAACACCAAGAACAAACAGGAGACCGACATGTCGATTCATGATTCCTCCATTACGATAAGGTGCGATCAGCCGCAGTACGCGGCGGACGATATCGTATAAATATTTCACGCGCAAGTAATTCGGACTTATACGGGAACCTCTTGTGAAGAGATGTTCGTTTTCTTATCCTGTATGCGCCTCGAACCTGGTTAGAGGACCAGTTAAAGGAATGAATACCTTGTGACGCCTGTTGAAAAGCTGCTCAAAGATGACGTTCGACTTCCTTCACCACCTGCAATTGCAGTCCGCATTCTGGACCTGGTCAAACGCGATAATTTCACTTTTCATGCACTGGGAGAAATCATCCAGGCCGATCCGGCCCTCACCAGCCGGATCCTCCGGCTGGCAAATTCCGGATGCTATGGGTTGCCGCAAAAGGTATCGAACTACGAAACCGCAGTTGCGGTTCTCGGCGGGAACGCGCTCAAGAACATCGCGCTTTCCTTCATCATCGCGCAGGTGTTTCAAGGCAAACGGGGAGATCGCTTTGATTTCTCCCGACTGTGGCGCAGATCGGTGACTTCCGCGGTTGCCGGGCAGCTTCTGAGTGCCGAAATCCGATATAAGAACGACGACATCTTTATTACCACTCTGCTTCAGGACATCGGCATCGGAGCCATGTTCCTTTGCAGGAGAAACGACTATCTCGCGGTTCTCGATGAGAAGGCCGTGTCCGGACGACCGCTGACCCAGGTGGAACGTGAGATCTTTGATTTTGATCATCAGGATGTCGGCTCAGAAATGTTGAAGATGTGGGGGCTGCCGGAGAACGTGTATCTCCCTATCAAATATCATCACGACACAGAAAGTGCTCCGTTGAATCTGAAACCCTTATGCCAGCTGATTCACGCCTCCGACAGAATTTCGGCGGTGTACTACGGCTCCGGGACTGTGCGGAACGTGCGGCGTTCCAGGGAACTGCTGGCTCAGAAGTTCGATCTCAATGAAAAGCGCGCCATGAATCTAATTGATTCGGTAGCGCAGAAAAGCGATGAACTGCTGTCGCAATTCAACATAGAGGTCCGAAAGACGCAGTCCTATTCCGAACTGCTGCAGAAGGCCAACGAGGAGTTGAGCCGGCTGAATTTTTCGTGCGAGACCTTGATCGTTGAATTCCGGGAATCCAAGGCAAGAGCCGAACTTCTTGCCGCAGAATTGAAGGCTGCAAATTCGAAACTTCGCAACGCTGCGTTCCGGGATGACCTGAGTGGTCTTTACAATCATCGATTTTTTCACGAATCGCTGAGCGGCGAAATCGAAGCGGCGGAGCGTTACAGGCATCCGGTATCAGTCATCATGCTGGATGTCGATAATTTCAAGACGATCAATGACACCCACGGACATCAAATGGGAGATGCCGTATTGCGCACCGTGGGTCAGTATCTGTTTCGAACCAGCCGTGCAAGTGACATTCCAGCCCGATATGGTGGGGACGAATTTGTGATTCTTCTCCGGGATACGACATTGGACGGCGCAAAAGTCCGGGCGAAGACGATATGTTCGGAAATCGCGACGACACCGATTCAAATTGACGGCATCAAAGTGGACATCACAGTCAGCGTCGGAGTCGCCGGGTATCATCAAAGGGCGCCGGTCAGCAAGAATCAACTGATTAACCTGGCGGACAAAGCGATGTACCAGTCCAAGCGCGACGGTCGGAATCGCGTCAGTGTTCAGGAGGAGAGCGATTGATCAAACCATTTACCCCAAAATTCATGAAGATTGGCGTTCTCACTGCCGCCCTGCAGGAATTGACCCCGCGGAATGTACGGGACGCGGATCCGGATCGTGCCATTGAAGACTGGCTGACTTTTGCCGGTGAACTCGGGGTGGATTACATCCAGCTTTCCACTGCGCTGCACCCCTCGGAATCCGATATACCAGCGGAAGCACTGCTTGATCCGGTTGCCAATACACTGGACCTTCGCAGACCCTTCGATAAGACCCGTGTGCGCCGCGTGGACTCGGCGATGAAGTCCAGCGGTATCGGTTTGTCGGATCTGGCATATTTCGACAATATGCTGCATCACGATTCCGCGGTACGGCAGAAAAAACACGAGTTTATGATCCGGGCTTTCGATGCGGCAGCGATGCTGGGAGTCGACGCCGTCTGTGGGTTTGTGGGACGAAATCAGCAGCACAGTATGGATCAGAATCTGATGGATTTCGAAGAGCAGTTCATACCGCTTCTAAAGGCTGCGAAAGACCGCGGCCTCACATTCCGCGTGGAACAATGCCCGATGCCGGGATGGACGACCGGTGACAATTTCCATAACAACATTGGGTACACCCCCGGAGCCTGGATCGCTTTGCACCGGATTTGCGAGAGACACGGCGTCGGGGATCAGTTTCGCATTCACTACGATCCGTCACATGCCATCCTGATGGGCCAGGACACTCGGTCGATATTTCAGTATTTGAAGGATGAGGGATATGGCTTCCTCATCGGCGGCTTTCATGTGAAAGGGCAGGTGATCGACTCGAAGGGGGTGGCCGCATGGGGCTATGGTGGCCAAACGATGGAACGTGGCGACTGGATTGCCGGAAAGCCATCAGAGAAACCTTCCGACCAGCTCAATGCATGGAAGAAACAGGTGGTACTGTGTGAGCACGAACTGCCAGGGACCGCCCGGCACGACCCTTTGGCGTACCTTCAAAACCGAACCGTGGACTGGCTGGACCACCAATTGGCCGCCCGTGAACTACTTCCACTGGATGTGGCAAATACTCACCTCATCGTTGAACACGAGTACCCTAAAGCACGGATTCAAGACAAAGACCGACTGAAACCTATTCTTAAAGGGTCCATCGCTTTTGTACGGAAGATCGACGAAGCGGCCGCTTGTATGTCCGCACTTCAAAGTGAAGTTCTTGCCTCTCAAAACATTCCGGTGCAGGGTTTCGGAAGGCAGGCGTACCGTTCCTGACTCGAGCACCGAGTAGTCGGAGCTTGCGGGTTTCCAGGTTCAGCCGGTGCGCCGAGGAAACGCAGACGATCGTTTTGCCAACTTATATGGGCCCAGTCATATCTATACCGTAGACTATTTTTGCAAGCCGCCCGCCCCAGCCGCTATCGCTCGGGATATCGCATCGTCAAAATATCTGGTTTTGGGAAGGCGACTCTCTTCCTGTCCCAACATTAATTAAAGGAGAATGACCATGCAGAACGACCGAAAGTTAATGGGATGGGCTTTATCCGCCCTCCTCATGGTCGGAAGCCTGGCTGGTGGACTCGTCCTGGCGCAAACCGGACGCACAACGACACCGGCCGCAGCGCCGGCCACAACCGTACAAAGTCCAGAACTTGTGGGACCGTTGGTTCCGGTAACGGGCTTTAGCCCGATTGTAAAAAAGACAGCTCCCTCCGTAGTCAGCATTACTTCGACGAGCCTCCGGAAAACGGGTGACGATGGTGAAAGCCTTTCGCAGTTGTTCCGCGGATTTCCCGGGTTTGACGTCCCGGATGATCCTCAGTTCAGACTGCCCCGCAAACAACAGGCGGCGGGATCCGGCGTCATTATGACGTCTGATGGCTACATCCTGACCAATCACCATGTGGTGGACAAATCAACCCGAGTTCACGTCGTTCTTGCCGATAAACGTGAATTCGATGCCAAGGTCGTGGGAACGGATTCGGATGCGGATATTGCCGTCATCAAAGTGGATGCGACGGGATTGCCCGCTGTCACGATCGGAGACTCTTCGCGCGTTGAAGTGGGCGATGTCGCTCTCGCGATTGGCAACCCGTTTGCCTTGGGTCAGACCGTCACTATGGGCATTATCAGTGCACTTGGACGCACGGGTCTGGGTATTGAAAATTACGAAAACTTCATTCAAACGGACGCCGCAGTAAATCCAGGCAATTCCGGTGGTGCCCTGGTCAATACTCGCGGGGAATTGATCGGAATCAATACGGCGATCCTCTCGGAGTCAGGCGGGAATCAGGGAATCGGATTCGCGATTCCCAGCAACATGGCTCGATCGCTGATGAATCAGATCAAGGATCACGGCAAAGTGACTCGGGGTTATATCGGCATCGTTCCTCAGGATCTGACTCCGCAGCTGGCATCCAGCTTCGGCATCAAGGATACGAGGGGCGCGCTGGTTTCGTTTGTTGAAGACAACAGCCCTGCTGCAAATGCTGGAATGCAGCGAGGGGACGTCATTCGTGAAGTAAATGGCGCAGTGATAAACGACCAGGGAGAACTCCGAAACAGGATTGCAGAGTTGGAACCTGGCAACACGCTTTCCGTAAAAGTATTGCGGAACGGCTCAGAAAAGACCCTGTCTTTGAAGGTAGCGGCAAGGCCTGTAGAAGCAGCATCCAAGTCCGCCCCTGTGCCCGATGTCGGCACCAGCGGAAAATTGGGTCTTGCGATTCAGGATCTTAATCCGCAGATCGCTCGCCAATTGGGAATTCCGTCTTCAGTGACTGGCGTGGTTGTGACCCAGGTGCAGCCGGACAGCCCTGCTGCCGACGCCGGAATCCGCCGTGGTGATGTGGTCGAGGAAGTAAATCGCCAGCCGGTGAAGTCGGCAAGTGACTTCCAAAATGCCGTGTCTAAATCGGCGAAGTCGGTACTTCTGCTGATCCAACGGGACGACAAGACGATTTACGCTGTCGTCGAGCGCGAAGGGTAAGCTTTCGAAGCGAATCCCGCGAGGGTGGTTCCAAAGCGGCACACTGACGATGGTGCCTTTGGAACCACCCCGGCGTTTCGCGCCATCCCTCCGGACTCAGGAGGGGTATTTTCTTCATGCGAAATCACTCCTATTTTTTCTTCTTTTGCTTGTCGACGTAGTACCCCGCCTTGGTCCAGATGCTAAGTTTTCCAGAAGTTTCCGGTGCATCCACGACATTGACGCGAATCCTCCTCCATTTGCCATCCGGTGTTGGATTCGTGGATCGATACCCTATTTCGTATTGAACTCCCAGGCCCCGCGCAATTTCCCGCGCCGTGCTTTCCAGCGAAAACGATATGGGCGACGCAAGGTAGTTTTTTCCACCAGTCAAAGGAGAGATGTAGGAAGTTCCGCCATCGTCATACACATCGCCTCCGTCATTCGACGTGAGGATGGAATAGACCTGAACTTCCTGCCTGGTGGCCACGCGCTCAACGTAATACGGATCCAATCCTGACCCGGTAGCGGCATCACCGTTCAATGTGCCGCCGATCAGAATCAGGAGCTTTCGTTTGTTCGCAGCTTCCTTCAGATAGTCCAATCCCATGAATATGGAATCCGCTGTAACGCCACCCGCCGGATAGATAGCGGTAGCCTTCATGAGATCTGTTGTAAAGCTTTGAATTACAGTACCGCCAGGTGGGCTATGGGTGTCGTTGATCAAGAAGAATTCGTTGTTGGTCCAGGGTGTGGCCTTGAGAAATTCCAGCGGAACGCCTCTCGATTCGTTTGGAGGTCCACCGAGTACAAATCCGACGCTGATCGGGCCGGCATCCACGGCAAACAGGTCCAGTTTCTGATCGACGCCGTCCTCTGTAATTTTGAAGTTCTCTTTTTTCAGACCTGGAATGGCAACGTGATCTTTGTCGACGACGGAGACATAGGCCAGTTCCATCCCGTTCGTTGGATCAGGTTCCTGCTCTTTTTCTTTTTCCTGCTGGCCACGGCCGCGCCCATTCTGGCCTCTGGGACCCGCAGGCTGCGTCGAACCACGCGGCGTTCCACCGCCTCCGCGCGGGGCTGAGCTGCCGCCACGCTGTCCTAAAGACAGAAAGGTAGTGGTGAGCAGAAAAATTATGGATGGGACAATGCCTGCTCGAAGACGCGATGGCCGGGGCATCAGCCAGCCAGGGCAGCGCGTATGGCCTGTCCGAAACTGATGGAGTCTCCCGGTCCTTCCGCCGTGATCAGTTTGTCCTGAACCACGACCGGACCGCTGACGTACGTAGCTCCGGCAGCCTTCAATTCCTGAATCGCCTGAGGAAGAAAATAAACGGTTGCTTGCTTTCCGGATAGCAGCTTCGCCTTGGCAAGCACGACTGTAGATAGAGAAATTGCGGCAACGACTTTTCCGGCCGCGGACATGGCCGACGCAAGTTCGGCAAGTTTCTTATCGTTCCAGAAGAACTCCGGAACCGAAGGTCCACCGCAAATCACCAGAGCATCAAAGTTTTCAGCTTTGGCGTCGCTGATGGCAAGAGTGGACTCCACGAGTGCGCCTTTTAATCCGTAGCAGGTTCGCGCGCTGCCGGAAGCGACGGTGATGGAGGCACCCACGGCTTCCAGAATCTTTCGGGGTTCGACAAATTCCTCATCGCGGAATTGCGTAAAGGGAACCACCATCAGAACTTTTTTGCCTGCCAGACTCGTATCCGCCATCTCTCAATTTCTCCTTCGTTCGGGAATTATAGCGTGCACCTTGCTAGAATGCAGAGAATGATTAGTCTGAAGAGCCCACGCGAAATCGAGCGGATGAAGGGTGCAAGTCGAATAGTCGCGGAAATATTGCTGGAGCTGCGCGAAGTCGTCAGCGAAGGCATGTCGACAATGGAGATTGACCGGATCGCAGAAGCCCTGACGTACAAGAAGAAAGCAAAACCGGCGTTCAAAGGCTATCGTGGGTTCACCGCTTGCATCTGCGTGTCGATCAACGATGAGGTCGTGCACGGCATTCCTTCCGCCAAACGATTTCTCAAGAACGGCGATGTTGTGGGGTTGGATTTCGGCGTGGTCTACGACGATTTTTATGGAGACTCTGCGGTAACGGTTCCAATCGGCCCAATTCCGGCGGACGTCGAGAATCTCCTGAAAGTTACCGAGCAATCCTTGTATGCCGCCATTGAGACTCTGGTTCCCGGTAACTTTCTCTCGGATGTGGGTGCCGCCATACAACGCCTGGCCGATGTTCACCACTTCGGCATCGTTCGGGAATTTTGTGGTCATGGAATCGGCCGCGCCCTTCATGAAGATCCGCCCGTTCTGAATTACCTGCAAAGTGGAAGAGGGCCGAAGATCAAGCCAGGCCTTGTCATTGCCATCGAGCCCATGGTCAATCTCGGGACAGAGAAGGTTCGAATTCTCGAGGACGGATGGACCGTCGTTACGATGGATGGAAAGCCGTCGGCTCATTTCGAACATACCATTGCGGTTCTTCCAGAAGGTCCGGAAATTCTCACCCGGGTATAGCCCAAACGGGAGCGGTTCAAAGACGCAATCTTCTCGCGGGTTTCATGCTAAGCCATTCGGAGTGCCAGGCGCGGAAGCCGCGCGCGCCGAAGAGACGGTCCGCGCTGCCTATTCTTCAACGGAACGAGCCGCGTCATGGTTAAAGCATGGCGGCTCGTTCCCCTGATTCGTGAGCTAACAGTCAGGGATTCGTCATGTCGATGCGGAAATTCCAGTTGTAGTAACCGACAAGAGTGAGACCTTTTCTGTCGTAGCGGTATAGCGCGGCGACGTTGGGATAGTTTCCGGCGTCGGTGCCGAGATACGGAACCATATTCCAACTGTTGCACGGAACAGGCGGAACACTGGCCGCTGTCCTGCAAGTGAATGTAACCCACCCGGTAGTCGGCTGGTTGCTTCCCACTGCCGGAAAGTAGGGGCCCATAAACAGTTTGTACTTGGCTTTGCTGTCGCTGAAATCGATACCGAAGAGACAGCGGTTATAAGAAGTGCCAGGTCCGATTGTAAGGAGATTCATGAATTGATTGGCTCCATCTAAACATCGAACGTACTCTTCCACATTCTGGGAGTAGAGGCCGTCGTTTACGGGTGGAGTTTTCCCGTCCGGTGTGCATTGAGTGGGGCTGCCGGGTAGAAATGCACAGGACACGAAGTGCAAATAGACCGTCCGATAGGATTGATTGAAAAGAGTGATACTCGCGGCGTCATTACCCACAACGCTTCCAATGTTGCTGCATCTTCCCTTATCGCAGGTAGTTCCCACGTAGGTTCCTCCCAGCTGCCCAACTGGCGGATTGATGTCGTCGCTTTGCAACGTAAGGTCCTTCGAACTGGTCGGCGTGCTGCCGTCATAGACCGTAGCAGTGGTGTTGTACTGCGTCTGGGCCAAAAGCGTCCACGGTGACGCGACCACGATAATGACAAAGCTGAGCAATAACCATTGACGAAATGATCGAGAATTCGGATTCAGTGAGTTAATTGTCATAGAGATTCTCCTGACTTGAATGACAAATTCGGCGATGTCATGTCGGCCGTTAATAAATATTTTTGTCATCACTTCAATGTTCGGTTTGTGGGTTATAAGGGTGAGCACAGACCGAGGACTGCACCGGAATGGGAATCGTTCGACGTGGATGGATACTGCTGCTCACCACCGGCAGTCTGAATTTCCTTTTGTGGCACGTTGCCATGCGGGCTCAGGTTCCTTCACGGCTCCATAGTGACGACCGTCTCTTAGCTGCGGGCAAGACGGACTCCATAGAAGTTGATCTGCATGTCGGCCAATTTCTTCAATTCTCAGTCGAGCAAACCACTGGCAGGGTATCGGCGGCACTCCATGCACCAGACGGGACGGAATCGGGATATGGCTCAGCCATGAGTCTGCCTCGGTTTCAAGTTGCAGCGATCGCCAACGCAACGGGAACATACCGCCTGGAAATCCATGCCGGCCCAGGCAATCCGATCGATGCTCATTATCGGCTGAGCGTGAATCCTCCACGCATTGCGAATCCGGAGGACGAGGAAGCGGCACGAATCTCGTCTTCGATAGGAGTTGCCAATAGGCTGACCGACGAGGCACTGGCAACAGGAGCGAAACCGGCCACGCTGCATGCTGCAATCGACAGCTATCGGAGCGCATTGGAACTCATCCGGAATTCCAGGAATCCCGAAGCGGAAGGGCGCGCCCTGCAGGGTCTCGCCAGTGCATATCTTTTGGGGAATGCGTCAAGCAGAGCTGTGGCGGATCTGGATAGCGCTGTTGAAACACTCGACCAGGCGATTCCAATCTGGCGCCGGCTTGGCGACTGGGGAGCCGAATCCGAAGCGTTATTTCTAAAAGCAGGGGCCAACAGCGGACGTGGGCACGATTATGAAGCGATGGATGCGGGCGAGTATCTTGCGGCGGAAGCAAAAAAGCACGGGGACACTCAGAAGATCACCGCCGCATGGAGTCTTGTCAGCGCCGCCGCAAACCGCGCCGGACTCATCGATCGATCCATCACAGCCGAACAGCAGCTGTTGAACCTGCAAAAGGAGCCAAAATCTGCTGCTGCCGCGGATCACATGATTCGTATCGCGGTACTGTATCTGCGGCTTCTGGATACTCGTGCCAGCCTTGCATATCGTCAAAGCGCAGCAGGCATTTATGAATCTCTTGGCAGAAAAAAAGATTTCTCCCTTGCACTGTACTGGCTAACACTGGGCCACGTCGTCCTGGGCGATAACAAAACCGCGGAACGTTACTACGACAGGATGGTGCAGGTCGATCCCACCATGTCCAACGCGACCCTGCTGTTGCAAATGGGCAGGACGAACGCCGCGTTGAAGGAGTTGCTCCAGAAGTTAGATCGGAGTCAGCAGGAACGTAAGTTCGGAGTTCTATGGACACGCGATGAGCCCGATGCCTGGTCCGCGCTTGCTGCGGTCTATATGCAACTACAGGACCCGGAGAATGCGAGCAATGCATTGGAGCAGGCACTTCAATCCTGGCCAGTTAAGAATCTTCCCGGCGCGCGAATTGAATTTCTCGCCGGTGTCGCTGGCAGATATATGGAACTGGGCCAATATTCGAGAGCGCTCGAGTTGTACCGGGAATATGAACGCCTGGTCGTCGAAAAAGGAGCAAGTGGGTTTCCGCAATATCCCGTGTTCATTGGCGCCATGGCCAACACCGAATTGAAACTGAACAGGCTGGATAGCGCCCGTGTTCATCTGGAAACTGCAATTGCATTGCGCGAAGAGGCGCGTTCCCGGATCGCAAGTCTCGAACTGGGTGCGGGATTTTTTTCGCAATCTCAGTTCATTTTTGGGACGTATGCCGAAGTGCTTCTGCATCAGCATGCCGTGGAACCGCAGCGGCATCTGGATGAGTTGGCTTTCGAGACAGTGGAGCGCGCTCGATCCCATGCATTGATCGCAAGCCTCGCGGATTCCATTGCCAGGATTCAGGATCACGTCGATCCGCAATTTCGCAACAAAGAACATCAACTTCGGGAACAACTCAACGCCACCGCACTTGAGCTGCAAACCGGCGGCAATCCGCAAAGAACCGAAGCTCTCACTCTGAGAAGTAATCAGCTGGCCGGAGAACTGAGCAGCCTCCAGGGCGATATCCGGCGTGCCAGTCCTTCATTTGCATCCATCACCGAACCAGCGCCTCTTCGCATTCAGGAAATTCGCGACATGGTTCTGGATTCCGATACGACGCTGGTCGAGTATTCCCTCGGCAAAGTCGCCGCGAGTTACGTCTTTGTGCTGTCCAGAGACAGCCTTCGTGTGTTTCCATTGCCGCCGCGAGCAGTCATTGATGCCGCGTCGCAGCGTGTGATTCGGTCATTGACAGACAAGAAGCGTACCGACATGGAATTCGCTTCTGCTGCGGCGGAACTGAGCAGACTCATACTTGCTCCTCTTGGGCCGTTGCGTACGGGTCAGCGTCTTCTGATCGTGAGCGATGGCGCGTTGAATCTCGTGCCGTTTTCGGCTTTGCCGGATCCGGGAAAAGCGGGTGCTTACCTGTTTTCGAATCACGAAATCGTTCGCCTGCCTTCCGCATCCGCACTGGCAACAATGCGTCAATTGGTTGCGACGCGTAAGGAACGACCCCGGCAGGGAATTGCCATCCTTGCCGATCCGCTGTTTGGCAAAAATGACGTCCGTGCTGCCACGACTGCCAATCCTGAAAGTCTTCAACGGACGCTGACAGCGACAGATGTTGTTCTCTCGAGACTGCCGTTCTCTCAGGGAGAAGCACAGGCGATCCGGAAGGTCGCGCCAGCCGGCAGCAGGTTGCTGACGGGAGCCGAGGCCAATCGTGCGCTGGTGATGCGCGGTGACCTGAGCAATTACCGGATTATTCATTTTGCCACCCACGGGTTGGTGAACACGGATGAGCCTTCACTGTCGGGACTTGTTCTTTCTCTTGTGGACGACAAAGGCCGGTCCCAGGACGGATTCCTGCGTCTTCACGATATCTATAACCTTCGGCTGAATGCGGAGCTTGTGGTTTTGAGCGCCTGTCAGACTGCGGTCGGCCCGAACGTCAATGGCGAAGGCGTCATGAGTCTGAGCCGCGGATTTTTTTATGCGGGGACGCCTCGGGTGATCTCGAGCCTGTGGAAAGTGGACGATCGGGCTACCGCGGAACTCATGGGCGCATTCTATCGGAATCTGTTTGTAAATAAAGTCCCGCCTGCCGCATCGCTTCGCGCGGCGCAACTGGAGATGCAGAGCGGGAAACAATTTGCATCTCCTTACTATTGGGCTGCGTTTGAATTGCAGGGTGAATGGAAATAAAACGAAGCTGGGAGCTACAACAACCCGGTTTCGAGCGGCTCTTGCAAAGACTTTCGTCCAATCGAGAACTCGCCGCCCGGGAATACGAGCGTTTGCGCTTCCGGCTGACGAAACTCTTTCAATGGAAAGGCCGCATCGATGCGGAAGACCTTGCGGATCGAACATTGGACCGTCTCGCACGGCGCCTGGAGGATGGGGAACAGATCGATCCGGTCTACGGTTACTGTTGCGGCATCGCGCGGATGCTTCTACTCGAAGCGCACCGGGAGAGAGAACGCCAGAGCGATGCCATGGAGGAACTGGTTTCAACTCAAAAC
>Ga0163162_10002994_pt1 | contig 16149 bp, 15 predicted proteins | sample S55metaG_FD_115310 | JGI IMG/M metagenome (GOLD analysis project Ga0163162, IMG submission 115310) | Switchgrass rhizosphere microbial communities from Kellogg Biological Station, Michigan, USA - S5-5 metaG | ecosystem: Host-associated > Plants > Roots > Rhizosphere > Soil | place: USA...
TGACGCCGGAGATGACGGCTGCCGTCAGCAGGGGCAGCACGCTCCAGCCCAGGGTATTCAATTCATGTATGCAAAAGCAGAGGAGCAGCAGGGTGACTGTCAGCCAGCAGGCCGTCAGCAGATGGACGGGGGCGGCATTGTTCATTTTCCCGCCCGGGATCAGGTAGCAGCCTGCTGCCAGCACGGGGAGGATCACCGGAACGTTGATGCCAAAGATCCAATGCCAGTCATAGAAAGCGGCGATCATGCCTCCCAGCGCCAGTCCGCCGGCAAAGCCTGCGGCAGCAAAGGCGCCGAAGATGCCCATGGCCGTCTGGCGGGGCCGGCCTTCTTCGAAATGGCGGCCTATGAGCGAGATGGCGCCCGGTATGGCCAGCGCCGCGCCGATGCCCTGGGCTCCACGGGCTACCAGCAGCGGGATGATATGATGACTGAAAAGGGCCAGTGCGGAAGCGCTTGCAAAGAGCAGCATGCCAAAGAGAAAAATGCGTTTGCTGCCGGCGTAGTCGGACAGGCGGCCGCCCAGCAGGAGGAAGCCGCCGAAGGCCAGCAGATAGAGGGTTTGCACCCATTGGGCAGCAGCGATGGAGATGTGCAGGTCGCCGGCGATCACGGGCAGGGCGAGGTTGACGATGGAGACGTCGAAGGCTTCGAAGAAGATGGCGGAGCAGGCCAGCCAGAGGATGGTGCGGTGACGGCCGGTGAAACGGGCCGGCATTGTGGTGGCCGGAGCAGGTGGTTGAGCCGGCGTTGGGAGGAGCTGATCGGATGGTGTTGGTTGACCGGATGCCAGTGTCATATGGAAGGCTTGAAAGGTGCTTAAAATGATCAATAGCCGTATAAAATTAAAGGGAAGTGGCAAATGTCTTTTCCAGATCGTAAATTTGTTACAAATGCTATTTATTGGGTGTTCAGAAATGTCATTTGTTATTTTTTAATTGCTTTTTATCATGAAAACAGAACGAAGCATCGCCGGCGGACTTGAGCTGGATGCGGTGGATATCCAGATCCTGAACCTGCTGCAGGTGGACGGAAAATTATCGGTCCGTGAGCTGGCGCGGAAGATCGGGCTATCGACGACGCCGATCCACGAACGGCTGCGGCGGCTGGAGTCGTCCGGGATCATCGATCATTATGCGGCGGTGCTGAATACGAATCACCTGGGGCAGTTCATTATATTCTTCGTGTATATTACGCTGAAGGAGCATGGGACGAGGCAGGGAGGATTGTTCATCGAAAGCATCAGGTCATTTCCGGAGGTGGTGGAGTTCCATGTCATCGGCGGGGAGCATGACATGATGATCAAGGTGATCGTGCCGGATATGGTGACTTACAGAAGGTTCTTTGTGGAGAAGCTGGGGGAGGTGCCGAATGTGGCGAGGCTGCAGAGTGTGATCGTGCTGGATACGTTGAAGCGGGAGAGCAGGATACCGTTGTGAGGGGTCGGGTCTTTGGCTTTAACGAAGAATGCGAGTGCGTTCATTATATGCTTTTGGATATAATATGGTCAGATTAAGGACAATTATATGTAAAAAGATATAAAATGTTTAAATTTGTTTAAATTCATTAAGAGTATATGTAATTACATATACTCTTATTTTGTCTGGTATGATGGACGAAAACAGTAAGATTTGAATTTTTGTCAATTATGTTGGAAGGCGGGAGAATTCTGCAAAACAAGAACGGCTACCCATCGTTAGATGAATAGCCGTTTTAATTGGTGCGGGCGATAGGGGTCGAACCTACATGCCTTGCGGCGCTAGATCCTAAGTTTTATTTTCATCTTTATCTAGTTGAACCTCATTTGACTTATTTTAATTAACTACTTGATTTTAAATAGTTAATACATTGTTTGGTGTTTTTATTTGGACGTTGAGACACCCCAATTAATTGCTGGTTGCCAGCAAATTTTCCGAGGGCGTGATTTCGTAAACATCAAAAAACGTTTAAATATGACATTACCAACATTCACCGTGGACCTCGACACCCGGAGACTCAAAATCAAGAATGGAACCTATCCAGTCAAATTGTATGTTGACTACAATGATGTTCCAAACACCCACGGTACCATTTATGACATGACATTGGAAGAGTGGCAGAAGCTAAAACAGCCACACCTTAATGCCAATCTGCGCGAGAAAAGAGTTAAGCTCCAAGAGCTGGAGGACAAAGCCCGAGAGTTTGCGCGAGGTCTGGAGACATTCTCTTTCAATCATTTTGAACAGCTATTTATAGGGGGCAACCCGTTAATAAAGGCGCGGAAGCGAAGAAATAAAGGGGAATCGGCTCCGGCTGACAACTTCGATTTCACCCCCTATTTGGAAAAAGTATATATATTAAAAGATGAAGATCTTGGAAAAGGTTCCATCCTGGATGTTTTTGTAATGAAAATTAGAGAGCTGCTCCTGGAGGGCAGCGTCGGGACTGCTCAGGTGTACCAGTCGGCGTACTATTCATTCAAATCCTATTGGGGATTGAAGTGATTTCGCGAAATTAGTGTGTCTACCATAAAACAGTACGAACGATTGCAGAAAGACAAGGGCAATTCCCGATCATATGTAGGGATAAATCTCCGGAGTTTGAGAGCAATGTTTAACTATGCGGATGCTAAGGGCATAATCGACAAGAAAAAGTATTATCCGTTTGGTAGATACAAATACATCATTGCCAAGCCTGCCAAAAGAAAAAAGTTTTTAACGCCGCAACAACTGGCAGGGCTCTATTTCTACCAGGCAGAGGATGATGGCTTACGGGAGGCTGTTGCCTACTGGAATTTCTTTATTTAGGAAATGGCATGAACATGAAAGATGCACTACTTCTGACATGGGATTGCTGTCAGGGCAACTATATTGTTTTTGAACGCGCAAAAACAGAGTTGACGGCAAAAGGAGAGCAAGAGTCTATTGATGTATTTATCTCTGATGACCTGTGTGATATCCTTAATTATCTAGGAACTAAAGACAAATCTCCCGATAATTATATTTTCCCCATACTCAATAAGGAAATGAATGCCGTCGAAATTCATCATACCATAAAACGGGTGATAAAGCGAATTAATGCTCGAATGAAGCGTGTATGCAAAGAACTCCGAATACCACCCATTGCTACGACAGGCTTTGCCAGAAAGGCAGCTGTTAACCAAGTTTTGGCAGGCGGGGCGACGTCCCACTTTATTAAAGAATTTCTCGGTCATGAGAACCTCAATACCCAAAATCATTATACTGATGCGGCTGCAGAATTGCAAAAACGACAAATGGCCATTCAGTTGACTCGATTTGAAAATGTGGGCCGGCCAGATTTATCTGGTATTTCTAAGGCTGAGGTTTAAGGCAAACCGGGCGAAACTGGTAAAAGAAGTGTTTAAAAATTTATGGATATTTACCGAGGCCGAGTATGTTGCAGGTTATCTGTGGTTAGCAAAGGCTCTCTGCCTACAAGTAGGGGGCCGGTAGTTTGAACCCATTTTCTCCCTTAGCCGCGGTGGGGAACTCTTTTGCTACTTCCTTTGAGGCCTTTGTCAATCAATTTGGTCCGATGCAAATATCCGTAGGCAAATGTTTATCTTGGTGCCAAAAATAACATTTGTTTATTGTCCGATACTTAAAGGTTTTCAATCACCCGCAACTGGGTAGCCTTGAATTAACGTTTGCCGAAGAGCAGCCAAAGGCTAATCGCACTGAGCCATATACATCTGTTGTAATAGGGCCGAACGGTACGGGGAAAAGCTACGTCTTAAGGACTATTGCTGAAATATTACGACAGTTCAAAAACTATTCTGAAACTGATGAAAAGAAGTTCAATTTGCCGTATGACATTCATTTCCGGTATCAATTTTATCACAATACATATGAAATTGTAACGAAGCAATTGCAGAGTTCAAATAGGATTTCCAGAAAAAGATACCTTTTTTACAAAAATCGGCCTATTGATACTCCTTATTTTGATGATGAAACTCAGCAAGAGATCGTGACAAATTTTGAGGTGCTTTACCGCGAGCTAGAGTTCCCTGAGAAATTACTGGTCAATTCGATCATACCGACAGACCGGTTTGTTTGGCAAGAAAGTAAACCAGGAGATTTTTACCAGTACCTTGGCACCAGAAGTACGAGGAGCACGACCAGCACCAGATCAACTTCACGAAGGACCGTAAAGCATCTGTTCAATGCCTCCATTCTTGACCAAGATTTCAAAAACAGATTGAAAGACCTTCTTTCTTTTCTAGGATTTGAACACTCGTTCAAAGTGGAGTATATGACTAGAGCTAACAAACTATTTTTTTCGGGTGAATTAACGGAGGAGAATTTTAGAAAGTTTTTTGAGGAGTGGTGGGATGAGAATTTCAAGTTTACCACAAGGAAAAAAGAAAATCCCCTATGGAGCATTCCTTACTACAACAATCACTTTAAAGGAAGGGACTCTGCATTAGCTAAAATTGTTATCTATTTAAACAATCTTTCGAAAGGCGATGGCAGGCTTCTGCCGAAGAAGAATTCTTCGGCTAAAATCCTTTCCGTCGACTTGTTTGCTGGAGACATATCGGACGACGAACTAACGATGATCGGCCATTTGGAGAATCTCGATATTATCGCTCTCGACGGCATAAAAATCAATAAGGTCGGTTCGAGACTGTCTATTGATCAGATTAGTTCCGGTGAATATCACCTACTAGTGTCGATGATCGGGATATTCTCGACGCTTTCTAAAGATAGCCTAGTATTAATAGACGAACCCGAGATCAGCTTACACCCGAATTGGCAGATGAGGTACGTGTCTTTTCTGAAAAGCGCCTTTCATCGATTTAGCAGTTGCCATTTTATATTGACTACCCATTCCCATTTTCTTATTTCTGATTTGGAAGGGGCAAGTTCGACGGTTATAAGTTTAGCGCGAAACGAAGAGACCGGCACCATAAAGTCGACAACATTATCCGGCGTAAATACCTACAGCTGGTCAGCAGAGGACGTGTTGTACAATGTATTTAATGTTCGATCAACTTGGAATTATTTTTTAGAAGCAGACCTTACTGAATTGCTCGGTATGATTTCCAACAACATGACCAATAAGGAAAGAATATCTGCAATTATCAACAAGCTTGATGGTCTACCTAAGAGGCCCAATGACCCGTTACAGGACATTTTAGAAGAAGCAAAATATTATTTAGCGAATCTTGCATGATAAATCAACTTTTGAACCCCTACACATTTTCCGCAGCCGAAATTGAGTGCATAGATCTGGCTGCAAACAATTGGGACAGTCGACGTAATTGCATAAAGGAATTAAAGGATAGGATAAATTCCCATATGGACACGCATCAAGGTGAAAAGTGTTGTTATTGTGGCGGCTTGTACGATAGGACAGGAAGAGGCGAAATCGACCACATTGCACCAAGGGGCACTGGTCTTTATCCCCAGTTCAGTTTTACAGCCAATAATTTGGCAAAGGCCTGTCAACTTTGCAATTCTTCGACCATGAAGCACATGGAGAACACTATTGCCGTTCTAAACGCGGATTATAATCAATGTGTTTTCACGATTGTTCATCCTTATTTAGACGACCATTCACTGCATTATTCCTGGAACTATGGAATCAGAAACGTTCTTATTTCTATTGCCAACAATTCTGTTAAGGCTCGGGTGTCGATCGAGCTATTTGAACTAGATTCGGTTAAAAGAACAAGAGCTCGGACAGCTCAAAGAAACCAGGAGAGGTTGGAAAGTGTCCTGAATTTACCCGAGGCCGTTAAACAAAGGATAAAAGCTGTTCTACGGTTTAAATAGTATAACGGGGCATTTTAATTATTTAACGTGCCTTTTCGAAGCGATATGGGATTCGAAGCAAATGCGTGAACTGATTACTCGAAAGAGGATTGCCCTTAGATTAGAATTTAATCTTTGTCAGAAACATTCGAATTTATCAAAAGAAAACGGATACATGTCTTTGATAGCCTCGGAAGAGGCCCGCGCGATCTTCGTCTCTGACCTTTGCCAGACTGCATTTGATCGTATTGGTCAAGATGGGATATCGCTGCCGGTAACGCTGGTAATCACCATCCCGGAGCTCCATTGTAACGAAAATATCCTGCTTGTAGCTTTTCAAAAACTTCTTCGCCGGCACCCAGTTGTGTTTTATCCGCAGGGGCCGGAGGATATACCGTCCATTATTTTCCGTCTAATGTACCGTATACTGCTTTAGCCATTTATGTGTTGCAAGGTAATTTCGGAATCATCTACAGACTGCGAGACAAGGGACTTCTCTACCCAGAAGTGTTTAGCAATATAATTGAAGATGAGTTTGGAAAAATATGTCAACAACAAGGAATATATAAAATCGCAAGTACCCCACCTCAGTAATTCTTAGAAGTAGCGCTTTGAAGGACTTCCAAAACGATGTATGCGGGAAGAACGGCGGCCATCTTTTCGCTGTTGGTAGCCGTAGGCCTTATCAAAATTTCGAATATGGCTTTAGGGCAATTTAAATTAACAAATTGCGCCCACCAGGCAAATTTTATGTGGCAGCTCCGGAAGAATCGAAAAAGGCGGATATACTATTAGGACCTTTCCGATTGACCTTTTTCGTCTGCAATATATGCGGATCGAGCCTCAGACTTTCCAATCATCTCTACTGCCAATACAGTATCAATCAGGAGCTTTAATTTCGCGATAGAAAACGCGTAGATAACTTTCGTGCCATGCTTCACTGCGCGTGCTATGGCAACCAAATTTCCTTGGTCATTTAATATCGGCGCCCCGCTGCATCCTTCATAGTCAGCTTTATCGATACAGAGCTCTGGAGCCGCAAATATGTGGTCGTCGTTCATTTTACTGCGATATTCAATTGCATATTTAAAGGTTGGAGTGCTATGCACCACCGCACCACGGGGATCATGCCGAATGCGGCCCGCAAAAGCATAAGTCTCTTCTTTTTTCGGTTCTGTAGCCAAGTCCATATCCACAGTAATTTTCAAGCCTTCTCGCACTTGAAAATGTCGGAAATCAAGCGGCTCCTGCCATATCTGCAAGCCTTCCGAGATTTCTGCAAAAGCTACGTCCAGGAAATCGTCAGGCTCTTCGATTTTCTGTATCAGATTGTCCAATTTGTCCTTCTTTTTAAGAACAATTTGTCCAAAAGTGTAAAATCCGCCTATCGGTTGTAATATCCCATGGCCAGAAGCATCCTTTCCCATTTCAATATACATGTGATCCAGGTCGACCTTTATTACATGGTAGACTGTAACCAGAAAGTGCCTTCCCTGATAACGTAGCATAAATCCACTGCCCCAGTTACACGGTATTTGGGTAGCAGGATCAAGGCTTACTATGCTGACAGATGAGCGTACGACAAATTCACCTAGAGATAAATGGTCCATAACCTCTACACGCAGATCTTTTTTATGTTCCGTTCCCGACTTTTTTTCTTAAGTTGATAATCCATTGGGGCCATAACAATACCCTACCGTTGGCAAAAATACCAATTTTCGCTGGCATGAGGCACTCCCGCCGGTTGCGTTATTTCAAGTCACTGGGTCGAACCAAGTTGCCGTCGATGAACACGACAACGACCCTTGAGGGCTCGTCGGGCGGAGTTGATTCAAAACCATGATAGGCGGCTCGACCAGGAATACATTATTAGCCGTCGTCGCGGAGGGGTTCGTTTTGGTCGTCATATCGAGCACACACAAGATCGACAATCGTTTGCCAGTGGCGGTGGCGTAGGCTGCGGCCTGTTTGAAATGAGCTTCGATTACCTTTTGCCGGTCTTTGACCGTCCGCTCCACTTTCAATTCTGCCACGATTCCTTTATAGTTGATCTCAACTTTGCCGCCGGCAATTTCGCCCTCCTTTATGATTGGTGAGGTCAATCGGTGATCTGCGCTGAGAAATCGGATCAAATTATTGCGAAAATCCGCCTCCGTTAAGTTCGAAACTCCTTTATATTCTCCATGCTCGGCACAATACCCCTGGTAGTTGAAAATGGCGCACGAAAAAGGAATGAAATCATCGTGGTCCGCCTTTGAGAGTGTTGGCATGACCTGGTCAATCTCCGTCAGAATTTTAATGATCTTCTGATTTAAAATTGGATAGCGGGAAAGCACCGGGAAACTGGCTTCCGATAGCACTTTAACCTTTAGCTGGTCATAGCCAACAATCCGCGGATACAACGGTATCTTGTCCTGTCCCGTCAACTCCGCCCAAAGCTTGATCGACCAGGACTCGTCGAAATCGGCCTGCGGGTGTGGAAACGAGATTGCCCCTTCAAGGGCGACTTCTTCACTGGAGCCCGCTGCTACGGGCGGCAGCGACAGGGTATACCAGCTGTCATCCGTTGTTGAGACGGGAAACAGGTTCAATAGAGTATAACCTACTGGCCAGTAATTCACCTTTAATTTTCCGGAAATCTTGAATAGCTGGCCCGGCTTGACCACCTGGGGATTGGCCCACGGCTCACCCTGAAGCGAAAATAGCACGGAAAGTATAACCGGTCTGTCCTGCTCGTTGCCGGAGTCCTCAATGGCCTTTGTTCCTCTTGGAAAGGGTTTATACGGTTCCGACAACTTCAAGGAAAAGGAAAGCCGGGAAATTGCGTCCAACACACCGGGAACCTGATGTATGTCGCTAAGTGCTTTGATCTCTTCGGCAGCCCCCGTTAAGGTTGCGAGCGATGACCGTCCCGGATCTAACGTTCCGCTGTTTGTCGCGGCTTGTTGAGCATTCGCCTTCGCAGCGATCAAAAAACGATCCGATCCCAGCTCGGCGGTTGTCTGGCCATGCGCCCATCGAGCCAGGTGAAAACTGGCCGTCAGCAAGGATAACAAGGGCGATACCCGATTCAACCATCTTTCGTCCTTATCGGCCGTTATTTTTTTCTGAAGCGCCTGAAAGCGGGGTTTCAGGTCAAGGATGGTTTTCCATCGGCCGTTTTGGGTACCTTTCAACTGCCGCAGCAGTTGTACCAGTTCAGCCTGAGAATCGATCAGTTCACGTGCGGGTAGTCGATAACTCATTTTTTATCTCCGTAATTTTTTCTTGAATCTGTTCTTTGGTCAACGACGGGTTGCCGAGTATCTCGGTCGTCAACTGAAAAATCCTGACGCCGGTCAGCAATCCCTGGTTCGCCCTTGCGTTCGCTACCTGTTCCTGAATCTGGCGACAGATGGCTTGTATCTCGTCAAACCATTCCATTTCGCCGAACAGATAGATAAAATGGCATGCATCGATCGGGTCGATCTTTACGATGTCTGCAGCTGCTTTCAGCAGCCGGTCTTTCAGTGCCAACAAATCCCGATAGGCGGCGGCAAACAGTGCATCAAAAAATCGGCTCCGTTGGTCAAAGGCGGAGCTAGTTGGCTCGCGTCTGGTTGTCGCAATATATCCCAGGACCGCCTCCAGCCAATTTATTCGGAATTCGGGATGCTCAGCCTGCACGTCCCGCAATATCTCGATATAATCGTCAGCAATGTATTTGTTTGTCAGCGAACAAAGTGGACGAATGGCGTTTTTGACGACCGTCGGTAAGAAACGCGGATACAACCCAGCGATATCGAGGAGTGCCCAAACCGCAGATTTCTGGATATCCCGGTGTCGTTCGGCAATCTCGGGAAGTGTCCAATTGCCCAGGTCTCCAACCACTGCCCAGACCTGCTTCGGGCTCAGGTGACGTAGCACCTGACGAACAGCCATTACCGAACGACTGATGACCATGATGTATTTGTCTTTCAACCCGGCGAGAACGTAGTCAATGTGTTCCTTTGTCAAGGTGAATTTCTCTGATTCGGCGATCCGACTGACGATCGTCACCACTTCAGCGCGAATGCGGGTTTCAGGATCGTTGTGAAAAGCATCCACCAGGCCCATTAACGGGTCCGTTACCAGTTCGGGAAAGTCCTCGATCAGGTTGCGGAGGAAGTACATGGATTGAACACGGACATTCTTCTCGTACGGATCAAATAAGAAAGTATGTAAGTGCGGGATATATAGCGCCACGTATTTCGGTTCGGTCAGGCCCTTCAGCGCTACGACGGTCAAGTCTGTTTTATATCCTCCAGCTTGCTGGCTATTGAGGGGCGCCAGGACACCCATGAAAATGGGAAAACATCGATCAGGCGTTCGACGGAGCTCGTCTGCAAGGATGGAAATCAGTTCGTCTTTACAATGATTGATTCTGTTTTCGTCATGATCGATATCCAAGATGTTCTTATCCAGCAACGGATTGAACGTGGCTGTTTTCTGATCGTCCCCCAGCTGTTCCCGGTACCAAAGAAAGGTTTTTTTCTCTTCGTTCACCGTCGACAGGCATCCCAAGACAGTCGTAAAAAAACCCTCTGGCGCCTTTTTAGTACCGGCAAGCGCAGAAAGAGTTTCCAACATCTCGTCGCGCACCTCCCAGGGAAGGTCTTTGTTTGTCACATGGGAAGATAGCTCGGTAGCCAACTTGTTAACCAGTTCCTGATTTGCGGCTACGAACGTCTCATTCGCCAGCAGCAGATTTAAGACGGTCCACGCTGCCATATATGCTTCCTGAAAGGTTTGTTTATCCAACAAGGCCAGGAATTCGTCAATTCCTTCCTTCCCCGTGGCTAGAATGATGGATGAAATAAGCCGTCTAATGGCATCATCCGAGGATTCGAGCACCGGAGTATCCGGGAGCGCCAAACCTTTCATGAGCGTAGGTAGAAGTCGAAATCCTCGGTCCGGAAAGTGGCAGTGCATTTTTGTCAACAACCGGGCGGTATTGATGCGGACCATCTTGTCCGGGGACAGCAACCGGGGCGTCAGCAATTCCATCATATTGTATGGGTCTGCGGCCAGCCAACGGCCAAGGTAATTCTCGCGTTGCTCCTGGGAAATATTTTCAGGTTCTGCGTAGCCAAACATCCTGAGATAATTCAATGAGTCAATAAACTGTTCGATCCACAGTTGCCAGGCGTCAAAACTGACAAAATCGGAGGCTGATAACGCTAGCAAGGCCAATTCCTCCAAATGGAGGCGAGGGGCAAAAAGATCAGTACATTGGTCCTTACCAAAGGCTGAAAGCTGCAATCCGGAAGAAATAACATTTGCCGTTGCGATCAGCAGTTTCGAACCCCACGGTGACACTTTATAATAAATCGCCATCGCGTCCAGCGCGGCGGGAATAAAAAACGTTGGCGTCAATGATGAGGCTTCCAGGATGAGTTCGGCGGCCTTCTCCTGCTGCTTCGATGTCTCTAACTCGCTGATCAGGGTCAGAATGGAGAGGCCCGGGGGCTGTGCTTTGGCCTTGGAAGCTGCGATGAATGAATCGATTTTCTCCTTTAATGCTCGACGGGCAGCAATTTCTGCCTGCTCTCGATGACTAGCTTCCTCCAACCGCTTCCGAACACCTTCTTGAATAGTGCGGCCAAAATTTGGAGCGGAAATCTCCTTGTGATACGCACAATTTAGACAATTGGTTTCAATAAAGTCGCCAGCTATTCTTTCCAACGAAGGTGCCAACATGCCACCTTGGCCATTCACGCAGGAGATTTGAAACTGTGTGGGCTCACCGGTGACTTCATATAACATTCCTCGCGACATGTCTTTTATGTCCATCACAGCATACCAATCCCTCACAGCCGGGAGCAGTTCTTGATTTCGCCGGCCCAATTCCCGGGCTTGCTGGATACTGTATTCTGTATCATCTATCTTGGCCATAATCCGATAATGCGTGTTACGATCGAGTATGAGGCGCTTGCAAAGTGATCCGACAAGGTATCAATAGGCAAAGTTGTTTCGACTAATTTTATTTATCATCCAGCAACCGGTCGTCCCAGAAATAATCTTCAATCCGCACAAGCGATACCTTCGCCGCGAAGTCCGGATGCTTGGTATTGATCAGATAGTTGTATTCCTGGATGATCACTGCAGAAGGAACTTTGAGGAGGAGGGTCTCGTTTTTAGCGTACCAATCCGATCCAATTTGCTGGAGTACCGGATAGGCAGCAATGGTTCGCCAGTTTGCTGGAAGATCCTTCAACCGAATTTGACTGACCAAATGGTCGTCATCAACCACAGATATCACCATAACCTTTCCGGGAGGGGCTACCTTGATGGCATTCCTATGTACAACCAATTCCAGGGTCGACAGTGATCTTGAAGATCCAGCATATACCACGTATTGCCCGTCATTATTCCACCGGTTAGGGCGACCAGAAGCCGTCAGCGTTCCGGCATAGGTAGCCTGTGAGATACGAAAAAGTTCCATGGTTTAAACGTTATCGCCGTACTCCATGGCAGTCAAACGGTCAAAGATATATCTGAGTCCGCTGGTCGTATCCAGATAGCTACTGGGCTTCTTGCCATCGAAGAAGAAATTCTCCATGTCCAACCATTTGTCAAAGGCATCACTTTCACTGAAAACAGCTTTGCCCTTTTCCATAACCGTCCGGAGCATGACTACTTGCTCACTCAATCCCTTTTCGAGCACTTTATTTTCTGACTGATAAGTCCGCATGGTTCGCTCGCTAATGCGCAACCAACCGGCTATTTTAGACTCCTTGTAGCGAGTCATTTTTTTGATGGCGTCAATAAAACTGGCATCCACCGTATTCGCTTCCATATAATGGAGAACCTCAGCATCTTTCAACCCTTCCAACGTCCACTTGGAGTGTCTGGGCGAGGGGCGGGGCTGACGTGTGCGAGGTGCCGCCGTCTTTTTAGGTATCTTTTTAACCGGTGATTTAACCTTTTCCATAGTTTGACCTTTTGACAAAAATAGGCAATTTTGCCGTATTATTTGTGAAATTTTGCCGATTAGATATTCGATTGATCCACAGACTACAATGACAAATTTTGTTTCGGCTATTCGGCTATTTGTTCTTTTGGAAGCCGACGCATTTTAACCGACTCGACGGGAATCTGTCGGCGACGGCCGTGTTCATTCAGGAAACTGAGTTGAAGACTGGCGATTTCCAGGTCTTCAATGGGAAAGGGGGAGCTTACAAAATTGGCCTAAAACTAAGCCAAATTAAGGGCTGTTCCAGCCTTAAAAGCAGAGAGGTGACGTTTCGAACCCGTCACATCCAATGAATAAAGCCCCGAGAGGGACTTTATTCGTTTATAGCCTAAAATTGTAAGCCATTCAAATATTGAACATCCGCAGCGGTAACCCATCAGACCGCTCGAATCTGGTGGTGGAACGTCTTCAGCTGTTGTGCGATGCGTTCACCACTGCGTTCGCGAAATCCCCGGACAATGTCTTCAATCTGTAAACCCGCTGCGTTGGCATTACGTTCGATTCTTGTATGTGGGTCGAGGTAGGCCAATTCGAGCTGGCCTTGCCTAAAACCATCCAGCCGGTAGAGCGTCCGTTGTGCCTCCGCCCGGATGTCCAGGCCTCTGATTTCTATTAGCGGCTTCAGTGCTAACACTTCGATGATATCCTCAAGAGATTTGCATTGCCGGTCCTCGATCTGGAGGCTGTTCCAGTACCAGATCAGATAACGGTTCACCCTGCGAACCTGCATCTGATTAGGATTCGGCTCAAGGTCATCAAATGCCCACATGGTGCTGCAGGCAATTTCGATCATTTCACCGAAGAACTTCTTTGCGTCCGCTGCCTCCGACCGATGATAGGCTTTCGAAAAGGCGTATTCGTGGATCATCGCCCAGACATCCGCCACATAGTCAGCTTCTTCCAAAATGCGCGGAAATCTACCGATACCAGACGCTGTATAGTTGGTGAGCCCTTGCTGAATGTGTAAAGCTTCATGAAAAATAAACATCCGCAATGCCCGCATTATTTTCGGAGTGTCTCGGCCCAGGCGGGTCATGATATTAAAAAGAAATCTGTCGCTTATCTGCCACTGATCCGATTCGGAGACGAAGAAACCTTCTTCGGCCAGTTCAGTGCTTGCCGACAAGGTCGCGTTAGGTAAAATGGTCCCGGCGAGAGCTGGCAGGTATTTCCAGTATCCTGCTTTCATATCAGGATATTGCCCGTCTGGAAGAGCATCTTCTATCCAGTGCAAAGATCTGCCTTGCTTCTCTGCTTGTTCGCGCTTAATCGTGGCAAACCCTGCTACCTGATTTTCCAGAAGCTGGCTGAGCCCTGCCCGTAGGGTCTGAATAAAACGAGCCTCCTCCTCTGTGATGATCTTTTCAGTTAAAGGGGTTTCCTGTAATATTAATACTGGTTCGTAATGCGGATGCCTCGTTCTGCTAAACTGGTAGACACTAACTGGTCTCGTCACATTCGGATTGATTTTGGTTCCCATTAGAAAAGCCAATCCGACAGGTACAGAAGCGATCAGATGAATTTTGTCTGCGCCAGGCAGATTGGTTGCCACCGCATCAAGACCAAGGGAAAACTGATAGGCGAACGCCTGCAATTGTTCAGGAATCCGAAAGACATCCTTCCCGGTGGTGTCGAGGGCCAAGGAGATCATTTTAGCGGGGGTGGTCACGACTTCCCTGATCTCGTCGTCATTGATCGGATAGGTTGCTTCCACTTTATAAATCACGTCGATCGGACCAGCAAAGCTTTCCTGCACCCACTGGCTGGTGGCTGGCAGGTCTTCGGTGCTATCACCAAACCACTTCCAAGTCATCGTCTCGCGATGCAGAAGATATACTTCGACAGGTTTCCAGGAGCCGAAGCAATAGCCGAAATGCAAGGCCAGGGGAATGCTGGCAGTGCCAAAGTAAAGAACCTTGTAGTCGGGGTGATCCTCGATAAATGGTTTTATCTCTTTTTCCATTATCTCCTGCTGATATATCCTGAAAGACTGATTGTCAAAATCGTGAATTTGCTCCATGCTGATGATCTCCCGCTTGACGTCGAAAATCTTATACTTGGGTATTCCTTCGCTCCTGTCGAGCTGTTTTAAAACTTCTTCGTCGGGGATATCGCCGAAAACCTGGTGTTTGATGATAATATAGCCTGTCATATAGGTTGTTTTACTGGATGGATGCCTTTTGTAAAAGTGGGGTTGGTGGAGTAAGCCGGATCCATTTAATGATCCCTTCGACAGTGAGCGGCTGATCGTCATGAATAGCTTCATAGACTGCACCCTTTCCTACCCGATGGACAATGTCGGAAGCCGTGTACCGGACGGCGTGTGCTTCGCACGCGTGTAGCAGTTGGTTAACGTCCCGCTCGGAAAGCTTTATTCCTTGCAGCAGGGAGCCGAAAAGTCCCTTCAGTTGTTCGGGCGAGGGCCGTTCGAAGGTCAGGTGCAAGCTGCATCGTCGCTGGACCGCCGGATCAATCACGGCGATCCGGTTGGTAATCATGAGCACTACAATTCGCTTCCCAGATTTCTTCAGCAAATCCAACTGTTTGATGAGGACATTGAGGCCGGCCCTATCTTCATGGTGGGCCTGATTCTGTTCCCGGCTCGTTGCCAGATCATCTGCTTCATCGATGATCAGCAGCGATACCTCGTCGTCTTTGGTCTGGACCAGTACCTGTTCGAACGTCGCTGTAATCCGGCTGGAGATCTCTCCTACCAAACCTCCCCCCCGAATATCAGAAGGCGTTTCAAAAACCCGGATCCGTTTTCCCAGCTCTTCCGATAACGGGGTAGCAACAGATTGGGCAAGTGCTGTCTTGCCGCAGCCGACCTCTCCCGACAGGATAATAAGTGGGTCGGCCTGCAATACCTGCTGGGCAAGACCCAAGCGACCACCATGATGTTTTTTGTTCCACTCGGTTACCTTCCGCTGATTTAACAGCATATTCAGGGTTTGCAGGAGTGCAATTTTATGGCTGTCGAGACCGATCAGCTGGGCATAATCACGGCTGGAAGTCTTGTTGGGATGCTGGTACTCGACCAGCTTAAGGGAAGTGTTTACCATGTGCCAAAAATTGATTGTTTGACGCCGTAGCCGCTGGACGAATACTGATTGTGGGAGCGTTCGATGCCCGAAAGCGGCGTTCCAACGCCGAACTCCCACTTTTCCAACTGTACCTCGACCGCAGCAATATTCGGTGAAGACGGGTTGAGTTTTACAAGAAGGGTGACGGATACCCCAGTATTGTGTAGCTTCCAGAAGTCAATGTTTCCGGATTCATTGTCGACGACGACCGTATTGTCTGCCTTAACGACATATCGTATTCCGCCGATCTGAGTTCCCGAGCGATAGAACTGGAATTCAAAAAAGGTCAGCGCCTGTTTGTCCAGCAGATAAAGCA
>Ga0163162_10002996_pt1 | contig 16138 bp, 14 predicted proteins | sample S55metaG_FD_115310 | JGI IMG/M metagenome (GOLD analysis project Ga0163162, IMG submission 115310) | Switchgrass rhizosphere microbial communities from Kellogg Biological Station, Michigan, USA - S5-5 metaG | ecosystem: Host-associated > Plants > Roots > Rhizosphere > Soil | place: USA...
CGCTTGCGATCCTCCGGCACGAGACCGATGCCGTGCGCCATCGCGTCAACCGGCGTATGGATTTGCACCGGCTGGCCGCGCACGATGATCGATCCGGTTGCGGCCGGGTCGAGCCCGAAGAGCGCCTGCGCCAGTTCCGAGCGCCCGGCGCCCACCAGCCCGGCCATCCCCACCACTTCGCCAGCTCGCAGCGTGAATGAAATATCGGAAAACTTTCCCGGACTGGACAATCCGTTCACGCGCAGCAGCTCCTCGCCGGGGGCAACGCGCTGGTGCTGCGGAAAGTACTGCTCCAGTCGCCGGCCGATCATCTGCTGGACGAGCGCCGCTTCGTCGAGGCCGGCAATCGGCATCGTGCCGACATGCTTGCCGTCGCGGAGCACGGTGACTGTGTCGCAGAGCCGGAAGATCTCGGGCATGCGATGCGAGATGTAGAGGACCGTGACGCCCCTTTCGCGCAACGAGCCGAGGAGCGCGAAAAGCTGCTCCGATTCGCGCTCGCCCAGCGAAGATGTCGGTTCGTCGAAAATGATGACGCGGGCGCCGCTGCCGACAGCGGCGGCAATCTGCACCAGTTGCTGCTGCGCAATTCTCAGTGACTCGACGGTGCGATCGGGATCGATATCGGCGCCGATCGATGCGAGAAGCTCGTGCGCCTGCTGCCGCAGCGTGTCGCGGTCAAGAAACCCGCGGTGCGACGGGAGTGCGCCAAGAAAGAGGTTCTCGGCGACCGAGAGGTTGTCACAGAATGCGAGCTCCTGATGCACCATCGCCACGCCGGCGGCGAGTGCGTCGCGTGGACCGGCGAATGAGACGATCCTGCCGTCCACGGCAAGCTCGCCGGCATCGGGCGCCTGGATGCCGGCGAGAATGGAGCTGAGCGTACTCTTTCCGGCGCCGTTCTCGCCGCAGATGGCGTGACACGATCCGGCGGCGACTTCGAACGAGACGTCGTCGAGGGCGAGAACGCCGGGAAAGCGCTTCGTGATTCCGGCAAACCGAACCGCTGCGTTCATGTTCCCGTCCCGTGTCCCGTGTCCCGCGTCTTCAGTTAGGCAACGCCAGGTATTTCGGATCCACATCGGTGAATCCCCACGCCTTGAGCTGCCGGGCCCAGGCGCCAAGATTCTCCTTGCTCACCTTGACCAGCTTCATCTCGACGTAGGCCGGCACGTCCTTCTTGCTGTAGACGTGATCGATGATGGTCCGCACGCCGATATCGCCCCAGAGGTAGCAGGGCTGCGCCAGCAGCACCGGTGCCAGTCCCTTCTCGACGTACGCCAGCTCGGCGGGGAGCCCGTCCACCGCAACGATCTTCACCTTCGGGTCGAGATCGAGCAGCGCCGCCGTAAAGAGCGGCCAGCCGCCGATCATCGCCCATCCTTCGATGTCATGATTGGCGCCCTGGGCGCGAATCACTTCGGCCGCTGCATCCTGTGGCGTCTCGACGTGATTGAAGGTGTTGAGGATCGTGATCCCGGGATGCTTCTTCGCCTCTTCCTTCACACCCTCAACCCGCTTCTGCAAGTTTGGCGCGTTCTGGTTGCCGGCGAGGATTGCCACCTTGCCCTTTTCATGCATCTGCACAGCGAGCTCCGACATCACTTGCTGACCAATCGCGAGGTCGTTGCCGCCATAAAAGGAGAAGCGCTTGGAATCCGGCGCGTCGCTGTCGAACATCATGACCGGCACGCCGCGAGCGACGGCGTCATTGATGGCACCGTTGATCTTGCCGGCGTCACTGGCCGAGATAAGGAGGGCATTGTCGCCATCGTTGACGGCCTGTGCGATCAGCTGCGCCTGACGCGTACCATCTTCGCTCGGCGGCGTGAGCCAGTCGATCTTGATGTCGATTCCCATCGACTTGCTCAATTCAGCGGCGGCGGCTTCCGCGCCAGTGCGCGCCGAAAGGAAGACCGGATTGGTCGAGCTCTTCGCGATCAGGCCGATCCGAAAGGTCTTGGACGCGGGCGCTGCACCCTTGCCGCAAGCGGCCAGGGCGAGGGCGAGGAAGGCTAGACGGGAAATGCGCATGGTGATTCTCCTTAGGATGACGATCTCGTCAATCGCTTCGCCAACAACTGCGATCCCTTCTGGTCCAGCACCACCGCCACGATCATCGCCGTGCCGATGATGATCCATTCATAGTTCTGGTCGAGATGCAGCGTGCGGATCGCCTGGCGAATCAAGACGATCAGCAACGCGCCGAGCATGGCACTCAATGCGCTTCCCTTGCCGCCGGTGAGCGATGCTCCACCCACAACCGCCGAGGCAATGACATACAGTTCGTATCCGGTGCCATCGGATGACGTTGCTGAACCATAGAAGGACGCACCGAGAAACGCCGCAACGCCGGCGCAGATGCCCGACCAGAGGAAGACCCCCATTCGGATCCGCTTCACCCGGAGGCCTGAAAAGCGGCTCGCGACCGGGTTTCCGCCCACGGCAAAGACGTGCCGCCCCATCACCGTGCGATTGAGGTACACCGCGCCGATCCCCGCCACGGCTAGCATCGAGAGGAGCGGTACCGGTGAAAGCGACCCACCGAGGCCCAGCGACGCCTTGGCGAAGCCGGTGAGGGAGATCGGCACGAGGATACTTTCGGCTCGTGAAATCACGAACGCCACGCCGCGGAGGATCCACATCGTGCCAAGGGTGATGATGAACGAATGCACGCCCAGGCCCACGGACAGCGCACCATTGATCAGGCCGCAGACGAGCGAGATGACGACGCAAACGGTCAGCCCAATGGCAATCGTGGCCAATCCGGTCATCGGTCCGGCGGCCCGAAGCACCATCGCCATCACCACGCCGGCCAAGGCATAGACCGAACCGACCGAGAGATCGATCTCCCCGGCGATGATCACCATCGTCGCGCCAACGCCCATGATGGCGAAGGTGCTCGCGTCGGTGGCCATCTGGATCAGGGTGTGGGCGTTGAGGAAATTATTGACCGAACTTCCCGACACCGGGTCTACGTGCGAGCCGGCGACGAGCGTGAGAATCGCCCCCAGCACCAGCAGCACCAGGAAAAGTCCAGCCGATGGAGATCGCAGCAGTGAACGGTGCACGAGGATGGGGACCTTGAGGTGTAAGCGCTTGCAAGACTAGGGCTTGAAGGGTAGTCTGTCAAATGGCCTAAGGCCTAAGGCCTAAGGCCTAAGGACCAAAATCTATCGTCAGTCACTCTCGAGGTCTTTGATGTCGCTTCCGATCTTCCAGCCCGGTGCCGGCGTGGCGCCTGCTACCTCTGCCCCATGCCAGATGACCTTCGGCCTGATCGTCGGCAACCGCGGCTTCTTCCCGCAGCACCTGGCCGAGCGGGGGCGGCAGGACATGCTGGCCGCGCTGGAGGCCGAGGGGTACCGGGTGGTTGTGCTCGACGAGAAGAGCTGCCGCCATGGGGCGATCGAATCGCGGGACGAGGCCAAGGCATGCGCCGCACTGTTCAGGTCGCAACGCGACGTGATCGATGGGGTGATCGTCACCCTGCCGAATTTTGGCGACGAGCGGGCGGTGGCCGAGACGCTCCGGATGGCGGAGCTGAATGTCCCGGTGCTGGTCCACGCCACCGCCGACGTACCCGATGCGATGACGATCCGCGATCGCCGCGACTCATTCTGCGGCAAGATTTCGGCGTGCAACGTGATGACGCAGTACGGCATTCGCTACACGCTCACCACGAAGCATACCGATCGTCCTGAGACGCCCTCGTTCCGTGCCGACCTCCGAAACTTTGCCGCAGTGTGCCGCGTGGTGCGCGGCCTGCGTCGCGCCCGTATCGGCGCGATTGGCGCGCGGCCAGCAGCGTTCAAGACAGTCCGGTACAGCGAGAAGATCCTTGAGGCGAGCGGGATTGCCGTCGAGCCGATCGACCTGTCGGAGATTCTCGGTCGCGTGACGAACATGGCCGATGATGCGGCGCCGGCCGTGGCAAAGCTGGCGAAGATCAAGGAGTACGTGACCACGGCCGGCATTCCAGCTGGCGCCTTGCTCAAGATGGCAAAGCTCGGCGCGGTGATTGATGGCTGGATGATCGAGGCCGACGTGAATGTCAGTGCGGTGCAGTGCTGGACGTCACTCGAGGAATTCTTCGGCGTGGTGCCATGCACGCTGATGAGCATGATGAGCAACGAGTTGCTGCCCAGCGCGTGCGAGGTGGATGTGTGCGGCACACTGAGCATGTATGCGCTGACGCTGGCTTCGGAAACGCCGAGTGCGCTGCTCGACTGGAACAACAATTATGGCGACGATCCAGACAAGTGCGTCTGCTTCCATTGCAGCAACCTGCCGAAGCATTTCTTCGAGTCCGTCAAGATGGACTACCAGGAGATCATCGCGGGAACGGTGGGGAAGGAGAACACTTTCGGCACGTGCGTGGGCCGAGTGCGGGCGAGTCCGATGAGTTTCGCTCGCTTCTCCACGGATGACCTGACTGGAAAGATTCGCGGGTACGTCGGCGAGGGACGCTTTACCGACGACTCGCTGGAAACCTTTGGTGGCGCTGGTGTGGCGGAGATTCCGCGGCTGCAGGAGCTGCTGCGGCATATCTGCACGAACGGTTTCGAGCATCACGTGGCAGCGAACCTCTCGAACGTGGCCGATGTGCTGCACGAAGCCACCACGAAGTATTTCGGGTGGGACGTGCTGAGGCACCGATGAGATTCGTCGACCGGTGTGCGATCTTGACTTGTCATCCTGAGCGTAGCGCGAACGTAGTGAGCGCGGAGTCGAGGGACCCCGGTCCCGTGCGACTGTGTTTGTGTTCCGCTCGACGGTCCGAGGTCCTTCGACTTCGCAACCGCTTCGCGGTTGCTCCGCTCAGGATGACATTCTCATGACCCTAGTCGCTGGCGTGGACTTCGGCACGCAATCGGTTCGCGTATCGATCGTGGATCATCTCGAAGGTGTCGTGGGATTTGCGACTTCCGAGTATCCGATCAAGCGCGACCGATCCGATCCCGACTTCGCCACACAGTCGCACGACGCGCACATGCAGGCGTTGATCGACGCGATGCATGGGGCACTCAAGGATGCCAAGGCATCCGGCTCCGACATCAAGGCGCTCGCACTCGACACCACCGGCTCCACCGTTATTCCGCTTGGGGCTGGGCTCAAGCCGCTCGGCGACTACTACCTCTGGTGCGATCATCGGGCGGCCGCCGAAGCGGCTCGCATCACCGAAGTCGCCCATGCAATGAACCTCCCGGCGATCCGCGCCTGTGGCGGGGTTTATTCCTCGGAATGGGGATTCGCCAAGCTGCTGCACTGGTTGCGGCACAACCCGGCCCAACGCGACCAGATGGTCACGGCCATCGAGCATTGTGATCTCGTGGCCGCAGTGCTCTGTGGGATCACCGATCCAGCGAAGCTGCCGCGCTCGATCTGCGCGATGGGGCATAAGTGGCTCTGGACCCAGGAAGATGGTCTGCCATCCGAGGCGTTCCTGGTTGCGGTTGATCCGCTCTTTGCCGGCGTGCGGGCCAAGCTTGGCGGATTGTACCAGACATCGGAAAGGCTCTCCGGTACGCTCACGCCGGAGTGGGCGTCGAAGCTCGGTCTTGCGGCCGGGATACCGATTCCAGTTGGCGCGTTCGATGCGCACTGGGATGCCGTTGGCGCTGGAATCGCCGAAGGTGACGTGGTGAACGTGGTTGGAACGGCAACCTGTGTCATGGCGATCACGAAGCGCGCGTCAGAAATACCAGGCCTCTGCGGAATCGTGCCAGGATCGATTCATCCCGAGTTCATCGGCATCGAGGCAGGGCTATCGGCGATGGGGTACCTGCTCGAATCGATCGCGAAACGCGCGAATACCACGGTGAGCGCACTCAGTGCCGAACTCGAGCGTCACAAGGCAGGGGAGACGGGACTGCTGCGGATCGGCTGGGACAATGGCGATCGCACGGTGCTCGTCAATCCGAAACTTGGCGGCGTCACCCTCGGCTGGAACCTCAATCACACGGCTGCCGACGAACTCTTCGCGGCGATCGAGGGGACCGCATTCAATACCCGGATCATCCTCGACCGAATGCACGAGCACGGCGTACCGATCAACCGGGTGATCCACGCCGGCGGTATTCCGCAGAAGAATCATGTGCTCAACCAGGTGTACGCGAACGTATTCAACAAGCCGGTGCTCGTTCCCGAGCGGCCGATCACTTCGCTGGGCTCTGCGATCTTTGCCTGCGTGGCCGCGGGGCTGCATCCCACGATCGCGATCGCCCAGGAAGCACTCTGTCCCAGCTACCGCGTTGTCTATCCGGAGGTCGCTGCCGTTGCGGTCTACGAAAAGCTCTACGCGATCTATCGCGAGCTCTATTTTGCGATGGGGAACGCCGATTCGGGGCCGCTCAATGTGGGTGCGATTTTGCCTCAGTTGCGGGAGATTGCCGCGGGCGTGCGTGGCGGAGACCGGTAAGTTCATCACACTCATTCATTCGGAGTCATTCGTGCTTATGCGCCTGCTGGTGCGACAAAACCTGATGGTGAGTGTGCTGTTCGCGGCAGGTGCCGCCGGTCGTGCTGGCGCGCAGGGCGGCAACCCGCTGCCGCCGTTCACCACAAAGGATGTGGAGCAGGCTGATGCAAATCGCCGTTCCGTCTATGTCACGAACAACATCAAAGACACGATCACCGTCACTGGTGTGAACTTTACGCGTTGCGAAAACATCCGACCGACTTGCGGGGAGACACCGGTCAACAAGGTCATCCCGCCGGGAAAGACCGAGGCGGTTATCTACATTGATCGGGTGGACAAAAGGCAGGGCTGGAGCTGGAGTTATCAGATCAAGACCAAGCCGATCAAGATGGCGATATCGCAAAGCGTATCGCCGGCGATAGTTGTCGGATCGGACGGAGGCCGCGGTGTGGCCACTCCGACCAAGGTCGAGGACTTCCGGCCCCTGGTTGACACCTTTACCACGAACTCGGCGTGCGGCAACCTGAGGGCGGTCGGGCTTCCCGAAGGGCATCAATCACTCATCATGGTCTTCGGGAGCGATTCGAAACCGACGGCGCGGCAGGTCATCATCTACTACAACGGAAGCGGCATCGCGTATCAATACTCCGACGTGCGTGAGTCGCTCACTACCGACACCGTCAAGACATCGATCTCGCTCGACCTGGTGCGGGAAAGCGGGATTGCGCGCAATACGCACGGACAAATCGCTGACTGGTTTGTATTGACCGGCAGGATTGCCGATGCAGCGTCGCTCGGACATCCGTCGGAGATGGCGGCGCACATCCTGAAGGAGTGTGGGAAGCGCTAGCTACAGCTTTCTCCGTTGCCTCAGCGTTTCATACGCGGCGACTGCGACGCTTGTCGAGAGGTTGAGCGAGCGCACGTGCGGTGAGGCGATCGGCATGGAGATCAGCCGGTCACGGTACCGATTGCGAATCGCGTCAGGTAATCCCGTGGACTCGCAGCCGAAGACCAGCACGATCCGTTCGGGCGCGCCAAGCGGCGCATCCCAGAGTGTTGTTGCCCCTTCCGTGGAGAAGAAGAAGGGATCGCCGAGGGTAGGGAGCGCGGCCTCGAACCTCTCCCAGTCGGGCCAGGTCCGGACGTCCACGTGCTCCCAATAGTCGAGTCCGGCGCGGCGCACCTCGCGTTCGTCGAGCGAGAACCCGAGCGGCTCGATCAGGTGGAGAGTTGCTCCGGTTGCGAGACAGGTCCGCCCAGCGTTGCCGGTATTCCAGTGAATTTCCGGGTGGACCAGCACGACATGCATCGCTACGGCACCACCTTCTTCTCCATCAGTGCGGCCGCCCTGGCAATCAGCTCTGCCTCGCGCTCCAGGGCGGCCGCGATCTTCGCGATCTCCCGATCTGCCTCCACCCAGTTCTTCTGCTCCATCGCTTCCCGTGCACCAGGCATCGTCTTGACGCCATAGCCGGTATAGAAGCCCGGTGCATAGAGCGAATGGGCGTACCACGGCCGGCGCGGTAAGCCATCAGGGAGCAGCAATGCTTGATCGGTCTGCCGAAGAAGCGCATTGAGCTGCGCTGCCATGGCGGCACCCTCGCCGCCAGCAACGGCTGGTCCATACGCCTTCTCGAAGCGAGCCGATGCTTCCTTGAGCTTCAGTTCGGCATTGTCGAGCGGAGCAAAGTTGAGGAACGGCGGCACCGAATCGACCTTTGGTGGTAGCTCCGGTCGACGCGGATCACTGGTGGCGGCGTAGACTCCCTCGGCAACCGACTTCCGTACGTTCTCGATATCCTTTGCGATCGACTCGCGCAGCGCCTTCAATTCGGTGACGTAGCCGGTGACGGTCTCATCGAGATTTCCGAATTCCTGCGGCAGCACGTCGGCGCTCGCCATCCGCATCATCATCGTCCCGGCAGTCTGCGCAAGCGCACGGCCATAGACAAATGCGGTGTCGCTGAAGTGCGTGTACCAGTAGAAGTCATCGTAAATGGAGTGATAGATCCCGCCGCCGTCCTCGCCGCCAAATCCGATGTCGAGCGTCGGAACGCCGGCGTGCTGGAGGAAGGGCGTGAAGTCGGAGCCAGAGCCGAGGGCACCGATCGCGAGGTCGCTGCGGGTGCGGGCATCCTTTTCGCCGCCAACGATCTTGAAGGCACGCATCCGGTTCCACACGGGCGTGTGTGTTTCAGGGTCGTCAATGTCGCGAGCGACGTCATTGGCAAAGCGCATCAGCGAGTACGAACCGCCCATGCCGAGCTGTCCGCGGGTGTTGCCGTCGGTGTTGAGGTAGAAGACGGCTTTCGCCTTTAGCTCCGCCTGGTGCTCCTCGCTCCACTCGGTCGAGCCGAGGAGTGCCGGTTCTTCGCCATCCCAGGCGGTGTAGATGATGGTGCGCTTGGGGCGCCATCCCTGCTTGAGCAGTTCACCGAGGCCGCGAGCTTCCTCGAGTTCGGCGACGAGCCCGGAGATCGGGTCCTGGGCACCATTGACCCACGCGTCGTGGTGATTGCCGCGGATGACCCATTCGTCCGGTGCAGTCGATCCCGGAATGCGCGCGATCACGTCATACAGCGTCTTGAGCGACCAGTCGAAGCGAAGCTTGAGATGGACCTTCGCGTTGCCGGGGCCGAGGTGGTAGGTGATCGGCAAGCCGCCACGCCAACCACCGGGCGCGATCGGACCGGTGATCGCGGCAAGCAGTGGCTGCGCGTCGGCGTACGAAATCGGCAGCACCGGGATCTTCATGATCGTGGTCGCGTCCTTGCGATCGAGACGCGTGGCGTTTGCCGTGGCGCCCACACCCGGTGTGAGCGGATCACCGGGATATACCGGCATGTCCATCACGGAGCCGCGTTGCACGCCATCCTTTGGCCGGTAGGCGCCATTCGGAAAGGTCTCGCCGGCGGAGTAGCCGTCGTCACCCGGATCAGAATAGATCAGGCAGCCAATGGCGCCGTGCTCGTACGCCACCTTGGGCTTGATGCCGCGCCACGATCCACCGTAGCGCGCAATGACGATTGCGCCCTTGACGGAGATGCCGCGGCGCTCGAGATACTTGTAGTCGTCGGGGACGCCGTAGTTGACGTACACGAGTGGTGCCGTGACGTCGCCGTCGGCGGAATACGCGTTGTACGTGGGGAGCTGCTCGCTCTTCTGGCTCGACGTTGGATCGATCGCGATCGCGGGCTCCTCGAGCGAGGCAACGAACTTTGTTGGCGAGACGAGTTCGACCACGCGTTCGAGTGGCACCGGGAACAGCACCTGGAACTGCTCGATCTGCGCATCGAAGCCGTATGACTTGAACTGCGCCAGCAGCCACTCCGCGTTCGCCTTGCCATAAGCGGATCCCACGTGATGCGGGCGGGCGGTGAGGCGGCGCATTGCTTCGCGAAGGCGGGCCGGGTCGGGAATCGCCTTGAACTTCAGCTCCCAGTCGCGTTCGATCTTTGCGTTCGCCGCTGTGAAGCCGCGGATGCCGTCGCCCTCGGCGAGCGGGCGTGCGGCGATGAAGAGCGCGAGAAGTGGCAGCGCGAGCAGGCGCGAGGATGCGACCATGGACGGACTCCGGTGGGGTGCGTTGGTTCAAGATACCGCCGGATGGGCGGGCCGCGAGGCGAGCGCCGTCCAACCGTCGCCGTCGAAACTCGCGCGCGGTGATCTTTGCGTCGCAGAGCTCAGGTCTCGCGGTCAAACAGTCGACGGCTCCTCTGGCCGGCACTCGCCTCGCGGCCCGCCCATCTCGCCGTTGCCAGGTTCGTGTCGCTTTAGCGACATCAGCCGAGCCGCGGCTTTAGCCGCGAGCTGTCTGATGGCCGGCACTCGCCTCGCGGCCTGCCGAGCTCCCCGCCGCTTCAGCCGCGAGCGCGCGTGGCTACTGCGCCTTCGCTCGATCCACTCTCGCGATATGGCACCCCGCCTCGCCGTGCCGGATGTAGAGGTAGTCCACGTCGGGGTTGGCGAGCAGTTCTGCCAGCGCGCCATCGATCGCGGCACCGGTCGCTGCGCACGAGACGATCACGCGATTCTCGCTCGCCCGCGCTTCGATCAGCAACGGCAGCGACCGAAGTCCGGGAGGGAAGTCGGTGCCGCGGTATTGCAGGCACGCGTCGGCATGAATGAAGACGGGGCCTGGTGCACCGAGGGTGCCATTGGTTGATGCCGGGCGATAGGTGAAGAGGAGACGCTCCTCTTCACCTATGCGGAATTGTTCGAGGCAGGCGCGGCAGGGTCCGGTGCCGCGGGCGAGTTCCCGCACGACGGGGTGACCATAGCCCGGGCTCTTGCCGGTTTCGCGGACTTCGCGGGTGAAGTCGTCGGTGAGACCGTGAATCTCGAAGCCTGACATCGCTGCACCTCAGGAGAAGGGTGCAGCAATGTCGGGGTATTCCGGATCGCCTGCCACCGGAAAATGGACGGAGTATCAGGGGGCGAGGTAATCAATCTGCCGCAGCTCGCACTCACCCACCCACTCCGGCCAATGATCGGCGTGGATCTGCAGGAATTCACGCGCCGACTTGATCGCCCCTTCGAGTGTCGCCGCCTCGAGCATGGCATAGCCGCCGATCACTTCCTTTGCCTCGGCGTACGGGCCATCGGTCACGGTGATTTTTCCGCCCTTGAGGCGGACGCGGGTCATGGTGGCGCTGGATGCGAGACCGCCGGTCTGCACCAGGGTGCCGTCGGCAAAGGCATCGGCCATCAACTTTCCCATTGCATCCATGAGCGCCTGCGGTGGCGGTCCCTGATTGGGAGCTGCCTTGACCAGCGAGAGATAACGCATGCTGCATCCTCCATCTGCCTGAATTGGTGCCGGGAGCGGGGGTGCTGCCCGGTATGGTGCATCTGCTCTGTACTCTACTCGACGAACGAGGGTGGTGGAAATCGACAAACGGGGGGTCGGCGTGTCCGACAGGGGCGAGTGGCGCGGGCGAGCGCCGTCCAACCGTCGCCGCCGAAACTCGCGCGCGGCGATCGAGTCAGCCCTGAGTTTCGGTCTCGCGCTCAAACAGTCGGCGACTCCTCTGGCCGGCACTCTCCCGCGCCACCCGCCCCGAGTCTCCATCGTCCTCCCCACAGGTTGACGATCGCGGCCGAGGCGGTAGACTCCGCCAGATCTCCCCGCCGTGATCGACGCAGTGTGCACCCAAGCCCGGAGCCCTGATGCGCTCGAGAAAGCTGATGCTGATCGTTGCAATGGCCGCCGTTCCGGCGTCCGCCATGTTGGCTCAGGGAACCGTTGCCGCGGCCGCGATCCCTGCGCCGCCGCAGGGAGCCTGGCCCAAGGCATCGATGCGCACGGGTCAGTATTTCGCGTTCCCCGAACCGCTCGGTTGGAAGTCCACCGAGACAACCAATGGCGTGGACATTGTCAGTACCAGCAACAACAAGCAGCAGATTGCCGTATTCGGCCTGGAAGGGACGCCGGGGTCTACCACTACGCGCAAGCATTTTGAACTGGTCACGCGGCTGCTCAAGATGCAGCATGTGTATGTAGAACATGTGGAAGATCGCCCACCTCAGCATGGCTTCGACATGTCGGAATTCTTTTTCACCTTCACCGATGAGCAGGGCGCTGCTGGTCAGGGATGGGCCTGGACGTCGGTGAACAATTCGATGGGAAGGAACAACACCTACGGCGGTTACGCGATTGCGCCGGTGGCGGACTGGGCACGCGATGCGCAGTTCATGGTGGCGATGGCGCGCCTGGTGTCGGTGAGCAATCCGGCCCGGGCCTTCCAGCGTGATCAGCTGATTCGCAACAACGTGGCGACCGGGCCCGGCAGCGCCGGCGGCTACAACCACCCGAACACCTTCACACCTTACAGCAATTCGGCCGCGATGAGCCGGATCTCGGAGAATCGCGCCAACACCTTTCGCGACAGCTATCCGCTGGTTGACCCGTCAACCGGGCGGACGTTCCGCGGGTCGTCGGAGAATTACGACTACGTGCGTGGCGGGTGGGTCAATCCGATGGACCGGACCCAGTTGTTGAAAGTGGTAACGCCGGGCGGAAACTAGCGGCGGGGAGGGGGGCGGCGGCGGCGGGCGAGCGGCGGGACGAATGCCGCCCAACCGTCGCCGCCGAAACTCGCGCGCCAGCATCGGACCAGCCTCGAGTTTGGGTCACGCGCTCAAACAGTCGGCGACTCCTCTGGTCGGCACTCGCCCCGCCGCTCCGCCTCCGCCAGTCGCTCCGCCACTCGCTCCACTACTTGCCCTTGCCGCTCGCCCGCCGGCGAACTCCGATACCTTTCAGCCCGCATGTACCACACCTGCCTTCACTGCACCCGCGACTTGGGCACCAATGATATCGTCGAGACGCTGCCGATCGGGCGGCGGATCGCATTCGACGCGGGAAAAGGACGACTCTGGGTGGTGTGCCGCAGCTGCGGCAAGTGGAATCTCGTGCCGTTCGACAATCGCCTGGAGGCGATTGATGTGTGCGCACGGCTCTTTCACGACACGATGACCCGGTTCTCGACTGACAATATCGGATTGGCGCGCATGGCCGATGGCCTCGAGCTGGTGCGGATCGGCGAGCCGCAGCGGCCGGAGTTCGCGTCGTGGCGGTATGGGACGCAGTACAAGAGAAGGCGGCGCAGAAATATCGCACTTGGAAGCACTGGGATGTTGGTGTCTTCAGCGACGACGTTTGCGGTGGGTCAGGCGTTCCCGGGATCGTCGATTCTTCTCGGCGCAGGAATCTTCGGCGCTGCGTCCTTTCTGGCGCCGACGGCGTGGGAGCGATTGGTTCGCGCACGTCAGAATGTCGTGACAACGGTTCCGGGTCGTGCTGGCGTTGTGACGATCGATGCAGAAAATGCAGCGTCGGCGCACTTGACCTTGCTGGACGGCGAGTTGACGGTGGCATGGTCGCCGGGAATTGTTGCCGCAATCCGAAAACGACACCTTGAACTCTCGGGTCCCCCTGCTCGAATGCTTACGCGACGACTGCTTGGGTTGCTCAATCGACGGGTCGGATCGATGAAGGAGTTGAACGGCGCGGTCGATCGGCTCGAGGCTGGAGGAATCGATCAATGGCTTGGACGAATGAGCCGTGAATCAGTCGGATTTCTTACGCTGTCGATGACGGCGCGTCTCCGGGAAGCCAACGCGCTATACTTTCCTTGGCTCAGCGGAACGGGGAAGGCGTACAGCAATCCCGGCTTTGCGCCCCGTAGTTTCATGCTCAAGGCGCTGCCGAATCATGACCGCCTCGCCATCGAGATGTGGCTCAGCGAAGAAGACGAAGCGCGGGCACTCGCGGGAGAGCTCGCGTTGCTCGAACGTCAGTGGAAGGAAGCTGAGGAGCTGGCGGCGATTGCGGACGGGTTGAGTTTGGGGGAGCAATAGTCCCGCTGAGCGCAGCGAAGGACTAGTGTGACAATGGATCAGTCCTCCACCACCAGCAATCCGACGTTCGCTCCAAACCCGTCATCTGCCGCCGGAAGCCCCGGCGGCGCGAGCCACGGTCCATCGTCCGCGCTGATGTTGACGCGATGGATTCCGGACTTCGCGCTCAGCACGACTTCCCATCGCCCGTCATCGGTCCGTGAGAGCGCGATCGGCTTCCAGTCTGTCAGGTCGCTCGCCAGCGTCGCGTGTCGCACGCTTGCAGGCAGTGTGAAGCGGAGACGTACGCCCTCGTGTCCGATCCGCTCGACCACCGCACGATTGGCGCGCTCCGCAGCCGGGTGCGGCGCCACGTGTGGCAGCATGTCCACCCGCAGTCCAACAGTGGTGTACTTGCCGCCACGCAGTCCGAGCACCGGCTCCGAGGCAATGCGCCCGCTCTTTGTAACGAGGGACGCGAACGGCGTAAGCCGGAGGGCGGCTGATCCTTCCCACCAGGTCTGTGCAACGATGCCCGCCCCGAATCGCCGTGTGACGTGCCCGCTCATCGACAACGCGCCGGTGGCCCACTTGAGTCCGAAGCCAACGTCTCGCACATCGCGGGTGCGCGCCCGATAGCTGGTGTCGCGTTCCGAATTCATCGTGTCCGAGACAAAACGCACGGCGAGAATGCTGTCGTGGATGACGACGCTCTGCCAGGTGGGTGAAAAGGTGAAGTTGCCGAGCCGGATGTCGGCGCTGAAGTCGGGCCGGTAAAACGACGAATGGCCGCCGCCAGTTGTGGCGACCCCGAACTGCCAGCCGCCCCTTACGGTTACCGGACCGAGGCTGCGCTCTGCGGCAATATCTCCCGACATCGAGCGCGCCCACGCCGCCCCGATATCACGACCGCCACGTGCCGATGGGCCGACTTCGACGTGCCAGGCACCAGGATTGAACTGCGCATGCAGCAGCCCGCTTACGCTACCTGATACGCCAACACCGACATGATCGTCGCTGTTCCCATCAAGCTGAAAGCGCGTGTTGCGAATGTAGCCCGCCACTCCGCCTGCCACCGACGTCAACGGACTCGACGCCATCTGGTCGAGATGGGACGCTCCGCCGCCGGTTTCGAAACGGACCTGTGCCGCGGCCGAGGTACCGGCTGCGATCATCGCCATTGCCAGCAACCCCGCGGCTTTCATTGCTCCTCCGCTGTCGGGCCGCCACCACTGCGGCCCGGCTTCTTCGTCCCAACATCCGCCGGCGTGATGCGGCCGAACTCGGCGTCACTGGCATGACGCTTGGCGAGCGTGGCGATGCGATCCCATGCCGCATCCGGGGCAGCGCCACGCGATGTCAGGTCGAGGTACGCGCTCAACGGCGCAGTGACGGACAAAGTGCCGCGTAGCTGGTGCAGTTCAACCAGTCGATTCTCCGGCACGCCGGCCTGGAGTGCAGCAGCTGCAGTGGTGAGTTCCACCGAAGAGGCGTCGGCGCCGAGGGTGCGACGCGACACCGAGAGCGCACTGCGGAGGCGATTCATTGCGGCGACAATCTGTTCTGTCGTGGCAGACTTGACCTGTCCCTCGAGCGCGCGCAGCACGAGCGGGTCGGTGGGGAGCCCGTCGTGGCCCGCACTATCGACGATCGAAGAGAGTCGTATGGCCACTGCCGCGGGGAATCGTGCCGCAATCCGCGGATCCTGTGCGGTGACCGGTGCTGCGGAACCGAGCAGCAGCAGCGCCTGCATGACGAAGCGAGCCGAGATCAATTGGCCCCCACGGTAAGCACTGACGTTGGCCGGCCAAAATCATCCGGAGCCGCAATTGCGCTGGAATCCGCGCGCCACTGATTGCGATCGATGAGGTACGCGAAGCGATAGCGACCGGGCGGCAACGTCAGCGTGGCACGCCAGATTCCGGAACCGGTGCGTTCGAGCAGGACGCGATCGGATTGCCAATCGTTGAAATCGCCGACCAATGCCACCGAACGCCCGTTCGGCGCGGCGATCGAAAAGGTAACCGTCGTGCCGGACGCCTTGCTGCGAGTTGCCAGACCAATGGTCATGATGGCGAGCGCAAAAGTGACGCCCCGCGCGATGCGTCGCGTGACGCGCTGCCGCGCGCGCCGGCGGTCGGTACGCGCCGCAAGGCCGGGCTCTACCGCCACCGGTTGCCGAAGGACCGCGATCGCCCGCTCGACCGGATCACCTGCTTCCATGGCGTCCGTCATGTCCGGAGTGCGCTCAGATGATTGCGCAGCTGCTCGCACGCGCGGGCGACGCGCATCTTGAGCGCGGACGCACTTGCCCCCGTGATCGACGTCATCTCGAGATAGTCGAGTCCTTCCACATGCTTCAACAGGAATGCC
>Ga0163162_10002997_pt1 | contig 16137 bp, 13 predicted proteins | sample S55metaG_FD_115310 | JGI IMG/M metagenome (GOLD analysis project Ga0163162, IMG submission 115310) | Switchgrass rhizosphere microbial communities from Kellogg Biological Station, Michigan, USA - S5-5 metaG | ecosystem: Host-associated > Plants > Roots > Rhizosphere > Soil | place: USA...
CTTTCAGTTTATTTTTTCAAACTTGTTTTTCCTTTCTTAAATATTCTCTTTCGGTGTTTCAGTCCCCAGTCTACCAATTCGTTGATGACCCTCTCCAAAGACCCGCCATATGCCGTCAGTTCATATTCTACGGTAACCGGTTTGGTGTCGAGCACAGTTCGCCTTACCAGTTCATTTATTTCAAGTTCTTTTAATTCTTTTGACAACATTTTGCCGGTAATTTTTCCAACATCACGCTGCAAGTCTTTGAAACGCTTTTTTCTTTCATTTAAAGAACACATGATAGCGATCTTCCATTTGCCATTGAAAATGTCCAATGCGTCTAACAGGGCTAACATATCCTGTGACCGTCCTTCCAGGTTAATTTTTTTCTTGACTGGCATATTTCCGAAATTGATGGTATCCCAACGGATACCAGTATACTTTGGTAATTCGGTTACTAATATATACCATTAATGGTAACTTTGCCTATCAAACCACTTTAAATAAAAAAAATGGAAATTGGAATTGACAGTTTTGCTGCCATGTTTAGTGGTAATAAAAGCAAAACCATAAATGATGCGGATGCAATGGCCCAATTGCTGGAACGAATAGAATTCGCAGACCAAATGGGCCTGGATTCATTTGGGATAGGCGAGCACCACCGGAAAGGTTTTCTTGACTCTGCTCCCGGCCTCATCCTCTCTGCAGCGGCGGCACGTACAAATCGCATTCGTTTAACCAGTGCGGTCACGGTTCTTAGTGCCGCTGATCCTGTAAGGGTGTTTCAAAACTTTGCAACGCTGGATCTAATTTCCCGTGGACGGGCCGAAATGGTGGTGGGACGGGGCTCTTCAATAGAGGCATTTCCATTGTTTGGATATGACCTCCGGGACTACGATGCGCTGTTTGCGGAAAAGCTTGACCTCTTACTTAAAATCCGCGAAAACGAATTTGTTACCTGGTCAGGTAAATTCCGGCCCGCACTTAACAATATACCTGTCTATCCCAGGCCAATGCAGGATTCACTACCTATTTGGATTGGCGTAGGTGGCACGCCTGAATCCTTCGTTCGTGCAGGCACACTCGGTTTACCGCTAATGGTAGCTGTGATCGGCGGCGAAACCCATCAATTTCGTCCATTGGTTGACCTCTATCGCGAGGCAGGAAAAAGAGCGGGGTTTAAACCGGAACAACTTAAAGTAGGACTGCATTCTTTGGGCCATGTGGCGAAAACTTCGCAGGAAGCAATTGACGATTTTTATCCGGGTTATGCCGAGTCCATGACCAAGATTGGTAAAGAACGGGGATGGCCGCCGATGACCAGGGCACGGTTTGAGGCGCAGGCGGGACAAACAGGTGCCTTGCTGGTAGGAAGCGTTGACGAAGTAGCGAAAAAGATTCTCCGGCATTCCGACGCGCTAGGCGGTATTTCCAGGCTAACTTTTCAAATGGACAGCGCCGAACTCCCGCACGAAAAATTGATGCAAACAATTGAGCTGATTGGAACAGGTTTAAAGCCGCTGGTGTCTGAGTCCTTACAAACCAGATAGACTTTAAATTTAGCTGACAATTGAGTAAATTACAGTAAGATCTTTCCTTGCTCCCAAGCTTCAATTTGCCGGGCAAATGATTATGAAGCGCATACTCTTATTCATCGCCTTTTTCCCGCCTTTTCTGCTTTCAGCACAGACGGTGATTTCCATAAAAATTGATGGACCTATCAACCCTGTGACTGCCTCCTATATCCATCGCGGAATAGAAAAAGGGATCAGCGAGCACGCCACCTGCATCCTGATTCATCTCAACACACCCGGCGGGCTGTTGAAATCAACGCGAAACATTGTGAGTGATATTCTTGAATCACGCATCCCGGTGATTGTCTATGTTTCTCCGGCCGGCGCCCACGCGGGTTCTGCCGGTGTATTCATTACCATGGCCGCAGATATTGCTGCGATGGCGCCGGGTACCAATATCGGTGCAGCCCACCCCGTAAATATGCAGGGAGCGACGGATTCAGTTATGAACGATAAAGCGACGAATGATGCAGCCGCCTTTATCAGGACCATTGCAGAATTTAGAAATCGTAACCTGGCCTGGGCGGAAGATGCCGTGCGGCAGAGCGTAGCTATAACAGCGACTGAAGCGCTTCAGAAAAACATCATTGATCTGATTGTAACGAATGACCAGGATCTGTTAAACCAGGTAGACGGCAAAATGATTTTGCGCGATTCAACTCGTTTGCCTTTGCATACCAGGGGTGCCAGTATTCAAACTTTGGAAATGGGATTTGTAGAAAAATTGCTGAACATCGTTAGTGATCCCGATGTGGCCTATATTTTATTGATGCTGGGATTCATAGGCCTCATCTTCGAATTATTCAATCCGGGCGCCATTTTCCCGGGTATTATTGGATTCATTTCTCTGGTCATTGCTTTTTATTCATTAAACACATTGCCCTTGAATTATGCAGGATTGGCATTGATTATTTTTGGCATTGTCCTGCTCCTTCTCGAAATCAAAATCGTGAGTCATGGCATGCTGGCCATCGGCGGCATTGCCGCTCTCCTCATTGGTTCTTTGATGCTGATAAAGCCTGGTTCAGGACTGGAACTGATAAGGATTTCACGCATACTGATTTATTCCACCGTCGCGATATTGTCGGCATTTTTTCTGTTTGTCGTTGGCATGGGATTAAAAGCGCAGCGATCCAGACCTTCTACAGGGATAAAAGCCATGATAGGTGAAGCAGCCGAAGCCATTGAACTGATCAATCCCTCGGGCAGGGTCCTCTTTCATGGTGAAATCTGGAATGCGATTTCAATTTCCGGGATGATCAAAGCGGGAGAAAAAGTAAATGTGAGGGAAATCAGGAACCTTACCCTTTATATCGAACACTCGAACACACCTAACTAATAAAACTGAATTTCATGCAAACATTTCCTGTTTTCACACTGGCGCTTATCTTATTTGCTGTTATTATCCTGGCCAATTCAATCCGGATCCTTCGGGAGTATGAGCGGGGTGTTATCTTCAGACTGGGTCGCCTGTTACCTGGCGGAGCAAAGGGACCAGGCCTGATCCTCCTCATCCCAATCGTAGATAAGATGGTGAAAGTGAGTTTACGCACGGTGGTAATGGATGTACCTCCCCAGGATGTGATCACCCAGGACAATGTATCGATTAAGGTGAATGCAGTCATTTATTTTCGCGTGCTGGAACCTCACAAGGCAATCGTTGAAGTGGAGAATTTCCTCGTGGCCACCTCCCAGTTTTCACAAACTACATTGCGGAGTGTGTTGGGCCAGTCAGAATTGGACGATCTTCTCTCCCAGAGAGAAAAAATTAACCTCCGCTTGCAACAGATCATTGATGCCCATACAGAACCCTGGGGAATTAAAGTGTCCAATGTGGAAGTGAAACAAATTGATTTGCCACAGGAAATGCAGCGGGCAATGGCCAAACAGGCGGAGGCCGAAAGAGAGCGGCGTTCAAAAGTGATTGCGGCCGAAGGAGAATTCCAGGCTTCGCAGCGTTTGTCGGATGCCGCAAAGGTCCTGGCTGAACAACCCAGCGCCATTACATTGCGTTACCTGCAAACCTTGCGGGAGATCGCAACGGAGAACAATTCTACAACCATTTTCCCGGTACCCATCGATCTGCTCAAGCCTTTCCTGGATAGTGAACAACGCAAAAAATTACCGTCATAAAACTTTCTTTCCTTAGAACACCTTATTCCTTCCCTGGTTAAGTCTTACGGTTCAATAGTCCGCTCAATCGGACCATGCAGAAAGATTATTTTTCACCAGCCTGCAAGTATATTTATATTTTCACGGCGATCATTCACCATTCAAAACAACTGCCGGTTAACGACAATGAGCCCTGCACTGCTATTTCTCATCATCATTGCCTATTTCTCCCTCCTGATGCTGATTTCCTGGCTCACTTCCAGGCATACCAATGAAACAACTTTCTTTGACGGCAACCGGCAATCACCCTGGTTCCTTGTAGCCTTTGGGATGATAGGTTCCGGCATCTCGGCTGTTTCACTGGTATCCATTCCCGGCAATGTGGGGAATAACCATCTTTACTATTTTCAATTTATCCTGGGCACCATCATTGGCTACCTTTTCATCGCCTTTGTGCTCACGCCCATTTACTATAAACTAAAACTGGTTTCTATTTATGCCTATCTGAAATTCCGGTTTGATGAAATCACATTCAAAACGGGTTCCCTGTTCTTCCTGGTTTCTCAATCCTTTGGCGCTGCGCTCCGCTTACTTCTCTCCATCAAGATTCTGCAATACGCGTTTTTTGACGCGTTGCACATTCCCTATTTTATCACCATCCTCGTCGTCCTGATCCTGATCTGGTTGTACAGCAATAAGTCGGGTATCAAAACCATTGTATGGACGGATGCCTTACAATCCCTTTTCCTGATTACGGTGATTGCCATTTCAATTTTCATCATCAAGGATTCATTGGGCTTCTCCCTTGGCGAAATGACCCGGGCCATCATTCATCATCCTTATGCAAAACTTTTTGACGGTGACATCCATTCCGGTTCAAATTTTTTTAAACAATTTATTTCCGGGCTGCTTATTACTGTTGCCCTGGTAGGACTTGATCAAAGCATGATGCAAAAGACGCTCACTGTTAAGAATATGAGAGACGCCAGGAAAAATGTTCTCACTTTCAGCTTCTTCATAGCACTGGCGCAAACCCTGTTTTTAGCACTCGGGGTGTTGATCTACATATTCGCGGAACGCAATGGCATTAGGCTCGAATCTGAAAATGGCAAATTCATCAATACCGATGGTCTCTATCCAATGCTCACATTGAATTACTTTGGAAAGGTGGGCGCCATCGCTTTCCTGATTGGCGTAGTGGCTTCCACGTTTGCCAGCATCGACGCCTGTATTACGGCATTGACCACAGCTTTTTGTTACGATTTCATCGACATCGAAAACCGGCCGCAGGCGCGCAGAAAAAAACTCAAACAATTTGTATTACTGGGTGTGAACGCCGTGATGTTTTTTATTGTGATGTTATTTTGGAATAGCCAGGGCGCCATTATCAATACCATATTTAAGATTGCAGGCTATACCTATGGCCCCTTATTGGGATTGTACATGGCTGGGCTATTTTCCAAGATCACCGTGAAGGGTAAATGGGTTCCGGTGGCCTGTATTGCGGCTGCATTCATGACTTATTTGCTGAACGCCTATTTCATCCAGGCGTTTCAATTTGATTTTGGCTTCATGAATATTTTTGTAAACGCCCTATTAACTGTGTTATTTTTAGTACTCATTAAAAAGAAAGAGGCATGGCAACAGTCGGACAATTTACAATTTCCAAAACAACAGACGATGCAAAAATAGCCGCCTGCGCCCGGTTGATGTCAGAGTCTGACCCGTGGGTTACTTATGAGATGGATTATGACTATTGCCTGAAAGCATTTGAAGGCTCTTTCCGGGAAATTTACCTGTTGGAAAATGAAAGCGGAATGGTTGGTTTTGCAATATTGCAAATTTTGGGAACCTTCAAGGGCTATGTCCAAACGCTTTGTGTGGCAGAAAATCAACGGGGAAAGGGGTTTGGAAAACAACTATTAGGATTCTGCGAAAACAGGATCCTGAAAATCTCGCCAAATATATTTATCTGTGTTTCATCTTTCAACGAAGGGGCGCTCAAATTGTATGAGGAATTTGGATTCAAACGGGTGGGTGATCTGAAAGATTTTTTGAAAGAAGGATTTACAGAAATATTGCTTCGCAAAACGGCCGGTCCCATCATCGGCTATTCCGGGCAAGCGGTCGACACAAGGCCTTCCCATTGATCCTAACTATTTAAATGATATGATTCGAAAATTCCTGATTGTATTTTTTCTGCCTGTACTGTTTTTCAATGTTTCGAACGGACAGGATGGAATATCCAAAGGCAGCAAGTCCAGGCTCGCAGCAGATGTTGACAGCATTCTTCAAAGCCAGGTAGACGCCGACAAAATTCCAGGTGCCGTCATCCAGATTAAAAAAGGAGACAATATATTATATCGAAAGGCCTATGGCTATGCCCAAAAATATAATTACAATCACCAACTTCTTCAGCCTGCAGAGGAGATGACGCTCGACCATCTTTTTGACATTGCATCCCTTACCAAGGTGGTGGGCACCACTACCTCCATTATGCTCCTGGCCGACCGTGGCCAATTAAAAATTGACGACCCGGTTGGAAAATATGTCCAGGCATTCAATAGTGACGACAAGCGCACCATCACCATTCGCCATTTGCTTACACATACTGCCGGACTTTATGAATGGTACCCGCTCTATTACCGCTGCAGAAATAAAGAAGAAACCTATCGCCTGATCGGCGAACTGCCCCTGAAATTTCCGGTCGGTCAGCAACGCCGTTACAGCGACCTGGGATTTGTATTGCTGGGTGAGATTGTAGAACTCATTTCGGGTATGCCATTACAGGCTTTTTTGAAACAAAATATTTTCTCTCCACTGGGAATGAATCAAACCACCTACAATCCTCTTCAATCAGGAAAGTCATTGAAAATTGCCGCCACCTCTCACGGCAACCCATATGAGAAGAGGATGGTATACGACACCACGCTTGGATTCAGACCAAAAGAAATCGACCCGACCCAATGGAATGGTTGGCGCACCTATACGCTGCGCGGCGAAGTAAATGATGGCAACGCATGGTATGCCAATGGCGGCATCTCTGGCGCGGCGGGATTGTTTTCCACTGCAAGTGACTTGCAAAAATTAGTAGACATGCTGATGAACAAGGGAAGAGTGGGCGCTGTTCAGTTCATTTCTGAAAAAACAATTGAAACTTTTTTGACGAAAGACAAGTTCAACAACGGTCTCGGCTGGATGATGGACAGCACAAATTCATTCATGAAGAATGTTCCGGCAGGAAGTTTTGGGCACACCGGTTTCACAGGCACCAGCATTGTGGTGATTCCCCAGTCCGGGCTTTCTATCATCCTGTTGATAAACCGCCAGAATATTGGCTTATTGAACAACAAAGAATATTACAATGTAGGTCCGATCCGGCAACAGTTGTTGGAAGCCGTAATGAGTGAATTGAATCGCTAAAACATTTTGCAACCCCAAAGGCGGGTACGTTGGCAAATTCAGTGGCTTGCTTTCTTGAATTCGCTCGGTGTTATTCCCGTAAACTTCTTAAATGCCCTGTTAAATGAAGCCTTTGAATTAAACCCAAATTCATGGGCGATACCGAGCAGACTATGGTTATCATATTTGTTACTCAGTAAGGCTTCCTTCACGTCGTTTACACGCAACCCGTTAACGTAGTCAAAAAAATTTTGATTGTGGTGCTGATTGATGACCTGGGATAAATGATTAGGATGGATTTTAAGTTGTTTCGCTAAAATGAATAGAGTGAGCTCACTATCCTGGTAGGGCTTTTTTTCCTGCATTAAAATTGTTAGCCTTTCAAAAAGCTCGAGCGATTTTTGCTTACTCAGGCCTGAATTCCTGTATTTATCATTCAACCCCGGTTGTAACACCTTTTCCTCAGCTGGCATGGATTCCTCCATCAACGTATTTTCCATTGCTTTCGGTGCTATAACCAGGGCAATCTCTTCGGGCGCAATGGTAGTACCGCCATTCTTTGAGAAATTGAAAATGGCCTCCTGCCTTACACCAAAGTAACCAATTAAGAAGATCAGGATGCAAAGCGCAATATTTCCGACAAGTCCTCCGTATTGAGGTATATCAATTCCGAAAAAATTATACAACAGAAGCCCGGCAACAGAAATAACCCACACGGAGATAATTCCCCAGGCAAGAAATTTCAGCCAACCCAGGTATTTACTTTCTGTATTTGAAAATATTCTTTCCACCCGGTTGCGATGCCTTTGAAGTTGATAAACAACAATTGAGGCATAGATTAAAAGACTCGTCATTTTAATGATGGTCAATACATTCCGGGTAGCATCGCTAACGCCATTATGAAGAATGACCCCGGAAAGAAGAATTCCCAGGCAAAGAACAAAGGGTATTAACTGAACGATTTGCCTGAAACCCAATTTGAAAGTGGTGGTAGTGAGCGATAAGACATAAAATAAGAAAACCGGCCCGTGAACAAATACGGACGCGTCGCTCAGCTCAACCAGGAATCTACCTGCAATAGACGAAGGATAATTGAAGCGACTAACGATGATAAAGCTTGCGACGTCGACCAGGAGGATGAATAACCATACAAGAAAGATATAATCGGGCAATCCCTTCCCTTTTTTGCCAATAACAAGCAGGCCTATAAATAAAATAAGCACTGCACATCCGGCATAAAGATATTCTGTCATTTTAGTAAATATAGGTCATAAAGGGCCGCGTCAAAGTCGCAAAGCATAGGGATAGGTCCCGGTTTTCAGGGAACAGGTATCATCTTACCTATTGGAGCGAAAGGGGGTTATTTCCGGTTTAAGTTCGCTTCCTAATTTTCAAACTATGAGTAGTTTTTGCATCAGAACCGAGCAATTGGTAAAGACCTACAACGGCGGCGCTTCTAACAGTTCAATCATTAAAAATGTAAACATCTCCATCTGCGCCGGGGAATATTCAGTTATCATGGGCAATTCCGGTTCGGGCAAATCTACCCTGCTCTATCTTTTAAGCGGCCTCGATGAACCAAGTTCAGGCAAAATCTGGATTAATGACATTCCTATACACAAGCGGTCACAAAAAGATCTGGCAGTCATGAGAAGAAAAATGATCGGCTTTGTATTCCAGGACAATAACCTGATTCCTAACCTATCCATTCGTGAGAATATTTTGGTGGCGGGATACCTCATTCAGGGCGATAGAAAGCTGGTTGGCCAGCATGCAGATCAACTCATGGAAGAACTGGGCATCCTTTCTCTCGCGAAGCGGTATCCATCCCAGGTTTCTGGTGGAGAATTGCAGAGGGCAGCAATCGCCAGGGCGATGATTAATAATCCGGTGATTTTATTGGCCGATGAACCAACCGGGAACCTCAATTCTGAGGCCTCAGAGAAAGTACTGAACTGCCTTTCAGCTTTAAACCAGAAGGGACAGACGATCGTTATGGTAACCCACGACTTGAAATCAGCCTGCAGAGCCAGCAGGATACTCTTTCTGAAGGATGGAACCATTCCGAACGACCATTTCTATTACATAAACAAGAGCCACCCCGGAACCGAGCATGCACTTTTCACATGGTTAAAGCAAATGGGCTGGTAGTTTTTACGCTTCTAAACTTAAATGAATGAAAGCAATATTGTTAATCGTAAAAGCAAACTTCAGGAGCAAAAAATGGATGACCCTGCTTACCGGTCTGTCCATTGCATTGGCATCATTGTTATTTAGCTCCGGGCTTTCAATTTTACAAAGTATACAGAAGCCGTTTGATCAACTTTTTAACAGACTGAATGCGTCTCACATTGTGATGCTCTATGATGTGAATGATCAAGATCCAGCCGAATTAAGGCAGTGGTTCGCTCATCAACCGGCCACAGAACGGGTAAGTGAAGGGTCTCCTTATTTCCTTTGCAATGGCCTTTTGCTGCGCAAAGGCGTTAAGGTCGAACTAATGGTTCAGCTTACGGAATTTGGTAATGATAACCTGGCTCAGGATAAATTGATGATTATTGATGGAGCACATAAGAAGAATCCGGAACATGGCGAAATATGGCTTCCCAAATACCTCGCAGATAATTACCAGATTAAAATTGGAGACACCATCGGAATACCTGGCCCTTCAGGATCCTACCCCGTCATGGTATCTGCAACGGTTGCCGATCCTCTTTACGGGAGCGGCATGATAAATCCAACACGTGCATGGCTCTCGCCTGGTGAATTGCCCTTCCTTCTTCCGGTAACACAATTGAGCGGTATGCAACTGGGAATCCGGCTAAAAAATCCCGACTCAACTTCCGCCCTGTGGGAACGATTCACAAGCCGGTACAATTACTCAGGCGTACATCTTACCTATGCCCTTTTCAAAAATGCCTACGCAGGTATTTACCAGATCATAGGAAACGTCATTCTTGTATTTTCTATCATGGCGCTGGTGATTGCCCTGTTTATGGTTCGCACATCAATCATCTCGGCCATTCATGACGATTTCAAGTTAACGGGCGTATTTAAAGCCCTCGGTTTTACGCCTAAGAATATCGTATCTGTTTATGCCATACAGTATTTCATACTTGCTATCGTTTTTATTCCGGCCGGGCTGGTGGGAACCTGGCTAGTTGTCAGGTTAATGTTGGGTTCCATTTCTCAAAAACTTGGCGCCTTTGATTCAACGGGGCAATCAAATCAAGACCTTTATTTCATTTCATTTTTTGTGATCGCTCTACTGGTTTTGGTTACAGCTTTCATAGAAAGTCGCAAGGCGGCAAAAATTAAACCAGTCGAAGCCATTCGGACTGGTGCGCCGCTTAAACGGTTCTCTGCATTTCTTCTACCAAAAGACATCTCTGCGTCGGTGTTATCATTACCCTTCCTGATGGGACTACGGCTTTTATCAACTAACCTCAAACGGTCTTTCTCATTGGGAATGATTGCCTTCGTCACCATATTCGTTATCCTATTTTCTACAAATATTTCGTCTTCGTTTGAAAACCTCAAGGACAATAAACCGGCCTGGGGATTTGAAAATGGAGATATTCAAATGAGCAGGAAGGAAGCAGTTGTGATTGGCCTTAATCATGAGCAATTGATGGAAATACTGTCCGGGGAAAAAGCAATTGAGCGGGTTGTCCCTTTTAGTTATGCCAGTATTTCCCTGCTGTCAAAAGAAGACCTTGTTCTGTTGGAAATAAACGGCAAAGTATATGGAGACAGTTTGTCTCATGCGGGACTGTTTAACCTGGAAGGAAGAAACCCACAATCAGCAAATGAAATATCGCTTTGTATCGGAACAGCCCGTCAGCTCAACAAACAAGCGGGAGACAGCATCAACGCATTTATCGAAGGGCAAAAAACAACCTTCCTGGTGACCGGCATCTACCAGGATGTAAGCAACATGGGCCAGGGTTTCCGGCTTCATGCGAATGCATTGAAAAGGCTGAACCCGATCTATACGCCATCCATCTACAGTATCAAACTTAAAGACAATAGCCATGTGAAGGATTATAAGAACTACCTGTTGAAGAGATTGGGTGAAACAATAACAATTGATGCCAATATAGAAGACAGGATCGCACAAATGGGAATCATTTCGGGAATGAAATATGCATTATTCGCACTCTCCTTCTTTTTCATATTCATCATGCTGCTTGTCATCGGAAGTGATATGCTCATCAGCATCAAAGAAAACGAGAAAAACTTTGGCATATTGAAATCCATAGGTTGGTCGCCGAAACAAATCAGGTTGTCCCTGGTATGGAAAATACTTTTACTCACCGCAACTGCATTAATAGCGGCTATATTACCCGGCATGTTGTTAAGCCCTGTTTTAATGGGGCAGGTAACGGGTGGTATTGGATTAATAAAATTTCCATTTGTCATTAATTATCCCGGCATGTTCGTAAATGTGATGCTCATTTTGTTATTCATTGGCGGCTGCTCCTGGCGGCTATCAAAAAATGCGGCATTCACCAACCCGCGAAAATTAATTTATTCATAAGAACACCATCGCCATGAAAATATTATTTGTCTTGTTAGTATCCCTGAATCTTTCATTCAGCGTGCCAGGCCAGACTTTGCCGGTAGCGGTAGATCGATATCTGCAAAGCATTCGTGACCTGAACAACATGCCGGGCTTTTCTGTTGTTATTGTGAAAGGCAAAAAAGTCATATTTTCTAAAGGCTACGGCGTAGAGAAATCGGGTGCAAATAAGCCCTTTACCACCAATACAGCCATTGCTGTTGGTTCGATAACAAAATCGTTTACTGCCCTGGCGGTAATGAAACTGGTGGAAAGAGGCATGCTTAATCTGGACGGCCATGTGGTTGACTACTTACCCTGGTTTCATACGGTCAATAAAGAGCAAAGTGATAAGATTACGATAAGAATGCTGCTCGACAACACATCCGGACTTTATTCCCCCAATACAACTCCTTTTTACGACTTGTCAGAATCTGCGATCGAAACCTGCGTCCGAAATATGTCGTCTATCTACCTGTATAAGCAACCGGGCAATTCATATGAATACAGCAATGCCGCTTTTGTGGTTGCAGGATTGGTGATCAGTAAAGTTTCCGGCATGTCATACGCTTCTTTTCTTGAACAGGAGATTTTTCTACCGCTCGGCATGAAGCATACAACGACAAGGCCCGAAGATTTTGGCAGCATGGATATTTCCTACGGCCACTATCCATCAACTGAATCTCCGATAGCAGCCAAAAGGGAGCCGGAATTCGAAACGGTAGAATATGCGCCAGCTGGATCATCACTTCATTCCTGCGGAGACGACATGGCAAAATACCTGGTTGCACTGCTCAATGAAAACCAAATAATAAGCAGCCATACGAAGGCAGCTTTGTGGACTTCGTATATAAATTTCCCGGGTCTTTCAAAGGACGACGGCGGGGATGGTAAGGCATTTGGCTATGGGTTGGGTTGGATGATCTCAAATATTGAAGGAAGAAATATTATTCATCACGGCGGTAGCACCGGGAAGACCTCATCCTTCACCATGATTGACACAGCAAATAAAATAGCCGCGGCTATTTTGATGAATGTTGATATGACATTCTCTGACAAATATGCTTTCCCGACTGAGGTCAATATTCTCAATAATGTCCTGCGGCTCGCGACCGGTTTACCTGTCTCTGCGTTTGCCAGGCCGCTCGTAAAAGATCCAACTTTGAATAATTATGAATTAAAGGAAAACAGTAAAAGCAATTACACGGGTGAATATAAGTTCAGGAAAGGGGGTGATGCATTTGTAAACTTCGGTGTGGACATGAAGATTGAGAAAACAGCAAAGGGCCAGCTGGAAGGCGTTGTTTACAGGGGCAGCCAGGTAGTGAACAGATTCGACCTTGATTTTGTGAATGAAGCATTGGCCGTGAGCCGCAATACGTATATGCCATCTTATCTTAAATTCAAACTTAAGCCCGGAGGTGAGGTGGAGTCTGCCTTTTTTTATAACGTAGAGTTCAGTAAAGATAATAATAGACCAATCGCTCCACTGAATCAAATTAAGAATGTGTATGACCAGGTCAGCTTTAATTTGCCGCAGGAATGGAATTGCAAATTTGGCAAATCCGATTTTTCGGCAATCATCGGAAATGGGAAAGCCTCGCTAACCGGAGCCATGCTATCAAAAGAGAAATTCTCATTTGATGGGATCTTCAAATCAGTCTGCGGTCCATCTGTATCCCTGACCGCCGAAAGTTTGATTCATACAGATAACATAGGCACATTTATCTGGCAACAGAAAACATTTGCTTATAAAAAAAATGACCAGGATTTTCAATGCTTAGTCATGTATACAAATAACTCAGTTAATGGATATTGGTTTACGTTGATTTCTCCAAAGGCCGATTTTACCGCCTATGTTCAGCAGGTAGTAAATCCACTGTTAAGGAGTTTTCGGGTGCAATGATGATGTTACAGCTCGCCTTTCCTGAGTTGATCCACTGCAATATTCGCGGCCCTCGCTGTCAGGGCCATATAGGTGAGTGAAGGATTCTGGTTTCCGGTAGAAGTCATACACGCACCATCGGTGACAAACACATTGGTACAGGCATGCAGTTGGTTATTGCCATTCAGCATGGACGTTTTCGGGTCCTTGCCCATTCTGCATCCGCCCATTTCGTGAATGTCCAGTCCAGGGGACCATTTCAGGTCCTGCGTTTTGATGTTCTTACCGCCAGAAACTTCCATCATTTCTGAAGCCTGTTGCAAAAAGTCTTTTAACATCTTCTCGTCATTATCGGTATATCCAACACTTGCCACCAGTTGCGGCATACCCCAGGGATCTTTAAGGTCTGGATGAAGGCGCACATGATTTTCGGCTATTGGCATCACTTCACCCTGCATAGACATATAAGCGGCCCATCCGCCCGGCTCAGTGAGCGCTTCTTTGAAATCTGCACCTATCCCTTCAGCACCGGCCCTATTACGCCCGGCTGCCCAGAATGTGATGTAGCCGCGTTGAAAATCCGTTTCCTGTTTGCGCAAATTCCGAAAACTCGGTATGAGCATTTCCAGGGGACGGCGGCCATAGTAGTATTTGTCGGTAGGACCATCGATATCTGCGGTGAGCATACCGCGATAATTTTGGAAGGCCACGTAACGGCCTAAAATATCGTGATCATTGCCCAACCCTTTCAGAAATCTTCGTGAGGTGGAATTCAGAAGGATGAGATTGCTATTGATGCACGACGCATTCACGAAAATGATGCGCGCAAAATATTCGGTCGTTTCCTTTGTGTTGGCATCAATCACGCGCACGCCAGTTGCCTTTCCTTTTTCTTCGTCATAGATGATGGAATGAACGACGGAATCGGGCCGCATAGTAAGGTTACCGGTGGCCATCGCCCAGGGCAACGTGGATGAATTAGAACTGAAGTACGCGCCATAGGGACACCCGCGGTGACAGATATTGCGGGCCTGGCATTTCCCACGTCCCTGTTTAAGGTGGATTTCCTTCGGTTCGGTGAGGTGGGCGCAGCGGCCCACGATCATGCGGCGTTCTTTATAGTGACTATTGAAGCGCTCGCGCATGTTTTCTTCCACACAATTGAAATCCCAGGGCGGCAGAAATTCGCCGTCTGGCAGGTTCTCGATGCCGTCGCGGTTGCCGCTGATTCCCGCGAAGATCTCCACGTGACTATACCAGTGTGCCAGGTCTTTGTACCGGATGGGCCAGTCTGTCGCGAAGCCGTCGCGCGCCGGACCATCGAATTCGAAATCACTCCAGCGCTGCGTTTCGCGGCCCCACATGAGGGATTTCCCGCCTACCTGGTAACCCCTTATCCAGTCGAATGGCTTTTCCTGCACATAAGGATGCTCATGGTCTTTCACAAAAAAATGCTGGGCACTTTCGTCGAACGCGTAGCATTTGCTTACCACTGGGTTTTCGTCGACCGTCTTTTTGGTCAATTGCAACCGATGCTCGAATTGCCAGGGATCCTTAACGGCGGTGGGATAGTCTTGTTTGTGCACAATATTTCTTCCACGCTCCAGTACCAGCGTCTTGAGACCGGTCACAAAGTTCCTTTGCAGCCCAGCCGCCACTGATACCGGAACCGATGACAATCGCGTCGTAACTATGCTGGTTTCTTGCCTTTATGTTAACGGAGGTGGTATCGGGCATCGTGGAGTGTTTACCAAATGTAGAAAAAAGAGTGCAGGGATGCCAGGAAGGAAACAGGTCATTAACTATAGCAACTGTGCTGGAACAAATCAAATTTAGTACCTTGCTGAACTGGAAGTGCCCGATATTATGATTTCACGTGGTAATAAAATATGGCATCGTTTTGTATTGCGCCTGGGGTTTGTATTGCTTCCCATCTGCACCTGCGTTAAGTCAAGCAGCCAGGTTTTGGCGCCCGGCCCAACAGGCATGTTCCTGCCTATTCAGACCATGCACTTTCCAGATTTCAACCAGATTAAACAAAGCAGGCTGGCCAACCAAAAATGGTTTTGGAGTTCCTATACGGGCGTTTCATTCGGCACTGCGTTTTATCCTACCGGTAACGCATACATGCTATCTGTGCCTGTCGGTTTACAATTGAACCGGCGACTGACTAAAAATCTTTATGCATTTGGGAATGTATTTGTGGCGCCCACTTACACGAGTTTTGGAAATTCTTTTATGACGCCGCCGGGTCGGTTTCCTTATTCGCAAAATAGCTTCAATCCCAATTATTTCAGCGTGAACCCGGGCGTACAAATGGGACTGATGTACGTGAATGATGACGGAACCTTTTCCATTTCAGGCAGTGTCCAGGTCTCTTCCACTACATTTCCTGTTCCTCCCCCGCGGCAGCCAGTCAAACGAAAAAATAATTGATAGAATAGTTTGGGATCTTGTGCAAATCAGATCCGGGTTGGCAAGAACGATATGTTGTTAGTGAACACACGCATGCAAATCGAATCGAAGTTTTTTCCCTTCTTATTTCGTCAATAATTTCCTCTTCTTGTTCCAGCGTTCTCTTAATCTAAAAGAATCGAAACCAAGGAAATTGCCTGCTGACA
>Ga0163162_10002998_pt1 | contig 16136 bp, 8 predicted proteins | sample S55metaG_FD_115310 | JGI IMG/M metagenome (GOLD analysis project Ga0163162, IMG submission 115310) | Switchgrass rhizosphere microbial communities from Kellogg Biological Station, Michigan, USA - S5-5 metaG | ecosystem: Host-associated > Plants > Roots > Rhizosphere > Soil | place: USA: Michigan...
AGTTTCCGGAGGTGTGCTTACACTGACCAGCGCCCCCAGCGGAAGCGTTGGTAACAGCAACAAAGACCCATATTTACCCATCCACTATTATTCAGGGACAATTTATGCCAAGACCATACCAGTAGTAACTGATTCCTGGCCGAAGTGGCATTTCAAAGGGGAATTTCAATGCGAGTCACAAACCGGAACGTGGCCTGCCTTTTGGGTAACAGGTGCCGATTCATGGCCACCTGAAAGCGATTTTATGGAATTTAAAGGCAGCACTACCTGCTGGACAAATACTTATAAAAATGCCAGCGGAGGGTGGTCAAGTGTTGGTACAGCTATTTCCAGCCCGGGAAGCTGGCACACCTATTCGGTTTATATGACCAAGACCAACGCCACTGATGTATCAATAGAATACTGGATAGATGGGGTTTTAAAAAGCACGCAAACAGGTGCTAACTTTGTAGGAAAAAATCTGAATATCATTATCGATTATCAAATGGAAGGTTCATCAGGATCGCCGGGCCCTACCGGAACCACTTACATGAGCGCCAGGAACGTAATTGTTGAAAAAAGCGCTACGTTATAATTTTAAACCAATTATATAATTTGCTTCTCCGGTACCGATGATATTCCTGGTTTATTAGACTAAAAAGGGTATGTGATTGCGTAAGAGCGGAATACATACCCTTTTAGTTGTTACTTTAAAATTAAAAGCACGCGTCATTATAAATGAAATAATACCGTTATAATTTTCTCGCTTCTTAGTCTGACCGTAGTAATACCATCCAATTTTTTAAAAAGCGGATAATAAGTCTTAACTTATGCGGCAATATCATAATTGCCAATCATGTTCCGATTACTCTTTATTGATGACAGTAAACTTGACCATATTATACTGGATAAGCTTATTTCCGGGATCAAAGATTTTCAGCCAGTGGTGCATAGCTACGATGGCGAAGAGGCGTTAAAAATATTTTCAGAAGATCCTGCAAATCATCCTGACGTTATTTTTCTGGATATCAGGATGCCCCGGTTTGACGGCTGGGATTTTCTTGACGGCTTTAGGGACCTGCATTCCGCATTGCAGGCTAAACCGCTGCTCTATGTATTTTCATCATCAATTGACCCAACAGACCGTGAACGGGCACTCAGCTATAGTTCTGTAACCGGTTTTTTTAGCAAGCCGGTTTCGCGGCCGGTGCTTGAACAGGTATTAAATGCTTGCGTTGAGCGTGCCAGGTAAAAATAACCGTTGGGATTTATAAGTGTTCAACTTTAAAAGTGTGAACGTTCGTTCTCTTTTCTTAAATTAATGCCATTGATAATCAGTTTGTTATAATTTTCAAAAATACATTGATCAGCAGTTTGAACTGGTGTTGATAATCAATGAGTTGCGTTTTTGCGCTTCCAAAAGTTGAACACCCGGTTTTTAAAAAAATGAACACTGACAAAATACTGTCAGTTCATTGGATGGATATTGTCCGTTAAGTAACAGTAATGTTCACTAACCAGATTGAGGACTAAAGCGCATTTCATAACGATAAAGCTGTTTTGGAAATAACAGTTACGGTTAATGCATACGTACGGGATCTGCAATGTTTTTGCTTAGCAAATTTACCACAAGGCACAGCCTGCGGCAGCGAAAGTGGTTGCGGTGGCAGGGGTTATGACAGATTTCTTAACTTATTTAAAATACCGACTTACTTATTTACAACAAAATCCCGGATGTATGAATCATCCGGGATTTGCATGTTTATGAACTTGCGCAATAGTGCCAAATAGCTTTTACCTGATTGCCCTGCTGAAAATATCACACGCCACAGGCGTGCGCCGGCGAAGGATCCATGACTCATCGCCTTTACTCACACGTGTCACCAGCTTAGAGAAACTACTCACACTCAAAGTCTGTCAATTTTAATTTATTAGATTCAAAATAAAACTTAGCAAAACATTTATCTGAATCTTTTGTCGGCTTATTTTTATCACAAATTGAATTAAAATAATAAATTAATATTTCAAAATCCTCCTTTTTAGCCTTTTCATTTGGGTTTCCAAATACTTTCAAAAATCGTTCCTGAGATTTATTATCTAAGTCGTATTGCTTGATAAGCTCCTTTGCTAACTTCTCATTTCGCAAATTTAGACATCCCCAGTAATCTTTAGTCCAGTCGTTACTTTGACTACTATTGTCATCAGATTTTGGGAAATTACAAGCTAATTGAGACAACAATCCAATGATTCCAATAAATTTAATTACCTTTTTTATCATAAATATAATTTGTTATTTCTCCCATTTTACCTTTGTGATTTTTAAACAAAACTCCTCTAAAAGTATCTTCAACATTTATTTTAGTCACCTTTCTCACTTTAGGATTTATTCCTAATCCTCCATTTATTCCCCATGCTCGATTTACAAGTGAGCCTCTTGCTGTCATAATGTCAGGCCTTGAAGACCAACTTCTCTGGTCATCGGGGCTGTGATCAAGTCCAAAGCTGTGTCCAAGTTCATGAGCAGGTGTTGAAGATTTCCCAATATCGTCCTTAGTATTAAACCAACCTGCGTTTCCTCCAACTTGCATTCTGCTTGATTTATCTCCGTCTTCAACCCGAATAAAATTGTTTTTTATATCAGCATTTGACTCTGCCATTTCTTTGGCGTTATCTTCAGAAACCGTCATGTAGTTTATTTTGTATTGGACTTTATACTCTTCTCCATTGACGTTAAGTGTTGCATTTGAATTATTCCATCGCTCTGCTATGTTATTAGCTGTTTGTTTAGAAAGATCAGATGTTGCAGCTCCACCATAAAAAATAAGGCGAGCACTTACGGTTACCGTTTTGTTTTTATTGTCAATTGTCACTTCTCCCGATTTGCCATCTGGATCATTGTGTTTAATCGGATCGTCATACGTGTAGGTATATGGTGACGAATAATTAAATTTCTCCGCCAACGGATCAATCGTCGTCCACCTCCCAATCACCGGATCATAGAACCTCGCGCCATAATCATACAGCCCGGTCTCTTCCTGCAACTCCTTATGATTATAAAGGTACTCATTTTTAGGCGATATGGTTTGCTGTGTTGACTGAATGCCATACCCAAATGCATAGTAATCATTCTCCTGCAATAGTTTCGCTGTTTGCTGAGTGCCATCATTGGGGTCAGGTGTTAATGTAACCCTGGTATTACCCAAATGATCTTTCAGGTCATATTCATACACATAATTGCTTCCGCTCTTCCTCGCCCGGCCTTCCTCCGTCTGGATAAAGGCAATGGTACTTGTACTGTTATCGTACTCGATGCCGTTTTCATACTCCGTTGTGGTGGTAACCCCTCCCGTGGTAAACAGTTTCCTGAGTTTGTTGCCCGCTGCATTGTAAACATAGGTTACCGTACTGCCGTCGCTCTTGGTAATGGTTTGCGGCAGGTTCAGCAGGTTGTATGTGATGCTGCTGATGCCTTTATTCAAATCCTTCAACTCGTTGCCATTGCCGTCATACGTATACTCATTCGCCTGCTTAACTGGGTCCTGGAATCCGGCTGTACCTGCATAGGCCGATGCATCATCTACCTGGGTTACCTTGTAATGGTTATAGGTATAGGTCAACGTATCGATCTGCGTTTTCCCGCTAATATTGTCATTCCTGCCCAGGCCGGTGATATTACCCATGTTGTCATAGGTCACGTTTTCCCCGTACAGGTTGTCTTTGGCTGTGCTGCTGGTAGATACTGCTGAGCGGAGCCTGTTAAGGTTATCATAGCCGTAATCGTAGGTTTGCTTTACCGGCGTTATGGTTGTTCCCCCAATGGTGATAGGTGCCGACTTCCATACCGCGGTAGCGATATTGCCGCCGTATTGCTTGGCTGCAGTGGTTGCCCCGTCATAACTCAGTTCTTCGCCGAACTTGTCGCTGTTGTCATTGTTGGTCAGTCCCCCGTCGCTGTTCAGGTTCGCATTGTTGATACTGCTCAACCAGCCCCGCGGGTTGTACCGGTAGTCGATGGTTTGCAAATAGCTCGTGCCTTTATTAACAGAGTGTAACCGTTTTGTTTTTAACTGTCCTACTTCATTGTAATCGCTCCGCGCCAAAATTACCGCGGTTTGTGCGCTGCTGCTGCCGTCCTGTAACTGGTGAGTGGTGCTTTGCTTGCGGCCCATATGGTCATAAGCATAGGTATTGGTTTCAGTAAGTGTTAGCACCCCGGCAGTTCCGCCCGTATTTTTCAGGTAATGTTTTCTTTGTACCAGCGTGGGCTGCTTAACAAAGTTATACACCGTGCTGTCGGCATCGTAATTATACTGGCTCAATGCTCCGTTCCCGCCTACATAATGCTGGCTGAACGATTTGATCACTTTTCCTTCACTGTCATAATAGGGCACGCTCCATAGATAATCTCCGGTGGTATTCAGCACCAGCGTTTTGGAAGCGGTCAAAAGCCCGGTGGTCTGCTTGCTGAATGCGGCATTGGCGGTCTGGTCATAAGCCGATGGGAAACCTGGGATACCGGTATAGCTGTCATAGTAGTTTACACTCAGCGTAGTTGCCCATGTTTTAGGCCAGGTGTTTGCTGTATAGCCGTTGCCTGTGCTTACCGGTGTTTCCCATTGTGCGCTGGTGGTATCGGCAACCGCCTGCAATGCGGTGTGATAGTCCGTTCCTGCCGTACTGCCGGTATGCTGATAGATTCCCGATAGGACGCTTCTGCCCATGGCATCGTACTTGGTGATTGTCCATTCCTGGGTTGACTTCATCCGCTGTACCGAGTCCTGCGTGGCTATCGGCTGATCAAGCTTGTTGTAGATAATATATTCCCAGCCTTTGCCCGGTATTTTCTTCTGCACCAGCCTGTTCCTGGCATCATAACGATATTGGTAGCAGCGGTTATCAATGGTCGGTTGCGTAATGGCCGTCCCCTGTGCGTCCGGGTTTGCTCCGGGAGGCAATACAAAGCATAAGTTGCCAAGATCGTCATATACATAATAGGTCGAGAGCATCTCGGCAGCTGATGTGCCGCCTGCTACCTTGATGTTATAGGTACGTTTCAGTACTATATGGCCTTCCTTGTCTTTATACTCTTCCGTGGTATTGAAGCAGCCGTCAGTTGATGGCTGCCAGTTCTCGTTACGGGTGATGGTGACTGACAACTGGTTAGGAGCATAGGTGGTATTGTTGTTTAGCCTACCCAGGATCCTGCTTTGGTTAGCATTGATGGATGCCGTATACAGCGCCGCTATCCTGCTGCCGTTGTTAGAGGTAACATTGGCGTAGTTAAAATTCGTTACCTGATCATTGGTAGTGTATACCGCCCGCACCGAATGGCTGTTGCTGCTTGCATCAGGTGTAGTCCCCAGCTGCCATGCAGTTCCCGGTGCACCCTGCTCAATTACCCGGTTCAGGGGTGATGCCTCGAACGCGGTTTGCGCAAACGGAAACGAAGTGTTTGGCATGCCGTTGGTTTGCTGGGTTGCCGAGGTGCTGCCCGGGTTATAGAAATTAGTCAACGCACCCGTTAATGCGTCGCCTTTGTAGCTGCCGTCGGTTGTTGTGGCCGCATAGGGCAGGTATTTCATCGCTTCCCTACCGAACTGGTCATAGGCAAAGGGCTGTGCAATGTCTTTTTTCAACGGCGATCCTTTGATCTGCACCGATTGCAGCGGCCTGCCCAATCCATCAAAATATTGTACCGACTGCATCAGTTCGCAGGTCATACGGTTGGCCAAATCACCCGTGTTGATTCCTGCCCCTGCATTCTTCATGCCCCCTACCTGCGGCACCGAGGTTAGGATATAATTCTGGTTCGCACTCAGCGAGATCGTTTGCGGAACACAATCTGGCTGAACAATATACAGGCTCAAGCTGCTGCCCGATGCTGCCGTAAAGCTAAAGCCTGGGTTTAGCGCAATGCTGCTGTTGTTGTAATAGGCCCCCGCTGGCAGCGTTGTGGTTAGTGATACAGGTGGCGCAAGATACGTCTGTGCCGCTGAATGCATACTGATAAACAGCGCCAATAAAAATGCGAGCGTAAAACGGTTTTTGTGATGAGCATTTCTTTTCATGCTTCTGGTATTAGGTGTGATACGGGTTTAGTTAATGCTTCGCTGCCCTGGAAGGCCTGCGTTGTTGCTGCTTTAGCGCATTGATCTGTTCCTGGAGCGAAGCCAGTAGTTTGTCTTTTTCCTTGTCTTTTCGCTCGTTTTCTATCGCATACAAAGTCAGTTCTTCTACTTTCTTCATTAGTAACTTGTTCATTTCGCCAAGGTTCAATCCATCTTTTGCAATTTCATCCGCAGATGGGATTTCGGGTAAATGCTGATTTTGATCGATGTAGGCCTTTACATCGCTTAATGCAGGCAGCTGATAGGTTGGCTTAAACACGTAGTCTGCCCAGCCGTTCAAGTCGATCAATACAGCTTTCGAGTGTATGGTGCCGTTGACATCCAGCTTATTTAGTGGATTGGCTGTGCCAATTCCAACATTGCCCGAATTAATAACCAAAGGATAGATACCGGCAGTTGTCGGCGAAGCAGGCAGGGTTCCGCCCCAAGCTGGAACGTACGCGCCGGTGCCGTCAAAATGAGCAGTGACAGCACTGCCGCCATTCCGGTTTGCAATACTGAACACAAGGTATACAACTGTATTATCTGAACTAAAAACGTAACGAAAGTTACTCATCACTGCTGAGTAGTTATAATATGTGTTACTCAGTATGGAAAGCGAACTGTTATAGTCAAACTGGGTTGCATTAGCCAGAAGCACTACTGTCTGCACCCTGTTCGCTGCTTCAAAGGTCACTGTATACGTCCCCTTAATGCGGGCTCCGCTGGCAATCACATAGGTGCCGTCAGTAGGAACGGAGATGGTCTGAGTATCATTCACGTTCATGCCTTTTATAGAAATGGCCCCGTTGACATCAAGAGCGGTTGCCGGAGTGGTTGTTCCGATTCCGACATTGCCTGTTGTGGGAAACGTATTTTGCGCATACGTGATTTTTGATAAAACGAGGGCTGAGCATAAAATAAATAGTGTCTTTTTCATGTTACGGTTATTTTTTGCTGGTTTCCAATGACGAAACCCGCCTTTGTAATTCATTGATTTGTTTGTCTTTTTCTATAAGATAAAGCGTCAGTTCTTCTACTTTCTTCATTAACAACTTGTTCATCTCGCCTACATTCAATCCATTCTTTGCGATCTCCTGCTCAGATGGTATGTCCGGCAGATGCTGATTTTGATCGATATACGCCTTGACTTCAGTTAAAGGGCGGAGCTGATAGCTTGGCTTGAATACGTAGTCCGCCCAACCATTCAGGTCAATTAATACAGCTTTGGAGTGTATTGTGCCGTTCACATCCAGTTTATTCTGAGGGTGCAATATGCCAATGCCCACATTCCCGTTATATAAAATGCGCATCTTTTCGGTATTGTCATTGGTATTGAAAGAAATGCTTCCTCCAATCGTACCCCCGCCCCGCAAAAAATTAATGGAACTGTTAGTCGCGCCGTAAAAACTATGCTCTATCGCAAAGCTTTTCACATCTGTCACATCAGTGATCGTTCCGCTCAGCTGCGTGTTATAGCCAACGGTACCGAGATACGTACCTCCACCAGCACCATAACCCTCTAACAGCCGGGCCAAAATGGTACTTACCTGCCCAGGGTTCAATGGTTTGCCCATATCCAAAATGGCTTTCGGGGTTGATGTTCCAATCCCCACATTACCGGTATTGCTGTTGTAAATATCATTTCCACTTGGCGTCCATTGGGCATGAGCTATGATTGAGGTGGCGAATAATAATGTTATTGATAATAAGGTCTTTTTCATTGTGAAGTTATTTGTTAATGGTGAATGGTTGTTATTGTCCGCTGTAGTGATAGTCGAAATGTTTGACGATATAGCCGTCTTTATCCTTGATGTTTATTAATCGCTGGAATCCGTCATATTCGTAATACGACACCTGATTTTTCGCGTCTGTCGCTGTGGTCATGCCCACCAGCGGGTCAAACGTGTATGTGGTCATTTGCGCTGCCGTTGGATAGAAACGAACGTCGTCAATTTGAGCATTGAGCGCGATAGCATACGTGGCGCCAGCAACCGTTATCGGCGTATTCACCAATGTCCAGGCGCTTCCCGATTTTTGCCAGTAGGTCAGCTGGTAGCTGCCTGCATCCAGGCCGGTTAACGCTTTGCTGTAACTGCCCGTATGACTGTAGTGCCCGGTCTTGCTGTCGCTGCTGTTTCCTGCTCCTTCCTCAAAGCTCTCAAAGAAAATATCATTGCTTTTGGCGTTGCTTGCCTGTGCTACCGGATATTGCCCATTGTACCCCCATTGGTACGATACGAAAGGGCCGTTCACCTTTTGTTGTTGAAGGATGTTGCCAAAGATGTCATAAAGATTAAACCGTGTACGGGTTTCAATCGGGTTTGACAATACCTGCTCATCAACCGTTTGCGGCAGCAGCAGGTTTCTATTGCCAAACCAATCATAATAATTGATATTGGCAAGTGCAAGCTGGTTGCCGTTTTTTAGTTGTTGAAAGCGTACCACCGGGGAAATGATATTCCGGTCCATCATCTTTTGATAAACATTTCCAGTAGCCGCAAGATCATGCGGATATTTAATGACATCGGTAAGGTTATCGCCGGTACTGTTAAAAGTTTCCTTTCTTGTTGGCAGAATATGCGTTAAGTCATCGTAATACAGGTTGTGCAATACGATTTGTTGTCTGCCTTGGTCGTCCCATGTCGTATCTGCCTCACTTTGCAACAACCGGGCTCCTGTAGATGTTGGCACCCTGCCCACGAAGTAATGAAGCCGCCCTCCGTCGTTTAGATACAATGACGATCTGGTGTTCATCGTATCGGGAGCTACTTCACATCCTGACATTTTATTATAAAGCGGCTTTATTTTGAGGCCGCTAAAACTATCCGCACGGTAATCCTGGTACTTAAACCCTTTGCTTTCAATTAAACTAAAATTCGAGCCGGCAGATTTATAGGTATATTGATGATCCATAATTCCATTTCGCCAGGTATCGGATATCAGCGAAATACCAATCGTTGCTGGATCTGTTGATATCCCCAAAGTAGGATTGAAATAAGAGGTATTAGGAATGTCGGAAAAGACAGGAAACGTAAACACCTGCTTCCCGTTTACATTTCCTGCATTATCTGTATCAAATTTAGTAACCGTTTTGTATGCCACCGGGCTGCCGCTGATCTGGCTCGCAGGGTACACACTCCTGGCGTGGTAAATTCTGGAAGAATCGCCTAAATATTGAATGCATCCAATACCGCCCCCATTGGTGTTATTAGGATTAAGATACCCAAGCTGAAAAAACACTTTTTCATAATTCAATAACAAATAGGAAGCGGCGGTGTAAAGCGTTCCCACGCCGTTACTTCCATAAGTGTATGTTTCCTTATTAATAAACTGGTCATTATTATTGTAATTGGTGATACTTTTGACCCTCAAACCACCTCCCGCTACGATCTGGTTTACCGGCAAGGGGACAACCCATGTAACATACGCCTGGACCCTCACTGATGTATTGAGCGTGTATGTACTACCGGTAAGCACATAAGTATGCCCTGGTACAAGCGTTATTGCCAGGTTATTAACCGATACCGTTTGATCCCCATGAATATTAGTAACGCGGAAAACCTCCGCACCGGTAGTTTGATCGGTCAATATTGCCCTCGGATAGTCCGTTACGCCCTGCTGGGCGCTAAACGTTGATATCATAACCGAGTAACGGAATGCAGACGCCGAATCGGGAAGGGTAAATGTGGTCTGTGTGGTTTGATGAACACCATCGTGAAGGTCTACACTCGCTGTCAGTTGCTGTGTCGTCCTATAGTTCAACCGGTACTTGTGAGGCTCAAATTCAAAAACGGTTTTGCCTTTGGTAGGGTACCTGATTGACTGCAGCATACAGGCCTGCACAAAAGTGTTTGTTTGGTCCGGATCTGTTACTGCCTCCCCAATGTTATAATATGCGCCTTTCCATAATACGCTTTGCTGGGGCATCAGGGTTGGGTTATCATACTTCCCGTTATTAAATCCCCAGTAATCCTGTCCAAAAGATTCATTTGGAGCGATCGGCGTATTATTGTAGACCATCGAATAAGTTTGTGGTTTCAAACCAGCTGCGACCGGTAGATAAGCTACCGAATCCAGCCTTAACCGATAATTACGATTATCCGCTGTCTTACCGGTTACCGGGTTACTATAAAAATAAGACTGATATAATTTAATATTTTTTACCAGCTTGAAAACCCCGTTCAGTTTTGAATATACTTTGACGCTATCCAGCCGCAACTCTGTTGGCCGGTCCTGCCGGTCGGCCGCATTTACAAAAACTACTTTACCGCCTCTCCAGCTAATTTCCGTTGGAAAAAGCGCTATTTCCTGTTCCGTAGTCGATATGGAAGAGTTTTCCTGCATCACGTCTTGTAAATGGATTCCGCCCATGACATCTGCCTCAGGCATGCTTCCTAAAGTGTAGGAATAATTCCAGTTATGCGTAAGTCCGCTGTTTCCCGATTGATATTTGAAATAAACCGTATCTGCCATGCTTGACGAAATGATCTTAGAAAGCCGCCATGCACTTATATAGCTTCCGGGGCCGGTAGCAGAAGCACTGACGACAGACGTCATTTCATGCTGATCAAAAATATAGACCAGCCCGTTTTCGTCCGTTACTTTAAAGTCGTTTCCATTAACCCTTTCTATCCGATTATTGGTTACCGGGATTTGCATAATCGATCCGTTTGGGCGATATACGAACTTACCGCCCGAACTATTAAGCGTGAATGAAAAAACATCCGGCTCAGTTTCTCTAATATTATCCCGAACATCCTGCATAAATTGCCCCAGGGCTTTATCCTTATCAGGGCCATAAACCCCAAAGCCATAATAGTTTTGCAAAGTATCGAAGGATGGAGCATATAAATAGCCGCCACTGCTGCTTTCATCAGGCAAACCAACCAGGTTTCTCGATATCAACCCGATTCCGCTAAGTGACCAGCTTGTACCAACACTTGACGAGATCTCGTCAACACGAACCCCTCCTCCATGATAATCAAGTGAAAGCGGAATCTTGATATGCCCGGTATTGATCTCGAATAGCGGGATATTTACAGATGGCACTCCTGTTGCATAACTCACAGGAATATTACCGAATTTACCCAGGCTCGCTGCATCCGGGGAAACAGTAGCGACAGTGATTAGATTTTGAAATTCATGAGCGGACGATTGCGCTGAACAAAGGGAATACAAAAACAGCGACGACAAAGTGAGTATTATGCGTTTCATTAATAAGTGATAAGGTTGTATGTAATTTAGTATACGAGTTCTTAGCAAAAAAAAGTATGATAATATCATTACAATAATAAGGACCGGATATTAAAAAATAAGTAGGTGTTTTCACTAAAAAAAGACAGTATAAACACCTACCGGAAGGGCCGTGATAATGGTCGCTAATTTTGCAAAGACGGAAAAACTGCCAAGTTTTGCAAGTTTTTTATTGCGCAGATATGCCAGTGATGCACTTTCAAAAGCATTAAAAATTTCGCACCGAACACACCGTCGCATACGATGATATGAGGAATTGATCGGGTGCATCAGATATGGCATCGGTCCCTATGCGCCACGCGTACCATGCAACTGTAGTGGTGGAACTCCAAAAATGCCCCGGCGCCAGACCCCGCGTAGTATCATAGAGGTTTTTCTTTAATTGTGATAGTTCCTCAATTGATGGTAAATACCAATCCCCAACCGGCGCGAGTATGCAGCGCCGGGCAAAGCGTGGCGTACTCATGACTTTTAAGTCAAACCCTTCTTTAAGCATGCCTGCCGATATCGTATCAAAAAAATTACCGATAAAAGCAATAAGTTTTGAACAAAGCCACTTTTAAGGATGTTGAAAAAACTGAAATTTCAATACCTTAGAAGCTGTTTAAATTTGATTTGGATGCAGGGGCATAACAGGCTCTGCATCCAAATATTTGCATCTATCTTAATATAGCATCTATATAAACCACGCTGCACGTTGTATAATGGTGGCGTTAATTTAAATGAGAAACAACTTAAAAGAAGCGGTAACAATTAACAAACGGAAACTATCCCGGTGGATGTTCATCTCCTTTTTGTTTTTGCTGGCATTAACCGGGATCAATTCAACCATGATCAGGCCGCGCGCCGACTTGAGGAAATTCATCATAAACGGTTATTCACAGGGTACCACTTACCAGGTAACCTATTATGCGGCGGATAGTATTGTTAGCCAGAAACAAACCGATAGTTTGCTGGCCAGCCTGGACAGATCAGTGTCGTTGTATCTGCCCACATCACTCATATGCCAATTTAACAGATCTGCCCGGGGGATAGCGATTGATGAACCATTTTTGGTGCTCGTAAAAAAGGCGATGGAGGTTAACCGCAACACTTGGGGATGCGTGGATATAACCGTAAAACCCCTGGTTGATGCCTGGGGTTTTGGTGTTAAGAAGCCCGATAGTTTTCCTGATGCGACCCGGGTAAAAAGTATCTTGAAAAATGTTGGTCCCGATAAGATCTGGCTGCAAGGCCATTTCCTGCATAAAAGATATCCGCAGGTGCAGATAGATCTCAATGGTATAGCCCAGGGTTACGCCGCGGATCTGCTTGGTAATTTGCTGGAGAGCCGGCACATCTACAACTACATGACCGAGATCGGCGGCGAGTTGCGCATCCGCGGCCATAAACCCAATGGCGATCCGTTTAAAGTAGGTATCGAGGCGGTTGATGGAAATGATATTATGCCATCACCCTTACGCAAAACAATTACACCGGGCGATGGCGCTGTTACCACATCGGGCAATTACCGTAAGCACCTTGAAGCCGGTGGTAAACAGATCTCACATATTATGGACCCCAAAACAGGTTATCCTATTCAAAACGAAATGATAAGCGTTACCGTTTGGGCCAAAGATGCTATAACGGCCGATGGCTATGATAATGGCTTTATGACCATGGGTTTAAAGCAAACCCTGTTGTTTTTAGCCCGGAGGACCGACATGGGGGCTTATATCATCTACAAAAAAACAGACGGCGCTATTGCCGACACCGTTACCAATGGATTTAAAGGGTATCAACCCAATTAATAAAGATGGAAAGAAGGAATTTTGTAAAAAGCGCCGGACTACTGGCGGGAGGAGCGTTACTTACCAATTTAGATGCGTTTGCAGCTAAAGCCGAGGCTGGCGTAATTAAGATAGGCGTAGTAGGATGTGGCGACAGGGGCAAAGGCATTATGCAGTTGCTTAATCAATTGCCGGATAAATTTAAGATCACCGCTGTTTGCGATGTGCTGGACTTCCGTTTAACTGAAGCCCGGAATTTAAGTAAAGGCGAACCCTACCGGTCATACACCGATCACCGGCAGTTACTGGATGATAAAAATATAGATGCAGTGGTGGTTGCCGTACCGCTTAACATGCATTATGCCGTGGCTATTGACGTGCTGAAAGCCGGTAAACACCTGTACCTGGAAAAAACCATGACCTATAACATTCCGCAGGCATTGGAACTGGTTAAGCTGGCGAAAGACCGTCCCCGCCAGGTGGTACAAATAGGGCATCAGTACAGGTACTCGCCACTCTATTACCGGGTGAAAGAGATGATTGCAAAAGGGTACCTGGGCGACATTAGCCAGATAGATTGCCGCTGGGACCGTAATGGAAACTGGCGCAGGCCGGTGCCAGACCCTTCATTGGAGCGCCAGATCAACTGGCGGATGTACAAAGAATATTCGGGTGGGCTGGTTGCCGAGCTGCTCTCACATCAGATCGATTTTATCAATTGGGCTTTTGATACCCATCCGCAGGAAGTATTTGCTACAGGCGGTATAGATGTTTTTAATGATGGGCGTGAAACTTTTGATAACGTGCAGGTGCTGTTGCGGTATGAAGGCAAACACAGCATGGTTGGTAACTTTGGCGCAACCTGTGGTAACGCGCATGATGGTTACCTGTTCAAGATAAAAGGAACATTGGGTACAGTGTCACTGCTTACGGACGAAGGGATATTTTATCCTGAAAAGAAATTATTGAACAATAAGGAACTGGTTGACGGTGTTACCGGGGCCACCCGTATTGTATGGAACAAAGAAGGAGGCTCCCCTATTTTACCGGAGCGTACCAAAGACGGTACCTGGTATGCTTTTAACGAGTTTTATAAAAGCGTACAAACCCAAAGTTTGCCCGACAGCAATGTGTATACCGGTGCGCGAACCGCTATCAGCGTACACATGGCAAACGCGGCACTTTATGGCAAGAAACCAATGCTTTGGACGGACGAGTACAACGTAGGATAGCTTCCTGGCTATACATCACAAACTAATGATATGAACTGAAGCATTCCTGCGTAAATTGGGGGAATGCTTCAGGCAAACTGCCGGACCTTGTACCTAATACCTCGGTTACAAGTTTTGAGGACTTAATCCATAAAGGTGACACTACCCATTTTGACTGACAATCAGCCTGGGAAATGGGACGCGGATGGCATCTCAGCTGCTTAAACTACAGGATTCTCAAAATATTGATTATCAAATAAATAAAGGAGACTGTATCATGAATCAAATTGACCACTCGTGGTATTTTGTTATCTATGAATTGAAATTTAGCCGGTAATATTCATACAAAAAGGGGGTTAACATGTTTTTTGTATAAAAAACACTTAATTATTTGATTATTAACTATATAATTAAATGTTAACCCCGAATTGTGTTAACCCTGTTAACCCCCTTTTGATAGTAGGGGCAACCCAACCCCAAAACTATATATCGTTCAGTATCCGAATACGATAAAAAAGGAGGCTGTATCATCAGCCTCCTTTTTTATCGTATATTTTTATAAATTATCGATAGCCAATACCGATAATTATTGCTGTGCTAATCCGTAGCCATTGGTTACCTTACCTTTGGATTTGCTGATCGTTTCAGATGGGATGGGCCAATAAATTCGCGGTGGATCACCGGCCGATGTTATGCCCGACAGAATGTTTCTTTGATACACGGTAACAGCCTTAGCTAAATCAACTCCCCAGTTAGTTTTAGTATAACCATTGGCTTGTAAAGCGGCAGCTTCTGTACCTGCCGGGTCAATATAGCGGAACAAGCCCTGTATAGCTACGTTGTGGGTTGTACCAACTACCTTACTGGCAACTGTTGCGTTTGCACTATAATTATACTGCCCTCTCCATGCCGGATATGCAGCCGGGTTAGTTAGGGTATCTGTTGCCGCGCAATCATAAGTTAAGGGATTAGTTAATGCAACCTTCTTGATCCATATATAGGCCGGAAAATCATTGCCATTGGCAAAATGATGATATCCAAGGGTTTTTATATCGTTAATAGTTGTGGCCATTTCCTGTTGAACTGCTATGGCCCTTTCAGCATAAGTACCCGAACGGATCAGGTCCCAGCGGCGGGTGCCTTCGCCAAGCAGCTCAAGTTTACGCTCCTCCAATATGGCGTCTTTTAATGCCTGCCCGGCAACATTAATGTTGTGCAGTGTATTGCCAAAAGCGCGCTGCCTTACCTGGTTAACCAGGGTAACAGCATCATTTTCTCCCAATTCGGCTTTAACCTCGGCCAGCATTAATATAACGTCGGCCATCCTTAAAATAGGCCAGTTTATACCCGATGCCCGTTGTGAGGCTACGTTGGGCGTGGCCATGCGGTTATCATCCCATTTATTGGTGGCTATACCGCCCAGGCTTTTACTGCCTGGTGTAAAGGCTATCATTTTTTCATTTCCATCGCCATTGCTTGCAGTAACGGTGGCGCTGGCATCCCTGCGGTGATCTGCATTTTCGTACTCTCCATAATAAACAGTAGGAATAATACGCAACGCACCGAAAGTTTTTGTGGGGGCGGCAACAGATGAGCCACCATCAGACGGACGGCCAAAAGCGTATGGATATTCGCTGGTAGTTGTTAACGTACCGCCTTGTATGTTGCCTATTTCAAATATTGATTCGGGGCTTACCGTTAAATCATTAAAATATTGAAAGTGGCGCTGGAACGGGTTGTTGATGTTGCCGCCCCTGCTATCGGTAGTGATCAAACCGGCTGAGCCTTTGTTATCAATAGCTTTTTGCAGGTAA
>Ga0163162_10003001_pt1 | contig 16129 bp, 12 predicted proteins | sample S55metaG_FD_115310 | JGI IMG/M metagenome (GOLD analysis project Ga0163162, IMG submission 115310) | Switchgrass rhizosphere microbial communities from Kellogg Biological Station, Michigan, USA - S5-5 metaG | ecosystem: Host-associated > Plants > Roots > Rhizosphere > Soil | place: USA...
AAAATGTTTTTGCCGGATTTTCACGGGTTCGACGAGAATAAATGGGAGGATAGTAGATTATAGTACGCCCAGGGGCATACAACGAAAACAAACAGGCGCGCTTGCAGAAATACTGAGTGGTTCTATGTTTGAGGTTAAATACATCCTGTATTTTGAAACTCAACAAATTTAAAAGGCTTTTCAATATTTCTATAAATTTCATCAGCATTTTTTTGTTAATACCACGAATCGGGTATCAATTCTGGTAAACAGTGTTTGCGACATCTGCTTTCGTTCTTTGTTCTAGTCCATCCAGTGCCTGTTTCACGTCATTCACAAGGTCTTTTGGATCTTCCAATCCGATGGAAAGCCGGATGAGGCTGTCAGTGATTCCTGCTGCACGCCGTTTTCCGAACGGTATGGTTTTATGCGTCATTGTTGCCGGATGGCTCAATAAACTTTTGATTCCACCAAGGCTTTCTGCGAGTTTAAAAAACCTTGTTGATTTCGCAAATTGTATTGCCGCCTCTTCCGTATCGTCCTTTAATGTGAATGAAACAATGCCTCCGAATCCGAGTGCTTGCCGTTTAGCAATCTCATGATTTCGGTGTGTCGGTAAGCCGGGATAATATACTCTGTCAACTGCGGGATGCTGCTCGAGGAATGTAGCAACGGATGCTGCGCCCACGCAATGTTGTTTGATACGCAAATGTAGAGTTTCCAAACCACGAATTACGAGCCAGCTATCGAACGGTGAAAGAATGGCGCCCGACGCGTTTTGCAGAAACTTGATTTTTGCACCCAATTCTTCATCTTTGGTTACTACAAGACCGGCTATCAAATCGCTATGACCACCCAGGTATTTTGTTGCCGAATGAACTACAATATCAGCTCCCAGCGAAAGAGGTTTTTGTAACGCGGGTGAAGCAAAAGTATTATCCACGCAAAGCAAACAGTGGCTCGCATTTGCAATTTTTGCAATGGCTTCGATATCAGAAATTTTCAATGTAGGATTCGTTGGCGTTTCAATCCAGATCAATTTGGTTTTGGGCGTGATGGCATGAAATATATTTTCAGCTTCGGTCGTGTCAACATAAGTGACGTTGATATCAAATTTTTTATAGACCTGCTCAAACAAGCGGTATGCTCCGCCATAAATATCATCGACCGCCACGACATGATCACCGGAACTTAATAATTTTAAAACGGCATCGATAGCGGCAAGACCACTTCCAAAGGCAACGCCTGTACTACCTTCTTCCAATTGCGCAATCAGGTCCTCCAACGTGGCTCTTGTAGGGTTACCGGTCCGCGCGTAATCATACCCTTTGTTAACGCCGGGTGCTTCCTGGACAAATGTTGATGTTTGGTAAATAGGTACAGAGATAGCACCTGTTAATGGATCGACGGGAATGCTGTGAATAAACGCTGTTGTTTCCTGCATAAAATAAAATTTGACTCCTGCCACCATTGGAGCGGTTAAATAAACAATTGTGTTTCTAATGAGGCTGAGGATAAGGTTAAGGTTGAGTGCATGCTCAACCTTAACCTCATCCTCGGCCTCAACTTGCTCAAGAAAGTGATCAGAGCGCTTATTCGGTTCCTATGCAGAAATAAAAAAGCTCTTCTGATAGTCAGAAGAGCTTGCAAATATGTAGTGGGAATATTATAAAGCCTGGATCTGACTTATCTTTCCCGCCCGCGGGCGAGATGGAATTGGCACCTTGTCCGCTTATTAGCGAACAGGTTGTCAAGGCTTCATCGGGCCATTTCCCTCAGCCTTTCTTGATAAGAGATATAAAGAACTGCGGTAAAGATAGCAAGAAACGTTCCAAACAGCCAAATTTTAATTGAAAAGTCGACAAAATTAGTAGGGAGATGGTTTGTTTGCAACCAGCTTAACGCTATCTCTCATTTCAATTCCCGGTCGATCACATTTAACAAATAGCATTTTGGATCTTCATAATACTCCCAGAACATCAAACCGGCGAGTTGATTTTTTTCTACATAGTGACATTTTTCCTCGATAGATTGTTCGTCGTCAAACGTGATGAAGATGCTGTCGCGGGCGCTAAAAATATAAGGGGCTTTGGCGTCATCATCCCAAAAACGTTGATAAGCGGGATTGCTCAGAATACTATCTTTAATTCGCGTATATCCGCCACCGTGAGTATTGCCTGAAGCGGGTTGATACAATCCCTTGCCTTCAAGTGATTTCAATTTCCATCCCCTTCCATAAAATCCGCAGCCTACGACGAGTTTGTTTTTTGGAACTCCGGCTTTAATAAAATTTTTTACCGAGAGATCGGTATACGTTTCTTTTCCTTTCGGATTAGCAAATAAATTGGTATGGTGCCCCGCGATAGGATCGCCTTCGTCTTTAAAATCATAAGTCATGAGGTTTACATAGTCAAGATATTTTTGGGCCTCTCTCATATTTGTGTGCGAAAGAAATGAAGTGTCTGCACCAGCCGCGATCGTAAGCAGTTTCGGTTTGCCGGTCATACGGGCAAGTATGTCAAGATCCGCGCGAAGTTCTTTCAGTGACGCGGTAAAATTTTCTTTGTCCTCGGGTCTGTAAATATTTCCCGCGCCGATTAATCCAGGATATTCCCAATCGATATCGACACCATCGAGTTCAAATTTTTTTACTATATCGACCGCACTCGCAGCAAACGCTTTTCTTGCAGTGTCACTCAGTACGGCGTCCGAAAAATTACCACTCCATGACCATCCTCCAATTGAGATGATGAGTTTGAGAGATGGATTTCTTTGTCTCAGCCTTCCAAGATTTTTTAGGTTCGTACTATCGACAATGGGATTATGTAAATAGGCGCGATTGTCTTTTACATCAACGAATGCGTAGTTAATATGCGTTAGCTTTTCCGCCTGGATGGAATCCACATTCATCGGTCCGCGAAAACCACCGGCGTATCCAATGACAACTTTTTGTTTCGGCAAAAATGATTTCGATCGGATGACGAATGACGTGATGATCACGCAAATCAGGAACAGAAGAAATAAATATGTGCGCATAAGGAAGAATGTTATAATAATATATATAAGTGCAGTAAACGAAAGTATTGTAATCGAAAGGTACCAATATTTATTTCACTCACCTCAATTAGCGGGTGCTTAACAATTTTTGGAACAGTATTTGGAAAGTTTCGTGCGAATCATTTCTACCTTAAATTTTTAATATGAGAACTATCACAAAATGGCTGACCGCCTTTGGTGCGGTGGGAATGATTCTATTTCTGGCATGTAACAAAGATTCTTCTTCTAAATCGAATCCAAACATTCCGCCGGGGCAATCGCAGCTCTCGGTGTATTTGACGGATGGCCCCGTGCAGTTTTACAAAGTGTTGGTTGATATCCGGCAAGTCGCGGTGAAAATTGATACCTCGATGCATCAACATGATGAGGACAACGATCATGAATGGGGCGACGAGTGGAGCAGTCACACAATTTGGGACACGTTAAATATTACTCCGGGTGTATACGATTTGCTACAACTGCGAAATGGTGTTGACACTTTGATTGCTTCCGGTACTTATCCTTCGGGAAAGATTTTGAAAGTGAGAGTTACTCTTGGTTCTGACAATTCCATTTTTACTGATAGTGCAACCAGTTTTCCACTGGACGTTTTTGGTCCGCACCCTTATTTTGATATCAACGTAAAAAGAGAGCATGTGTACGATGTCAGCAGCAACGATTTCAAACTTTGGCTCGACTTCAATTTACAACGCTCGATTTTCTTCTGGAGTGGAACATTTTATTTGAAACCTTATATAGTTGCATTCAACGATCACGCGTCGGCAAGAATATCCGGTTCTGTGTTACCTCCGGGATCATCTCCATTGATACAGGCATACAACAATGTTGATACCGTTTATGCTGTTCCCGGATTTAACGGCGACTACATCATTCGCGCCGTACCGCCTGGAACATATACGCTAAATATTTATGGTCATCACGGATTTAGTGACACCACGATTACGAATATAGTAGTCAGTGACGCATCGACGACGAAAGTGCCGACAATAACGTTGCACAAATGATGGGTGAATTTAGAATTGTCCGTGGGGAAAAGTTTGGTTTCACGCAAAAGCACAAAGAAAAATCAAGACTCAAGGATCTCGCTAGCAAATGGCGAGTAGTTATTAGCGATTCTTTGTGTCTTGGCTTTTCTTTGTGCCTACGTGTGAAACCAAACTTTTCCCCACGGACAATTTCCACATTTCCGCATTCCTCACATTTGTCTTAAATTGCATATCCCCCAACAAGGAGAAATATAAATGATTGGTGAAAAAATAGTGAAGGAGAACGGTACTCCTACAGAAGAAGCAATAGAGGTATTCGGAGCGAGGGTTCACAATCTCAAGAATATCGACATTAATATTCCGAAAAATAAACTGGTCGTAATCACAGGCATCAGTGGCAGCGGAAAATCGTCATTGGCATTTGATACCATTTATGCGGAGGGACAGCGTCGCTATATGGAAAGTTTCGGCGCCTACGCTCGTCAATTTATTGGCGATATGGAACGACCCGATGTCGATAAAATCACAGGACTGAGCCCGGTGATTTCCATCGAACAAAAAACAACAAACAGGAACCCAAGAAGTACAGTCGGCACCGTTACCGAAGTATATGATTTTCTTCGACTACTCTACGCCCGCATCGGCGAAGCATATTCCTACAACACAGGAAAGAAAATGGTTAAGTTCAGCGAAGAAGAAATCGTTGAAAACGTTTTCAAAAAATTTAAGGATAAAAAAATCAGTCTTCTTGCGCCACTTGTTCGCGGGCGTAAGGGTCATTATCGTGAATTGTTCGAAGACATCCGCAAGAAAGGATATTTGAAAGTGCGTGTTGATGGAGAAGTAAAAGACATCGCTCCTAAAATGCAGGTGGATCGTTATAAGATTCACGATATTGAAGTAGTGATTGACCGGCTGGCTGTCACCGATGATATGCGTGTTCGCATCAGCCAGAGCGTTCAAAAGGCGCTGCAGGTCGGAAAGGATCTCATGTTTTTACTAATTAATGACAGTAACAAAACGGTTCAGTATAGTAAGCAACTAATGTGTGAAGATACCGGCATCAGTTATGAAGAACCTTCGCCAAATAGTTTTTCTTTTAATTCGCCGTATGGTGCCTGTCCAACTTGTAAAGGATTAGGTGCAATCTACCAGGTGAACATGGATGCAATCATTCCCGACAGAACAAAAACAATCAATGAAGGCGCGATTGTTCCTCTCGGTGAAGAACGTGATTCATATTTCTTCAAGCAGGTGCAGCAGCTGGGCAAAAAAATGAAGTTCAGTCTCGATGTAGCAATAAAAGATATGCCGCAAAAGGCGCTCAATGTTGTACTATATGGAAATGAAACTGGCGCCACAACAAGTGACGATGCGACTTTCGAAGAAGTCAATACAAACACTGCAATATACGCGACGGAATATGAAGGAATCGTCAATTCGTTGAAAAGATGGTTTTCACAAGGAAATTCGGATACGCTTCGAGAATGGGTTGAGAAATATATGGAATTAAAAACCTGTCCAACTTGTGAAGGTGCCAGGTTAAAAAAAGAAAGTTTGTGGTTCCGAGTGGATGGAAAAAATATTTCATCATTAAGCGAAATGGGACTGGACAACCTCGTACAATGGTTCACTGGTGTTGAAAGCAGGTTGAGTGATAAACAAAATGCAATTGCCCGGGATGTATTGAAAGAAATCCGGGAACGCTTGCAATTTTTATTAGATGTTGGATTGACGTATCTAACATTAAATCGTCCTTCGCGAACACTGAGTGGAGGAGAATCTCAACGTATTCGTCTTGCTACACAAATTGGTTCACAGCTGCAGGGAATAACTTACGTATTGGACGAACCAAGTATTGGATTGCATCAACGCGACAATCATCGATTGATTGAGGCTTTAAAAAATTTGCGGAATATCGGCAATAGTATTCTCGTGGTTGAGCATGACAAGGATATTATGCTCGCTGCGGATCATCTCGTCGATATCGGTCCGCGTGCTGGCTTTCATGGAGGGAGAATTGTTGCCCAAGGCCAACCTTCAGATCTTTTGAAGTTAGATACGCTGACATCTTCCTACCTGAATGGACATAAAAAAATTGCTATTCCAACGGAACGAAGAAAGGGAAATGGCAAGACGCTTGATTTGAAAGGTGCCAAAGGAAATAATTTGAAAAATGTAAATGTCCAATTTCCACTTGGAAAATTTATCGTTGTTTCGGGAGTAAGTGGAAGTGGGAAGTCAACATTAATCAATGAAACGTTGTATCCGGTTCTGAGTCGGCATGCGTATGGATCGAGAGTGAATCCGCTTGAATATAAGAACATAAGGGGGCTAGAAAATATCGATAAGGTAATTGAAATAGATCAGTCGCCTATCGGTCGTACTCCGCGTAGTAATCCGGCGACGTACTGTGGATTTTTCACTGATATCAGAACGCTATTTGCATCAGTACCGGAGGCAAAGATCAGGGGATACAATGCCGGCCGTTTTTCCTTTAATGTAAAAAGCGGCAGATGCGATGTGTGCGAAGGGGGCGGAATGCGTGTGATTGAAATGAATTTCCTGCCGGATGTGTATGTTCATTGTGAAAAGTGTAATGGTAAAAGGTATAATCGCGAAACACTAGAGATCCGTTACAAAGGAAAATCGATCAGTGATGTGTTGGATATGACAGTCGACGAGGCTGTTGAATTCTTTCAAAATGTACCGTACCTGTATCGAAAAATAAAAGTGTTACAGGAGGTTGGACTTGGGTATATCACGCTCGGGCAGTCTGCTGTCACATTGAGTGGCGGCGAAGCGCAGCGCGTTAAATTAGGTACGGAGCTTTCTAAAAGAGAAACCGGGAAAACTTTTTATATACTTGATGAGCCGACTACAGGTCTTCATTTTGAAGATATCCAGCATTTGCTCGATGTTTTAAATAAACTGGTCGACCGAGGAAACACTGTGTTGGTTATCGAACACAACCTCGATGTGATAAAAGTGGCAGATCATATTATTGATTTAGGTCCGGAAGGTGGAGATGGAGGTGGCAGAATTTTATTCGAAGGAACACCAGAAGCACTGGTGAAAAACAAAGAAAGTTTCACTGCGCAGTTTTTGAAACAAGAATTGCAATAGAAAAATGTAGCTGTTGTCGCGACTACATTAACAAATCGCTATTAAATAAATATGGAAAGAGTCATCGTTGACATGGACGAAGTAATGGCTGACCCAATGGGAGCCATGATAGAATGGTATCAAAAACAACACGACGGCGAAATCAATTATCAAAATATGTTGGGTGGATCATGGGCGAGAGGTTTTCCCGCACATCACCAGGATATGATCAGGGAAAGATTAATGGGAGAAGGATTTTTTCGTGACCTTCCGGTGATGAAGGATTGTGTGGATGTGTTAAAGGAAATGAATCAACGTTACGAAGTGTTTATAGTATCTGCTGCAACTGAATTTCCCAATTCGTTAAAAGATAAATTGGAGTGGCTGCTGGAACATTTTCCTTTCTTCACGTGGCGGCAACTTGTGTTGTGCGGTGACAAGCGTCCAATCGCCGGTGATTATATGATCGACGATCATGTCAAAAATCTCAAGCATTTCCAGGGAAAAAAATATCTTTTTACTTCGGCGCACAATTTGGATATTACGGGCTACGATCGAATTGAAAATTGGGAAGAAGCTGGGAAGATATTTTTATCGCGCGTTGTGTGAATGGAAATTTTTTTTGAATACAGTTGCGTGGAAGGTAGCAAGATTTCTCACTTCAAGGATTCGCTTCACTCGGCAGTTCGGCGCAAAATAGCGATTCGTGCCAACTAAATCCGCGCAATCCGCTCAAAAATCCGCGCAATCCGTGATAAACGAATAGCCGGCAACTACTCATCACCGGCTACTGAAGATATTGGAAACAAAACCAAAAAATTTGACACTCCCAATAAGCATTAGCGGGAAGTGATTAATAAAATCTTTTAGGGTACCTAAAATATAGGGAACGGATCAGGTTTTACTTAACCTTCGGATATTCGGATTTTACCAATTTCCCCGCTGCTTATTGGTCGTTAATTATTCTTTTAGATAAATTTTTACTTTATAGTTAATCGCCCGCTCTCTATTTTCTCGTCATCTATAAGCACTTCAAAAAGGTAATTGCCCTTCGCGAGATTGTTCAAAACACTTGTTTTATGATTTTGAATCGTTGCTTGTGTTACCAGCTTGCTCTGCATGTCGAACACAAACAATTGATAGTTTTTTCCATCGATTCCATTTACAGTAAACAAAATATTCTCCTGGTCAGCATCAGCATTTATTACAACCTTATGCTTTTTGCTGTTCACATTTTTATTCACCACAACCGAGAAGATGGTATTTCCCTTTGCTGTTGGCAGAGTGTTGCCGGCATAAGAAGCGTGGTATGATGTTATCATCATCAGTGCCGCTACAAAGTAGCAAAGGGATTTGAGTACAGTTTTCATAGTTGCTATTGATTGTTTTAAAATCAATATTAAAAAAGGGTACGGATCAAAAAAATATATTAGAAATGTAGCAATGGACAACGTGTCGAATTATCCCACTGGCGATTGCTTCCAAGACGGATACCTAATTTCAGACCAAATGTGAAATAAGCATCTTTCTGGTTCGGATTGCCTCGTTTTGCACCTGGTCCGTAGTTAGACGGATCAGTTGCCCTCAAAGGGCTTTTATTGTAGATCGCATCTGCGATCTGTGCCTGGCTTCCAGGAAGGTTCGCGTAAAATGCGCTGGGATCTACATATGTTGTACTAACATCATCGATGTAGTCTGTGAACGTTTTGCGGTATAAAAGTTCAAGTGACATATTGATTTTTTCACTCAGATAATATTTAACACCGAGACCCATCGGGATATTCAACTGCGTCAGCGAATACTCCTTACTGTTAGGATACTCAGGAAATCCCTGTCCTTCTGTATGCAAGGGACGAAGGTATACCCATTGAGTCGAACCATTGTTCGGATCAATATAAGTTCCTTGCGGATTAAAATGGAATAGACCTACTCCGATTACACCATATGGTCTCAAGCGTCCCACAACATCAGTGGGATCATCTTCAAATATTACTGTTGGATAAACTTCCGCAGCGAAATAACCTTCTACTATGTTTGACTTGAAATCCAGATTACGATTAAGACGAGCTTCTTCATAGCCACCTTTTGGACTAATATATGCATCGTCACCTTCGACCTGGCCGTAGTTAATTGCAAGACGAAAACCAATAAGTTCAGAAGGATGTGCGGCAAGATAAGCACCGAAAGAAAGTTTGGTAGCTTTCATATTATAGTCCTTCAGAAAGCTGGTACCTCTTCCAAAATGACCTCCCAAATCTCCCAAGAAGACCATCGGTCCTACAGTGAAACCACCTTCAAAATAGTTACCTGCAGACAACTGGCAGTATGACTGTGAGTGAATGGTCAGAACAATGACCAGGGAGACAACACTCTTGGTTAGCACGGAGTGTAAACTTTTTTTCATGGAATATTAGATTTAGTTTTCGACGGTTTGGACTGCGACTCTAATTTAATGATCAAGTCGCAACAATACAAGAACGGGAAATATTGTTTGATTGGTGTGAGAGTATGTTACTATATTATTTGGAAAATGTTCCAAATAATGGAATCTGATTAGCCTTCGCGTTGCAATACCATCTCTATGTGTTGAATATCATCTTCAAGGTAAATGTCGCTTGTTTGTTTGAATGAGAAGGATTCGTAAAATTTTTTTAGATATAATTGCGCTCCAATTTTGAGACGCACATTTCCATATAAAGAAAACGTCGTATCCAAGGTGTGTTGCAACAAAAGGTTTCCAATTCCCGTACCTCTGATCGATGGGGAAGTTACGACTCTGCCGATCGAAGTTTCCACATATGATATTCCAGCCGGTACGATTCGCGCATATGCAACAAGTTTTTCATTTTCGAAGCACATCACGTGATGACAGTATTGATCTTTATTATCTGCGTCCTGAAAAACGCAATTTTGTTCAACAACAAAAACTTCATTTCTCAATTGCATGATCGCATAGAGTTCATGCGGAGTCAGTTCATCAAACGGTTTGCTTATCCAATTCATCCGATTGGTTTTTTATTTCCATGCAATTGTTAGTAATTAATATTTATACTTTTCTTTCCAGAGATTTTTCAAAAATTTCCGCAACTCATCTTCCCGGGCATTGTGTCCTGGTTCGTAAAAAGAAGTTCCACTGATTTCCTTTGGCAAATATTCCTGCGGCGAAAAATTGTTTTCATAATTATGACTGTACTCATATCCTTTTCCATAATCAAGTCGCTTCATCAATTGAGTCGGCGCGTTCCTGATATGTAGAGGAACCGGTAAATCACCATGTTCCCTGACGGCGGCCTGTGCACTGCCAATCGCTACCGTTGCAGAATTACTTTTTGGTGAAGAGGCAAGATATATAGCGCATTGAGAAAGGATCAGGTTAGATTCGGGATAACCAATTTTATTTACTGCCTCAAAAGTTGCGTTAGCGAGCAGCAAAGCGTTTGGATTTGCATTGCCGATGTCTTCACTCGCAAGGATCAACATTCGTCGCGCTATAAATTTCACATCTTCGCCACCTTCGATCATCCTTGCAAGCCAATATACCGCGGCATTAGGATCACTTCCGCGCATTGATTTGATAAACGCTGAGATGATATCATAATGTTGCTCGCCTTTTTTATCGTATAGTGCTATCCGTTGCTGCGCAACTTCCATCACCCTGTCATCAGTAATTTCAACGGTATTTTTTGGAGGCGTTGCACTAACGACGAGTTCAAGCAGGTTTAATAATTTACGTGCATCACCGCCGGAAATATTAATAAGTGCTTCCGTTTCTTTTAGGTTGATTTTTCTTTTTTTCAATTCTTCATCCGTTTCAATTGCATGTCGAAGCAATTGCACGAGCTCGGATTGATCGAGTGTTTTGAGAACATATACCTGGCACCTGCTCAATAAGGCGCTATTGACTTCGAAGGAAGGATTTTCAGTTGTTGCACCGATCAGCGTAACGATGCCTTTTTCAACTGCGCCAAGCAAAGCGTCCTGCTGGCCTTTATTGAAGCGATGTATTTCATCGATAAATAAAATTGCCCTTTCTTTTTCCTTTGCTTCGTCAATCGCTTCACGAACGTCTTTTACGCCCGATGAGATTGCACTTAGCGTATAAAAAGGAATATTGAGCTGATGTGCGATGATATTGGCAATCGTTGTTTTTCCTGTGCCCGGAGGTCCCCACAAAATCATTGAAGGTACTTTGCCCTGTTCAATAGCTGCGCGCAAAATGCTACCTTTACCCGTCAAATGCTTTTGCCCGACAAGCTGATCCAGCGATTGCGGGCGAAGCCGTTCCGCCAGAGGCGCCCTTGAAACATCCATATTAGAATTTTTTTCACCTATTCAACAACAAGTTAACTTTTTTTAGGTTTTTACAACAAACCGTGGATCGTATGATGCAAAAGCGTTTTCTGAAGGCAGGATTATATTTGCTGATCGTATTACTTTTTACAGTTGCGTCTCATCGTGTCATCGCCCAAAAGTTTTCCTCGGTTCAAAACTATGCGATCAATCGTCCCGGAGTGGTTATGATCAAAACGGTTTTCTCCGCTGATGTATATGTGAACAAGATGACGATGGACAACAGGAACTTTAATTTATTGCTTGACTCACTACAGAGCGTGGATAGCAGTGGCGTAATTTATACTCCTGAGCAAAAGCTGGATATCGTACTTAAACAAATAAGCGATAATCCTAATCGGTTTTTTAAGGCGACGCTGGATTACATCAAACAACCAGAAGAAATTACTTCAAATGGGACCGGATTTATTATCACCGGTGATGGATACGTTGCGACAAATTGCCACCTGATCGATCGTGATAATGCTTTTATCCGCAGGCAGTTTATCCTTTCTGCATTTCAACAGATTACTAACGCGAATATTACGGCACTTGAAACTTCATGGGCCACTACTTTCACTGAACAACAACGAAATGTTTTGTATAGTACGTACGCCTCTGTTTACTCAAGACTTTTCTCGATGGTCCTGTACAATTTGAAAAAAGATATTTATGTTGTGTACGGGGCTAATATCAATAGTGGTGAATCAGGAAGCCAGAGAAAAGTAGCAACTGTAGTGGTAAAAGGTCAGCCTATGCCTGGGAAAGATATTGCGATTCTAAAGATTGATGGTGATTCGGCACTTCCAACTTTGAAGATCGCGGAGAATGAATTACCTCGCGTGGGCGAGCAACTTTTTGTCTATGGCTATCCAGGACCCGTCACAAATAATAATTTTATCGCAGTCGAGTCAAAGATCGAACCTACTCTAACCACTGGTATCGTGAGCGCAATAAAAAATTCAGTGGAAGGATGGCCACTCATACAAATGGACGCAAATATCAACCGCGGCAGCAGTGGCGGACCGGTTTGTAATGAAAAAGGAGAAGTGGTTGGACTCGCAACTTTTGGAAGTTTGGAAAACAACGGCGCGCTGGCGGCAGGACTCAACTTCGCCATTCCCATCACCATCTTGAATGAATACCTGGATACCGCGGCGATTACACCGAATGTAAGTAACGCATCCATAATATTTACCAAAGCAATCTTGGCATACGATAAAGAAAGTTATCGAGAAGCGTTAAAAAGATTTTTAGAAGTGAAAGCGATCAATAAAAATTATCCCGCACTGGACACTTATATCACGAACTGCAAAAATTATATCCAGCAGCAGAATAACAGGAAATCTACGAGCGTATGGTATGATCTAATTGGTATTGCCATTTTGATCGTAGTGGTAATTATCCTGTTTAGAATACTAAGAAGATGATCAACGCGAGCTTTTACAACTCTTTTATTCTTCCGTTTCCATCTGGTACCACTTCAATAATCTGAAATTGATCAGCGCATTTGCAATGACGGAAATGCTAAACACTAATCCAAAGATAGTAGCGCCACGAAGTACTTTTTTTAGGTCGAGATTCGCTGCTTGGGGCATTTGCTTCATTTGCTTCACAAATTCATCCGGGTTATTGAAGAGACTAAGACTATTATACACACTGAGACATCCCATGAGTATTACGATAAAACCAAGAAATCGAATGCCAGTTGGTGTTTGCTGACCCAATGGAATTTGAGGATTCAGAATGCTTTTCCGTAACTGTAATGCTGCATAACTGTGTAAAACGATTGAGCCCGGGAGTATCATCACAATTAGAAATCCGATTAGATTACCTGAAGCCAAACCAGCTAAAACAATATACAGCACAAGAAAGCCTCCTACGACAAGATTAAACCAGGAAAGTATGTTAGAAATTCTAATGATATTCTTCATGAATAGAACAATAGGTGATCCAATTATTGGAGTGCCGGGTTTTTTCGATCAATTGTGATTGATAATTCTTTTAGCTGACTTTCGTCAATGGTAGACGGTGCATCGAGCATCACGTCGCGGCCACTGTTATTTTTTGGAAATGCTATGAAATCACGAATACTTTCGCTGCCGCCCAGAATTGCGCAAAGCCTGTCAAATCCGAAGGCGATGCCGCCGTGCGGTGGCGCACCATATTCGAAAGCGCCCAATAAAAATCCAAATTTGTGTAACGCTTCTTCCTCGCTCATGGCAAGCGCGGCAAACATTTTTTCTTGCAGATCGCGTTGAAAAATTCTAATTGAGCCGCCGCCGATTTCGTTTCCGTTTAATACCATATCATACGCGTTTGCCTTGATATCCGCGTATGGATGTTTCAGGTATTCGGCAGCATTTTCGATAACAGGGCTATTATTAATCATAATACCGATGTGCTCCGGTTTCGGGGAAGTGAATGGATGATGACGAGCTACCCAGCGATTATCATCTTCACTGTATTCAAACAGAGGGAAATCTACCACCCAAAGCAATTTGAACTCATCATTTTTTCGCAGCCCGAGTCGTTCACCGATTTCAAGCCTTAGTTCACTGATAGCTTTTCTTGTCTTCTCTTCTTTCCCGGCCAATACAAGGATGAGATCACCGGGCGCAGCGGAACAAAAGGCGCCGATTTGTTTCAATCTTCCTTCGTCATAAAATTTATCAACACTGCTTTTGTACGTACCATCAGAATTGTGCCGGATGTTGACAAGCCCCTGCATACCGATTTGCGGGCGCTTAACCCACTCCGTTAGTTCATCAAGTTGCTTTCTTGTATAGCCGGCGGCGCCAGGCACTGCAATGGCAACGACAGTTTCCGCGTTGTCAAATACACCGAATCCGGCTCCATTGATTAGTTCGCCTGTTGCCTGAACGCCATCTTTTTTAAATGCCGTTTTCAGGTTGGCGATTTTCATACCGAAGCGAATGTCTGGTTTGTCATTTCCATAATTCCACATCGCATCTTCCCAAGTCATTACGTCGATCTTTTCGTTGTAATCGATATTTTTTACTTCACGAAAAATATGACGGATCATATTTTCAAACATCATGAGAATATCTGCTTGCTCTACGAAGCTCATTTCACAGTCAATCTGTGTAAATTCTGGTTGCCTGTCTGCGCGCAGGTCCTCATCGCGAAAACATTTTACAACCTGGTAATAGCGATCGTACCCGCTCACCATTAGTAATTGTTTGAACGTTTGCGGAGATTGTGGCAATGCATAAAACTGGCCGATGTTCATTCTTGACGGGACCACAAAATCGCGTGCGCCTTCAGGAGTGGATTTAATCAAAAATGGTGTTTCGACGTCCATAAATTGATTGGCATGCAAGTAATTTCTTGCTGCGCGATTGACAGTATATCGCAGTTCCAAATTCTTCTTGACTGCGTTTCTGCGCAAATCAAGATAACGGAATTTCATCCGAAGGTCGTCACCACCATCTGTATCATCCTGGATAGTAAATGGCGGCGTAACTGATCTATTTAATATAACAAATGACGATACTTTGATTTCTATATCGCCTGTTGCTAGATTTGGGTTCTTGTTACTTCTTTCGGAAACGGTTCCCTTTGCCTGCAATACAAATTCTCTACCGAGTGGAGTTTCATCCAGTTGTTTATTCAAATCTTCACCGAACAAAAGCTGTGTAATTCCATAGCGGTCACGCAGATCAACAAAAGTGATGCGTCCAAACTTCCGAACAGTTTGTATCCACCCGGCCAGCGTAACCTGCTTATTGACATCAGCAATACTTAATTCTCCACATGTGTGCGTTCTGTACATTCTGTAGCGTTTATTTACAAGAGGTGCAAAGGTAATTTAAAGGCCGCAAAGATAGGAGGTTGAGGTAGAGGTTTAGGCTGAGATTTAAATCTGTGACTTAACATTAATCTCAATCTCAACCTTAACCTCAACCCCATCCTCAACTCGGATTGCCACAAAATTCCTATTTTCATCTTTTATGCCCCCGGATTCCACCTATTCTCTAGCAAACATCTCCGATACTGCACGGTTACCGGACTCATTACGTGTTTTAGTTCGGGAAGCCATGCAATCAGCCACCCAAAAATCATCTGCTACGCCTGTTGTATCTTATGCTTCACACCAGGGTTACGAGCCTTTTAACATTGTTGTTTTACTGGTCGGGGGGATCGCAATTTTTTTGTTGCTGAAATACTTGCGATACCGTTATCTCGTCAATAAGATCGAAGAGATCTACGAACGCAGGCGGGCGGACTACCATAAGATACTCTGTAAGTCCAACCCATACTATAACGGTCTTGGTACAGCAAGCCAGGAGCGATTTATCAAGCGGACCATTTTCTTTATGGAAGCCAAAGATTTTGAATATGTGGGCTTACAGGAAACAGTGGAGATCCCGCTGCTCATCAGCGCTACGGCGATACAACTGACCTTCGGACTTGAGCATTACATGCTTAATTATTTTCAAAAGATATATGTGATGAGGGAGAATTACCATTATGGCCTGTCGCCGACGCCGTTTGAAGGACATGTAAATGAAAACGGGATTTATCTTTCCTGGAACAATTTCATTCGTGAGTATGGAGAGTATACGGACGGCGAAAATGTGGGCTTGCACGAGATGGCGCATGCGTTGGGTTACGTCAACTTTACCGCCGGCGGAGATGGCGTCGACGAT
>Ga0163162_10003002_pt1 | contig 16127 bp, 14 predicted proteins | sample S55metaG_FD_115310 | JGI IMG/M metagenome (GOLD analysis project Ga0163162, IMG submission 115310) | Switchgrass rhizosphere microbial communities from Kellogg Biological Station, Michigan, USA - S5-5 metaG | ecosystem: Host-associated > Plants > Roots > Rhizosphere > Soil | place: USA...
ATTGGCTAACCTGGTGAGTTGATATACTCATCTATCTATGAAAAACCGAAAGCCGATTTGCAATTAAGCAAATCGGCTTTGTTATTTAATATCATCTTATTTCATTTACGGCTGCAGCCAGATAACCTTAACACCTTTATTACCATGTTGATTTTCGAGCTTCAAGGTTGCATAAACATTGCTTTGCTTATCATAATCAGATATCGTAAACAGTGCCAGGTTATGATCCTTCTTACTTTCCGGGTTACCGAAAAGATAATCCCTTTTAGGTATTAAGTCGGTACCTTTTAGCGGATAAACAAATGCATCGCAATTACTTACGCCCTCAATAGTTGTCAAACCGCCTTTTTCCTGTGCATCGTTATTACGTTCCGTATCGTTGAAAACAACATAACTGCGCGGGCCGGCACTTATAAAATCAAATGATTTATACTGGTTACCTTTATATAACATTTGGCCCATGTCATGGCGTATAGATTGATAATAAGGTTGCAGATAGGCCGCGTTAACGTCATGCCTTTTCCTTATCATGTAATCGTTTATAAACTCGCCTGTTTTGCTATAGTTTACTATGGCTACGTTGCGCAGCCAACTGGTGGAGCTTCCCGGAGCTACAGGACCAATATTAATACCTGAATAACTAACAACCGTAATGCTGATCTGTTCAAAAACGATACTGAATGTTCCGTCGGTATTTAAAAACAAATTAACAGGTACTCCGTCAAATTCATCTTTAGGATAATTGATGATCCTTGATGAGGGAATGGCCGCATCAACCCGGTTAACTTTTTTATCAAAGGGATTTACAAACGCCAGTAAAGGGGTATACTTATTACCTCTGCCTTTAACCGTTACAGATACGATGATCTGCTTTACGGTTGGACTATAACGGGCAAGGCCCCATGATACTGCCTCATTTCGTGCAAAATCAAGTTCGTTTAAAGTAACCGCTTTCGCGCCTTTATCCAAACCTGCCAAAATAAGCTCACCATCGTTTCCACCCGATTGAGAGTTAGAGGCATAAGCCAGGACGCAAACCTTTTCGCTACCAATCACCGCCATATCAAGGTATTTCAGATACTTGTACCTATCATCAGGCGAGTTATAATAGGCACGGCTTTTCTCATTGTTATCAGAACCATAGGCCACAATTTCAATCCGTTTGCTCCTGTCCGACTCAAACGAATTGAACAAAGCAATTGCATAGTTATCGCTATCCGGATCTTTACGAACAAAAAAATCAGGCATGGGCACGCTGCCAAATACCATTGAATAGCCCGCAAACATGCTCATTTTATTTAACTCAGCTATTTTGCGGTCATCTATCAGGTTACCTGTCTTTCCATCAATTGTAATCCGGTAAAGTGATGGTACACGGCCATCAATTTCACTAACCAATAAAATAGCGTTACCACTGATCTCAAAAAAACCTTTAATGCTGCCGTTTTTTAGTTTTCCGTATGATGGGTCGATATGATTTACAGCAGTTTCCTTATGTGTACCATCATATCTGCGTAAATCAATGCCTTTTTTTGCATCGATATGAACAAACATGGTACTGCCATTTTTAAATTGGAGTATTTTGGCAAAGCCCTCTTCGGGTTCTTCAAATACGGGGCCTTCTGCAATTTGTTTGATCTGTGCTTTCAGAGTTATGCTGCACAATAGCATGAGTGCCAATAACAAGGCATTTCTTTTCATTTCGTGATAATTAATTAGGTGTGATTTGAATTTACTACTGCAACAAATGTAACAAAATCAATACAATTCCAATATTACGATCTAACAAGAATTGAAACAACAGGCAATATTTCTTACGCATTTTAAATAAACAGCGAAAGCATTCGCAAAAGTTTTACCGACAACACCCTGTTTTTACCGGCATTTCTCCGATGTTTTACCTCCATTCACCGATAACTGCACTTGCTTCGCCTAATAAACCTAACGGCAGGGTGCCATTTGTGTGCAATTTTGGATCACTAAACAACAACAATAATAAATGCCATGAAAACTCTACTTGCAATTCAATTGATCCATTTGGTTATGAAAGCTGCGGAACACGCCGTATCTATCATTCACGCTATAGGTCATCTAATAAAATAATGCCCGGCACCCCGAGGGAACCGTTATTTCATCTTTATTAAATCAATAACCCAACGTACATGTTACCTTAAAAAGGGTAGCATATGAAAAAGGGAGATGAAGTAACCTGGAAATGGGGAAAATCAGAAGCTGAAGGCCGTATCGTTAAAAAGCACGATGAGCCGGTAAGCAAAACCATAAAAGGCGCAAAAGTTAAACGCAACGCCAGCAAAGAGGAGCCCGCTTATGAAATTGAACAGAAAAACGGCAGCAAAGTGCTGAAATCTGAAAGTGAAATAAAGGCCCGCTAAACCCCTGAAAGGGGAATATTTGCGAAGATTATTTTTTTAGCCTGGATGATGAGCATCCGGGCTTTTCATTTGAAGAATAAAGTATAGTAAATTGTTAAATCTATAAAAACGTCATTGCGAGGTACGAAGCAATCCCCAATAAGCAGAGCCGCTCTGTATAGTTCGCGATTGCTTCGTTCCTCGCAATGACGGTTAATTGAAAACTTCGGTTTTCACCGTAAAAATTCTGTACTTCACCGAAAAACTCATGGTTATTTCATTAATCTGATGCATTTTTACCCTATGACAAAACAACCTATCATCACTGTAAACAACCTGGTAAAAAACTATGGCGATTTTGCAGCCGTTAAAGGCATTAGTTTTGAAGTTTATGAAGGCGAGATCTTCGGCCTGCTTGGCCCTAACGGTGCCGGCAAAACAACCACCCTCGAAATTATAGAAACCCTTCGTGATAAAACCTCCGGCAGCATTATTGTTGATGGCTTCGATATTGAAACCGATACCGATAGCATTAAAAAACGCATAGGTGTACAGTTACAGGCTGCGGGTTATTATCCCAATCTCAACCTGTCGGAACTGATCGTACTATTTTCGGGCTTGTATGGCATTGATAAAACGCCAATGGAAATGTTGGAAAAGGTTGCCCTTACCGATAAAGCGAAAGCGAAATATAAAGACCTGTCCGGCGGGCAAAAACAACGTTTTTCTATCGCTACCACACTGATCAATAACCCAAGGATCATATTTTTAGATGAACCCACAACCGGCCTCGATCCGCAGGCCCGCCGTAACCTATGGGACCTGATCCGCGAGATCCGCGACCAGGGGACCACCGTAGTGATCACTACCCATTATATGGATGAAGCCGAAGTGTTATGCGACCGTGTTGCCTTTGTAGACAACGGCCACATCAACGGCATTGATACCCCCGACCATTTTATCGACGAGCTCGTAGCCTCGGGCTTTGAACGTAAAAAACAGGTAAAACTGGCCAATCTGGAAGATGTATTTATTAATCTTACAGGTAAGGAATGGCGGGAAGGATAGTTTGCAGTTGGCACACTACAATGCTCAATACCCCAATAACGCCGACAGGCAAAATGACTCAATGACCTAATGACGCCGCAGGCAAAATGATATAATTAGAATGAACCCAAAACCATACAGCAATACAAAAGCAACCCTGGCTATTGCCCGGGCAAGTTTCCGGTCGATATTACGCAGCCCTTCGGCGGTGGTGTTTACGCTGGCTTTCCCGTTAATATTTATTATTGTTTTTGCCAACATTGGCGGGGGCGGTATGTCGATAGATGTGGGCGTTGCCAAAGGCAGTGATACCTCGGCCAATAACCCGGTTTACATGGCGCTGAAAAAAAACAAGATCATGCACCTCATCAATGATCAAACCGCCGATGAGATGAGCAAAAACCTGGCAAAGGGAAATATCGATGCGATCCTCGACCTTAAGCCATTCGCCCCACCAGCGGCCATGACCGTTCATGTGCAGTACAGCCAGGCATCGGGTGATAAGGGTAGCGTACTAAAATCGGCCCTGAACAATATCTTTTACCGTATTCAATCGGAAGAGTTGAAGCGTATCCAATCATACACCACAGTTCAGGTACCTAAATTGATCGACCTTAAAGAAGAAACCATAAGCGGTCGCCCGTATAAATATATCGACTTTATATTACCTGGGCAGTTGGGTTTTTCGTTGTTAAGCAGCGGCGTTTTTGGTACAGCCTTCGTATTCCTGAGTTTACGGTTAACATTGGTTATCAAACGTTTTTTTGCCACACCGGTTAAGCGTTACAGTATTGTTTTGGGCGAGGCCATTGCAAGGCTGGCTTTTTCATTACTGGGGTCACTATTTATTATACTGGTGGGCCATTACATCTTTGGTTTCACGCTGATCCACGGCGTTACAACAGTTTTAAACATGCTGGTACTTTCAGCCATCGGACTGATCATTTTTATGGGCTTTGGCTTTACCGTATCCGGCATTGCCAAAAACGAAAGTTCGGTGCCACCACTTTCCAACATTATCACCTTACCGCAATTCCTTCTTTCGGGCACATTTTTTTCTATCACCGCATTTCCTACCTGGCTCCAGTACATTAGTAAAGCATTGCCGCTTACCCATTTAAATGACGCCATGCGTAAAGTAGCCTTTGAAGGGGCCGGTTTGGGCGATGTTACCCATCAGCTGCTCATACTCTTTGCCTGGTTTATCGGGATCTATGCTGTGGCGGTGAAAACGTTTAAATGGGAATAGCGGGAAAGATGCAAGACTTTTAGAAATAAGAGTCAGGAATTTGAGACTTGCAGATTGCCAACATCGCCGCCTCTTTGCTTCATCCTTATGAAAAATTGTAAAATCCAGGCTTACTGTGTTTTAAAAACTTTGTAAGTCTGCAAGCGCGTTACCAATAGAATCCGCGTCCAAATCCTTAACATTAACTTAACATTAAGCATGTTAATATTAACATTCAGATAACATTTAGGAAATATCTTTGCAGAAACAATCTCTGTAATGACAATCAAACCAGTTAGTTTTACTGCCTTAGTATTCTTTTTGTTAACTATATGTTCAATTACCGTTAAGGCGCAGGATTCAAAAGTAGGCACCTGGGGTATAGTTACCGTTGTGCTCCCTGGCGACAGCACGCACAAATGGGGCGGCTACACCGAATTTCAAACCCGCACAAATAATGTATTCAGCCAGTTTCAGTACTATGAAGCAAAGGCGGGTATAAGCTACGATATCGACAAAAACTTCACTGCGCTTTTAGGCACAGGTCATTACAGCACCTTCGATTATATGAATGTTGGCAAAGGCCCTACAACTACCGAAACCCGTTTTTGGGAACAGATTACGAGCAACCAATTCCTGTACCGCATAAAACTGGAGCACCGCTACCGGGTAGAGCAGCGCTGGGTTAACGGCGATTACCGCAACCGGTTTCGCTACAGGCTCAACGTATTTGTACCTCTGAACAATACCAAAATTGTGGCTAAAACCTGGTTCATTTCTGCCTTTGACGAGGTATTCCTGAACAACAAAGTGCCTAACTTTGAGCGCAACCGGGTTTCGGCAGCGCTGGGCTACCAGTTTGACAAATCATGGATCTTGCAGGCCGGCTGGATCAACCAGTATAATTATTCGGCCACAGCCAAAAGTGATAAGGATAATATTATGCTGATCCTGATGTACCGCATTCAACGAAAAAATGCAGTACAGCGTGAGCATGTGCCTACTACAAGTGATTAATCACCGTTGACTGGAATGATTACGTTGATGTCGCTGATACAGTCTAAAGTATGATTTTCTCGGAGTAGCTAAATCCTTGTTGTTTAATAATCGTAAAGCCCGCATTAGCGATAGTAGCGGATACCGGCAAGGTGGCTAAGGCCAGTGCAGTATGAGCGGATAGCGCGGGCCGCAGGCAATGCCATAACTATGAACATGATTTTGAACCATGATTTTTAGGATTTAAGGATCTTCATGATTTACGACTATATGATGATACAATCCGGTAATCCCTTAATCCTAAAAATCATGGTTCAGACAAATATTCTTCCCATTGCCTTGTCCCAACGGCTTTAACGCAGTGCACGCATGTTGTCGTGAGGACACGACAACGGGGGACAGCGGCAGAATAAAGTAGTAAGGGCACTAATCTCAGAACTGAAATTAAACGAGTTACGGAACTTAAGCGGTTTAAAATCTCACATATTCAATAAATTCGTTTAATTCCGGTTAAGACACCATCCCTTTTTGTGAAAAAATCGACCAATCTATATTAAATTCATGTTAAATAACACCACAATCAGCTAATAATCGTTACAAATACAAAATTTCAATTGCGTTTTCCTTATTTACACATTAACTTAGCCGCCGTTATTAATAGTATTCATTCAAACCACACTCTGACAATTCACTATGAGCATAATAATTGATGTGCATGCCCGCCAGATCTTAGATTCGCGCGGTAACCCTACTATTGAGGTAGAAGTTTTAACCGAAAACGGCGCATTCGGTCGCGCTGCTGTACCATCAGGTGCATCAACCGGCGTTCACGAAGCTGTTGAACTTCGCGACAACGACAAATCAAAATACATGGGCAAAGGCGTTTTAAAGGCCGTTGAAAATGTAAATGAAATTTTAGCTCCTGAATTAAAAGGTATCGATGTGTTTGAACAAAATGCTATCGACGCTTTAATGATTGAGATTGACGGTACCGAAAACAAAGGTAAAATTGGTGCTAACGCTATTTTAGGTGTATCATTAGCTGTGGCTAAAGCTGCTGCCCAGGAAAGCCGCCAGCCTTTATACCGCTACATTGGTGGTGTAAACGCTAACACGCTTCCAATCCCGATGATGAACATCGTTAATGGTGGTTCACACTCTGACGCTCCTATCGCTTTCCAGGAATTTATGATCATGCCGGTTGGCGCTCCTTCATTCTCTGAGGCTTTACGTTGGGGTACCGAAGTATTCCACAACCTGAAAAAGATCCTTCATGACCGTGGTTTATCAACTGCAGTAGGTGACGAAGGTGGTTTTGCTCCAACTTTTGAAGGTACTGAAGATGGTGTTGAAACCATTTTGAAAGCTATTGAAAAAGCAGGTTACAAAGCAGGTGAAGATATCTTCATCGCATTTGACTGTGCTGCATCTGAGTTTTACAAAGACGGAAAATACGACTATACTAAATTTGAAGGCGAAAAAGGTGCTATCCGTACCAGCGCTGAGCAAGCTGATTACCTTGCTGAATTAGTTGAAAAATACCCTGTTATCTCTATCGAAGACGGTATGGCTGAGGACGATTGGGAAGGCTGGAAAATTTTAACTGATAAAATCGGTAAAAAAGTACAGTTAGTAGGTGACGATTTATTTGTAACCAACACTAAACGTTTACAAAGAGGTGTTAGCGAAGGTATTGCTAACTCGATCCTGGTAAAAGTAAACCAAATTGGTTCATTAACCGAAACTATCAACGCGGTTACTTTAGCACAAACTAACGGTTTCACCTCAGTAATGAGCCACCGTTCGGGCGAAACTGAAGATTCAACCATTGCAGATCTTGCTGTAGCATTAAATTGCGGTCAGATCAAAACCGGTTCAGCTTCACGTTCAGACAGGATCGCTAAATACAACCAGTTGTTACGTATCGAAGAAGAATTAGGCGCTAACGCTAAATTCATCGGTAAAGATTTTAAATACTTTAAAAAATAATCTTTTGATACTGAAAAGGCCATCTGTGTTATGCAGATGGCCTTTTTTTGTTTAAAAGAATCGGGCCGAATAGAGAGGCGTAAACCGCCACGCATTGCCATCCTGAGCGATAGCGAAGGATCTTCTTCAATAAGCAAAGCCGCTATACAGGGCGAAGAAGATGCTTCGTTCCTCAGCATGACAATCGTTTTTAACTTTGCCACGGATAACTTAATTTCAGATCTTCCATAAACAGATACTTGCTAACAAGTATTTTTATACCTTTGCCCCCTCAATCAAAGCCATATAATTAAACCAAAGCAGTTACGTTATATTAAAATTGTTAAAATAAACTAATGAACAGAAAAGGGATTTTGAGGATATTGGGTATAGTGCTGATATTGGTTGTAAGCATTGGGCTTGACAGGGTTACTAAAATTTACGTAAGGGAGCATATCCACATCAGTGATAACATTTTTGTTATCAAAAACTTCTTCACCATTCTACATGCCGAAAACACCGGCGCTTTTTTAAGCCTTGGCGATTCGCTGCAAAACCCGTGGAAATTTATCCTGTTATCATTATTGCCTTTACTGGCACTTGCTTTCGGCGTTTTTTATGTAATGTTAAAACCATCGATAGGTAAATTAACTACTACAGGCATCGTGTTGGTTATTGCCGGCGGCGCGGGTAATTTATACGACAGGATGCTATACGGCAGTGTAACCGACTTTATGCACATGAATTTCAAGATCTTCCAAACGGGCGTGTTCAACGTGGCCGACGTATCTATCATGATAGGCATGGGCCTCATCCTACTGGAATCATGGCAAAAAGACCGCGATGCCAAAAGAAAGAAACTGGCTGCAGATGCTGCAGAAACATCGCCTGCCTAAATAAATCATACACTAATTGATTTTTAAGCCGGCGGAAATTTTTCGAGTTGCACGAATTTAATTCAATATTCAGGCTATAGCTGAAACTACTTCATGCAAAAATAGAGGCCAATAACCAATAGTATTTGGATGCAAATTGCTGCCGAGAGTCTTTTAATACCACTTACTTTGGATGGGCTGAATATATAAGCCGCCGATGATAAAAGATATACGGCCAGTGCCAGGCCTGTAACAATAAGAAGATTCGGACCTTCTGGATCATAGAAAAAGAAAAATAACGCCCTGGAGCAAATGATGGCCGTTACCGCCAATATCATTAACGAAATCTTTTTCGACCTGAAATATAGATTTGGGATGTTATTACCAATCTCCATAAGATAAGCGCTTTCACAAATATAATAATTCACCAGAGAACCCTTACCTGTATATTTACCAGGGTATCCTTTAATTTTCAAACTAAGACACTACCTCATAAAGGCTTAAAATTTTCTTAACAATAAAAAGCGTATCTTTGCGGCTAATTACCCGTTCGCTTACGGTTTTGAGCCCAGCAAACTCTTCAGATCCGCTTATGCTTTCGCGTTAGCACATTATATATTACAAACAATCAGAATGTCATTCGAAAATTTAAATTTAATTGAGCCTATCCTCAAGGCTTTAAAAACTGAGGGCTATACCACACCTACCCCAATACAGGCGCAAGCCATTCCTATCATATTACAACACAAGGATTTATTGGGCTGCGCCCAAACCGGTACCGGCAAAACCGCAGCTTTCGCTATTCCTACCCTGCAATTATTACACCAGGACAGGATAGCCCACAAAGAGCAAAAAACCATCAAAGCATTGGTTTTAACCCCTACACGTGAACTTGCCCTCCAAATTGGTGAAAGCTTTACTGCTTACGGCAAACATACAGGCCTTAAAAACCTGGTCATATTTGGAGGGGTATCACAAAACCCCCAGGTTGATGCTTTGCGTCGCGGCGTTGATATTTTAGTAGCAACCCCGGGCCGCCTGCTCGACCTTATGAATCAGCGTTATGTTCACCTGGAGCATGTTAAATTCCTGATATTGGATGAGGCCGATCGCATGCTGGACATGGGCTTTGTTAACGATGTTAAAAAGATCATTGCCAAAGTACCGTCAAAAAGGCAAACGCTGTTCTTTTCGGCTACCATGCCAAAAGAGATCCAGAGCCTTGCCGACAGTATCCTGAATAATCCGGAAAAAGTTGAAGTTACCCCGGTTTCCTCAACTGCCGATACCATACAACAGGCGGTTTATTATGTTGATAAGGGCGATAAAAAATCGTTATTGATCCATATCCTGAAAGACAAAGAGATTAAAACGGCACTGGTATTTACCCGCACCAAACATGGTGCAGATAAGGTTGTTAAAGACCTTAACCGCGTAGGGATCACCGCCGAAGCTATTCACGGTAATAAATCACAAAATGCAAGGCAGCGGGCTTTAACCAACTTTAAAAACCGCACAACCCGTGTATTAATAGCTACAGATATTGCAGCACGCGGTATTGATATTGATGATCTTACCCACGTTATTAACTATGAACTGCCAAACGTACCCGAAACCTATGTACACCGCATTGGCCGTACAGGCCGGGCAGGCGCTAACGGTATAGCACTTTCATTTTGTGATGCCGAAGAACTGGATTTCTTGAAAGATATCCACAAGCTGATAGCCAAACAGATCCCGGTTGAGGAAGGTCACCCTTACCCGCTTAGTCCGGCGGCAATGGCAGCTAAAATAAACGAAGCACCTAAAAAAGGTGGTTCAGGCGGCGGTCAACGTGGCGGCGGCGGTGGTCGTGGCGGCAACCGTAGGTCTGGTGGCAGCGGTAGCGGCAATAGCCGTTCGGCTGGTAATAACCGTTCAGGCGGCAATAAAAGATCAGGCGGCAGCCGTTCAGAAGCAGGCAGGCCAGGTGGCGCCAGCGGCATGAGTGGAGCTAAGAGAGGTTAAATATTAAGTTGATTGGGTGAATGGTTGATTAGGTGAGTAGTTTGTTTACTTAAAATCATCATTCACCCAAAAAACCAACCACTCACTTAAATCAACCTAATAAACTACTCACCCAATCAACCTAATAAACCACTCACCAAAAAACATTTCCCTGTTAATAAGTTAATAAGCATATTTGTATCCGTCGAAAAAATTAAATAGCTTTAAATGAAAATCATACAGCCGGTATCAATGAAACGCCTTATAGACCTTTTCAAGAACAAGTTCTTCCTGGTTACCATTGCTTTTGTTGTATGGATGATTTTTTTTGACAGGAACGATCTGTTCTCTCAATACCAATACCACCAGCAGGTAAAAAAACTAAGGCTTGAGCGCGATTTCTATAAAGCTCAAACCGACCAGGTGACCAAAGAGCTTAAAGAATTGACCACCAACCCTCAGCAAATGGAAAAATTTGCCCGCGAAAAATACCTCATGAAAAAAGCCAATGAGGATGTTTACGTGGTAGTGCCGGAAACAAAAGAGAAGTAAAAACTTTCCCTGATTAATTAAGATTCTTTTTAATTAAGATTCTTTGCATCTTTCTATATTAAGCTTTCATCAGGCCTTGGTGCAAAGCAGATGATAATAAAGCTATTAGTATGGCTTCCAGTACTGTCATCTTCACTTCAAATGTTGCCTTAGCCTTAATTGTTTTTTGAGCTGCATACCTAAAAATAGAATAGATACCCCAATAATTAAGTGCATTAATTTATCTTTATGATAATTAATAAACCTTATCTGGCTCATGAAACATTTTGCTCTTCTGCTTTTTCTATCCTTTATTACTATTTCCGTTACGGCCCAAACAAAACTATCTGATAAAGACTTCAACAACCTGATAGCCTTAGGCGAACTTTATTCGCACAATAACATGTGCACAGGAGCCGAATTTGCAAAAAAAGCCGAAGCGCTGAAAACACCTGTACTAAGCCATGTAATTGACTTAATGCTTGCAGAAGGCAAACAGGATAGCACCATATTGCAAAAACGTTTTTTGAACAAACCAGATAATGACGAACTAAAACTGTGGTATACTATTAGTATGATCCATTATAACAGGATAGATACCGGTAAAACGCCTTTACCCGATCCTGAAATTGCCCGCAAAACCCTGTCTGATAGTGTTGCTGAACCATTGCTTGTTGATGCTTATTACTATCATATCCTCACAGGCCTTTCCATGCTATTTAACACCGCCGATCTGAGTCATTTTAATTTCGACCTGGATAATTTAGGATTGAAGAATGATACAGAAAAAGCCATTGTTTTTTATAAAATGATGGACGCTCTTGCCAATGCAAGGTTCAGGGTACTCCAATATATGAAAAACAATAAACGCATTGACGAATTTGCTAACAGGATGCCGACTTTTAATGGCAAGCCATACTACTATTACACCAATTTAGATATCCCGGATTTTAACGATCCCAATTATACGGGGAAAGAAACATACCAAACCCGGTATGTTGGCGGGGTTATCAATACGTTGCTCATACATTTTCAAGCCATGGCCGCGCTCGGCGATAAATTTCATGCGCGGGAATTGTATTTCAACTCCATTTTACACAAGCCGGAGTTTTTCAAATACAGCCAATCAAAAGTAACCCTGCAAACACTTTATGATCAAAGCAAAAAACAATAATTAATAAAAGCCGCTTGCGATGGGCATATCATCCTTTATCACCTTGCCATTTAAGCAAAACCTTATCTCTAAGCTTTAACGATGGCTTTTCAACAGCGTATCTTAATACTAATGCCCCTGCCACACTGCTTATAATACAACACAACATCATGAGGTTGCTGTTTTTATCCATACCGGCTGCCGATAAGAGGTTTTGCGTAAGGTGGATCATGAGCTTGTGAATAAGATAAATGCCATAGGAGAGCGTAGCGATTTGCGTGGTAATTGTTGACCTGAGCCTATAAAATACATTACCGGGGCTCACTACAGCAGCCACAACCAAACCATATCCTACAGAAATTAACGGAAAACCCCACATGGCAGTGTTAAAGCTGGCTTGTGGTGTAGCTATCAAATAAGACACTATCAAAATTGCAAATCCCGTTAACATCAATATATGACTGTATTTGCTTGCTTTAGCCTTTATGTGTGGATAGAAAGTATAAATACCGGCTATGCTCACTCCTATGAGCAAGCCATCGAGGCGGTTGTAGGTTGGATAATAAATAAACTCGTTCCACACCGCTCCTATGCCATCCCCGGATAATTGAGGCTCAATAAAATATTGCCAGCCTGCATACCTTATCACGAAGCCACCAATAAATAACGCAGCAATCAGGTATATAGCTTTTTTGCCGGCTTTCAAATAGTTAAATAACCAAAAGGTTAATGGCAGTATTAAGTAAAATTGCTCTTCTACGCATAACGACCACGCATGAGTAAAAGTACCGGTTTGATGCAGGTCGAGCCCAAAGTTTAAAGTGAAGGTCAGGTATTTCCAAAGGGCTGCAAAATGTTCGCGTTCGCGCAAATATGGCACAAAGGCATACAGGGCAATAACAACAAGATATGGCGGAATGATCCTGAAAAAACGTTTGATAAAAAACTCTTTTATAGCTATGCTTTTACCCTGGGCTATAGTACTGAAAAGCTGCCCGGCAATCAAAAAGCCACTCAAAACAAAAAACAAGTCGACACCAGTCCATCCAAAACTTCCGATTTTATTTTCCCATTCCGGGTGACCGTAAAACTGGTAATGGAATAAAAACACAAACACAATGGCAAAAGCCCGCAAATGATCAAGGCCCGAAAGTTTATGTTTGCCGGAGATATCCAGACCGGCAGCAGATGTTGAGGTGGACATTAATTGTGTAGAAATTTATATCGTAATCTATTGATTTTTATTTGCTGATCGATATTGATCCTGGTTTATAGTAAGAATATTACGTTATTTCGATGGGGGAAGATGATTATAAGAACAAATAATAGCCATGCAAAAGCGAGGCCTTGTGCGATTTAGCCTGTGGTCGGTGTTTTCACCGCACCACTCCTAAACCTTCAAATTTAACATTCTCCATATTAAACATTAGTCAATAAATCATGTGGTACGGTGAAAACACCGACCACAGGCTTAATAATAGCCCTGCAAAAGTCTTCGCTTTTTTCTTTTCTTGCCTCTTACATCTTGCCGTCTTGACTCTTCTCAAATCTCTCCTTCCCGCTTCCTCAAAAACCACTCTACAGATAACAGCAGCAGGATCAACCCAAACAGCCATTTCATATCTATCAGGTCGCTGTAATGTTTATCCTCATACACCACCGTTTTGATGTTTTCGTTTTTGCGGATCAGATCTGCAAGTTGGTTTATCTGCGATGGCTTGATCATTTGGCCGCCGCTTTGTTTGGAGAGGGCGTTGAGCAATGTATGATTGGCGGCGCTTTGGCGGGTTTCGAGGTTAAGCGGCTTTATGGTGAACTGGCCGCTGGCTTTAAATTCCTGTTTCCCATTTTGTGTTGATGCGCTATAGGTGTATTCATCAATAGGCAGGGTGCCTGCATCCAACTGGTAACTTTGACCGGTGCGGGTAAACAGGAAACTATAGTTCTTTCCTGCTGCGCTTTTCAGTTCTATCTTTACATCCGGAGTATTGATCAACTCAAGAGCATCGTTGTATAACTCCGCATTAAGGATCACGTTTTCTCCCTCATCAAATACATTACGCGCCGGATAAACACGAAAACGCTGACGGTTGGCATTAGCGGTTAAATATTGTACGGTTTGGCTCAGCAGTTCGTCGGTTGCATTTCGGTTGCCATAGTTTTGAAATTCGGACAATTGCCAACGCCAAATGCCTTCGCCTGTTAATACGGCAATCCGCCTGCCTGTTTCATCCCCAAAGGCAAGCAAGGGGTATGTAGTTGCTACAGCGCCTATTTTTTGCTTCAAAAGAACCGAGGTGCCTGCGGCGGTTCCATAACTCCCAAATGGAGCAATCAACGGCGGGAAGGCAGCAATCTTTTCCCGTGCCGAATCGGACAAGGTAAATGCTGTAAAGTCATTTGTTGGCAGCGGCATCACCTCTTGTGTTTCGGCCCGACCCGCACTGATGTGAACCACATTTTGCTCGCTGTTGATTGCCTGAAAGTTAGTTTGCGAGCCAACTATGTACCAAACCGGCATTTTACTTTTAGCTATAAAGCTTTTCACCGGCGGGTACTCACCTGCTGAAAGCTGGTAAAGAATTATTAAACTGTAATCGGCCGGTTTAATAGCCGCAGCATCAGTGAGGGAACTTGCCTTTACTTCAAAGTTTTTATTGGTTTCGATAGCCTGTTTGATCACTGTTAAATCGGGGTGCGGGCCATTATATAGCAACAGTACCTTTTGCCTTGCATCTAATACCTCCACATAAATAGTTTCAGTATTATTTTGGATCGACAGCTCGTTTTTTACTGGTGCGATACTGATATTATATTTCCTCAGTCCTTTTTTAGCAGCATTTAATTTTATGGGAACGATCTTTTTGAAATCGGCACCCGTTACCGGGATACTTTGAGCATAAACCTGTTTACCATCTTCAGTAACCGAAAGGTTCATGTTTTCGCCCTTACTTTGATAAGCCGTGGCAAGCACCTCTATCACAAAATCGTTCCCTAAAAAAGCCGTCTTATTGTAGTTTACATTGCCAATGAGCAGGTCGCGCTTAGCGGTGGTATCGCCAAGGGCTACGGTGTAAATACTGGTTTTAATATTCCTGGCCTCATATTGCGGATCGTTACCCTGGTTATATAAACCATCGGTAGCCAATACCAGTGCGCCGATGTTCTGATTAGTGAACCTGTCGTTAAGTTGATGCAGCGCCCCTGCTATATCGGTTTGTTTACCGCCGAAGCTTTTTGAAAGACCAGGGTGCAGGTCTTTATCAAAATTAAACTCCTGCACATCGTATTTATCGCCAAGTTCCCGTTTCAGTTTAGCCAGGTCATCAATAAAGGCAGATGAATTAAAGTCCGCAGGCTTAAAAGTGTTTATGGACGATGAATTATCCTGTGCAATAAGTACTAAAGGTTTTTGCGGCTCATACTTAACCGATTTCACCAAAGGAGATATGAGCAATACCGTTATGAAAAATACGGCTACCGCACGGAGAGCAGCCAGTATATAGCGCAAATTTTTGTTTAAATCAACCGGCTTGCGGTACATGAGCCAGGCATATGCCAAACCCAGCAATAAGCCGGCAGGCAACCACCATCCCGAAACAGAACCCCATGTAAGTGAAAACATTTGTAGCTATGGTATCATCAGGGCGCAGATCATCCGGCCCAATAAACATTACCTGCAAAATGCGAAATTATTGTGAAACGAGGGGAATAAGTTTTTCCCATTTAACTAAAAACGTCATTGCGAGGTACGAAGCAATCCCCTACTGTACAGGGCGGACCTGCTAATTGGGGATTGCTTCGTACCTCGCAATGACGCGTGGTGAAGATATTTTAGTATTTTATTGTTTACAACATCCCACCGTCAACAGGGATAACCTGCCCGGTGATGTAGGCGGCCATATCTGACGCCAGGAATACGCAGGCATTGGCTACGTCTTCAGTTTCGCCGGCGCGTTTAAGCGGAATAC
>Ga0163162_10003004_pt1 | contig 16119 bp, 13 predicted proteins | sample S55metaG_FD_115310 | JGI IMG/M metagenome (GOLD analysis project Ga0163162, IMG submission 115310) | Switchgrass rhizosphere microbial communities from Kellogg Biological Station, Michigan, USA - S5-5 metaG | ecosystem: Host-associated > Plants > Roots > Rhizosphere > Soil | place: USA...
TACGAATACATGGAATCATCATTGCCTGAAAGTGGTTTGGCATAATTTACATCCACACCATTAGCCAAAAATAAATCGACAATTTCTTTCTGGTTATTGGCGCAGGCATACCAGATTGGGGATAAGCCATTTTTTGAAGATACAAAAACGTCTGCACCATTTTCTACCAATGTTTTGGTTAACATCCGGTTAGCATCGTAACAGGCCAGTAATAATGCCGATTCGCCAGAGTGATTAATGTGGTTGATATTGCCTCCTTTTTCGAGAATAAGCGTTACCATTGGTACATTTTTAGATTTTACCGCAAAAATCAGCGGAGAATCTCCATTTTTATTGGTGGTGTTAATATTGGCGCCAAAGTCAAGTAGTTTTTGGACAATTTCTTTATTTCTCCAGGCCGATGCGATAAGCAGGGGCGTTTCTGCCTCGTTATTTTCATTATCAACATCCAGGCCTTTATCGAGCAGCTTTTCTAGAACTTCAATCTGCCCGTTTTGGGCAGTTAAATGTAATAGACTATTGCCTTTAAGGTCTTTAATGTCAACCCTGGCGCCTTGATCCAATAAATAAAGCGCCGTTTGTTTCTGTTTTTGCAAGCAGGCAAAATAAAAAGGCGTTTCGCCATCGTGGTCTTCGTAATCTAAATCTGCACCCTGTTCGATTAAAATTTTTACCAGATCCAAATATCCATGATGAGCAGCATAATGTAGTGCAGTACGGCCTTTCTCATCTGTATAACCTACTTCTACTTCATTATTGGATAGTAAGAGTTCGGCTATTTTCCGTTTGCCGCTTTCGCAGGCAATAATAAATGACATCGACATATTTAAGATTGTTTCATGAGCAGTTCAACAGTTTTTATTTTCAGGTTATCATCCGAAGCCAGCATTAATGCTGTTTGATCCTGATCATTACTTAGCGTAGTATCCGCACCATTTTCGATCAGGAGTTTCACTTTCCGGTAAGTTTCTTTTGCTTTTTCAGGTTCGTAATTTACATTGCATGCGCAAACTTTGTGCAATAAAGTATTTCCCTGGTCATCAGTTCTGTTAATATCTACCTGTCCGCTTTCTAAAACAGCCTCCAAAATACCAGCCTTGTTTTCAGCAATTACATCTAACGGGGTTTTTTCTTTACTGTACCAGGTGCTTGGCTGATATAAATCGGCACCATCATTTAGCAGTTTTTTAAGGAAGTTGATGCTGCTTTCACTGTCAGACATCATACGCACGTATTCAAACAACAATGTTTCCCCTTTTTTGTTAACCTGATCAAACGCTGGGGAATCAAAGTTGCGCAGGGTGTCGTACATACTTTCACTTTGAGCATGTGCCACGGCATAAAAGAAAGCTGAATTACCGTCGCGATCGATATGGTTCGGGTCTGCACCGTTTTCTAGCAGGTGTTCGATTAAATTTTTCTTGTTAAACTTTACTGCAATAATCAAAGGGGTTTCCTGTACAATATTGCCTTCATTAATATCAACACCTTCGTTAAGCAGAATATCGATGTACCCTTTAATTAAATCGGTGGTTTGTTCATCATTCAGGTTATACCTGCGCAGATTGCTTTTTACTACCTGGTGGATGTAGTTTTCTTCGGCATTGTTTTTAAAATTAGTCGTGCATCCAGCATCGATACAGGCTTTTATTACGCCTAAACCAATTCCATTTTCGAAGAGATAGCTCAATAAAGTTTTTGCATTTACTTCATCGTTCAGGTTATCGAAGTGGCCAATAAATTCGTTGAAGAAAGCAATGTCTTCATCTTCGTTGCCCAAATTGCGTACAATACTCTGGAAAATACTTTTATCAAAATTGTCGAATTCATAAATATCGGTTTCGATGGTTTTATCCTTTACCATCATATTTAGAATTTCGTACTGCTTTTCTTTGATGAGGTTATCGAAAATTGATGATTTCTGATGATCCTGTAGGTTTTTGGAGAGTTTTTCGCCGTTTTGCATTAAGCTTTTGGCTTCGTCAAATTTTCGGGCATTTAACTGTTGATCTAAGGTAGTTTCGGTCATTTCAATTAAAATTTTTAAAATAGATAGATATATTTGTTTCACGCTACAAAAGTTTAGCCAAATAGTTTGCTTAAATAAAAATTATTTGGAATGTTGCAGAGAATCAGAATGATAAAGAACGTCTTTTTAGTCCCTTATTTTTTGGAAAGCAATTGAAGTGTTCTATAGGTTAATTTCTTCCTGCTCTACCTTCTGCCATGAAAAATGGCATCCGTTCGATCAGGTTTAGCTTGGTCGTTTTACTGCTACTAGGCTGGTTTTCCGTGCCACAGCCCCAACTTTATAGCCCTGATCGGAGCGGGCATCCTGATTTTTCCATCGGGATAAAGCGGAGAGCAGGACTACCTTTAAAAATAGCGAACGACATTGCGCTCCAAGAAGAATAGATAAGCTTAATATTTACTTAATCTAATATCAACCTGCACGTTAAATAATATTACGGTTGACGTCTCTTGTTTTTTGGAAAGCAATTTCAGCAATCCCTAGGTTATTTTCTTCCTGCTCTACCTCCTGCCATGAAAAATGGCATCCGTTCGATCAGGTTTAGCTTGGTCGTTTTACTGCTAATAGGCTGATTTTTCCGTGCCACAGCCCCAACTTTATAGCCCTGATCGGAGCGGGCGTCCTTGATCATTCATCGGGGATAAAGCGGGGAGCAGGAGTAACTTTAAATATAGTAAATGACCCGGCTTTCCCTGAAACAATAAGTATGTTATATTATTATTTCTCTATGATGAAGATTACGGATTTTTAATAAATGAATTGCTAACCCAAACCAGAAATAACATTACGATGTTCCTTAATTCATCCGATTCTTTTATCTTTAGGCGATTTTAAAAAGATTGATTTAAACCAGTCTAATAATTAAACTTAATAAGCAAAATCAATATAACATGTCAAATACATCAAAAATTATCTACACCAAAACCGATGAGGCGCCAATGTTGGCAACCTACTCACTTTTACCTATCGTACAAGCTTTTACCGCATCAGCGGGTATTGATGTAGAAACCAGAGATATTTCTTTAGCAGGAAGAATTTTGGCCAACTTTCCGGAGTATTTAAAAGACGATCAAAAAATTGGTGATGCGCTGGCAGAACTTGGTACTTTAGCTACCACTCCAGAGGCAAACATTATCAAATTACCAAATATTTCTGCTTCTATCCCACAATTGGTAGGTGCAATTACTGAGCTTCAGGCACAGGGCTTTGCTATTCCGAATTACCCTGATAATGCACAGAGTGATGAAGAAAAAGCAATAAAAGCTAAATATGCCAAAGTGTTAGGCTCGGCTGTAAACCCGGTTTTACGTGAAGGTAACTCCGATCGTAGGGCACCTAAAGCGGTTAAAAACTATGCTAAGCAAAACCCGCACTCGATGGGTAAATGGTGTGCAGATTCGAAAACCAAAGTGGCCAGTATGACTGAAGGCGATTTTTATGCTTCAGAAAAGTCTACCACTGTTGCTGAGGCAAGTCAGTTTAAAATAGAATACGTAGCTGCAGATGGTACGGTAACCGAATTAAAAGCTTTATCGCCACTAAAGGCAGGCGAGGTGATTGATAGTTCGGCGTTAAGCTTATCGGCTTTGAAAACTTTTGTAGCTAAAGAAATTACTGAAGCCAAAACTGCTGGTGTGTTATTATCTGCACACTTAAAGGCAACTATGATGAAAGTGTCTGACCCGATTATTTTCGGAGCTATTGTTGAGGTTTATTTTGCAGATGTTTTTGCGAAATACGCAGACCTTTTCAAGGAATTAAATATTGATACCCGCAATGGTTTAGGTGATGTTTATGCTAAAATTGCAGGCAACCCTAAACAGGCTGAAGTAGAAGCTGCATTAGCACAAGCCATTGAAAATGGTCCGGCTTTGGCTATGGTAAATTCTGATAAAGGCATCACAAACTTACACGTGCCAAGTGATGTGATTGTTGATGCTTCTATGCCGGCAATGATCCGTACATCTGGCCAGATGTGGAACAAAGAGGGTAAACCTGAAGATACGATCGCTTTAATTCCAGACCGTTGTTATGCTGGTGTTTACACTGCAACCATTGATGACTGTAAAGCTAATGGAGCATTTGATGTAACTACCATTGGTTCGGTACCAAATGTGGGTTTAATGGCTCAGAAAGCTGAAGAGTATGGATCACATGATAAAACTTTCCAGGCTACTGGTTCAGGAACCATTCGCGTTACAGATGCTGATGGCAAAGTATTTTTCGACCAGAAAGTAGAAAAAGGCGATATCTTCCGCATGTGCCAAACCAAAGATGCACCCATTCAGGACTGGGTAAAATTAGCCGTAAACAGGGCACGTTTATCAGAAACCCCTGCGGTTTTCTGGTTAGATGAGCAAAGGGCACACGACAGAGAGATTATTGCAAAAGTAAATAATTACTTAAAAGATCACGATACTGCAGGTTTAGATATCCGCATTCTGGCTCCGATTGAAGCCACTAAATTTACTTTGGAGCGTATACGCAAAGGTTTAGATACCATTTCGGTTACTGGTAATGTTTTGCGTGATTATTTGACAGATTTATTCCCGATTTTAGAACTGGGAACATCTGCTAAAATGTTATCTATTGTGCCTTTAATGAATGGTGGTGGTTTGTTCGAAACCGGTGCAGGTGGTTCTGCTCCAAAGCATATTGAGCAGTTTATAGAGGAAGGTTATTTGCGTTGGGATTCGTTAGGTGAGTTCCTGGCGCTTCAAGCTTCTTTAGAGCATTTATCGCAAACCCAAAACAATGCAAAAGCCCAGGTATTGGCTGATGCTTTGGATGAGGCAAATGCTAAGTTTTTGGCAACAGATAAATCGCCGGGCAGAAAATTAGGAACCATCGATAATCGTGGTTCTCACTTTTACTTAGCTTTATATTGGGCTGAAGCGTTAGCGGCTCAGAGCAAAGATGCTGATCTACAGGCTAGATTTGCGCCATTGGCTAAAACCTTATTGGAAAACGAGACGAAAATTAATGAAGAGTTGATCGGCGCACAAGGCAAACCTCAAAACATTGGCGGTTACTATAACCCTAACGATGAACTGGCTAGTAAAGCTATGCGCCCTAGTGAAACATTAAATACCTCTTTGGCTTCTTTGTAAGCTAAATTTGACTTGTCAACTTTGATAAACTCCTAGTATGGAAGTTGACAAATCTTAAAAAGTTTAAGCGTCCCGATATAAAATCGGGACGCTTTTTTTATGGATAGTAATCTTTAATGTGTTGGTTTATTGATAGTTGATAATCCTTTTTTAGGGATAATCGCAACAATATCCTCCATTTTTGTAAATTATTAAAAAAATTAATATCGTCCTGAAGAATAGTTTATTTTAATAAAAATCACAGTAGGATTTAATGGGAATAAACCTCCACGAGGGATCGTCATTGCGAGTAATCATCAGGGGTCTTACCTGAAAAAAATGGGCATGACGCTTTAAACTTATATGCTCTCATATGTCCTATATGGCAAAAAAAAATATATTGATTATCAGTCTTTTATATAAACGTCATTATAAGAAGTCTTTTTCAGCCGACGAAGCAGTCTTATAAGAATCATTAGCATTATAATCTGAATTCGATAATTGTTTAATTAAAAATCACTTCATAAGCGCGCCATAACTAGACGAATTCGTTATGCTGAATTCATTTCAGCATCTTTTAGCAAGAAAGACCCTGAAATAAATTCAAGGTGACGACAACTTTAAATTAAAAGCCGGCTTAAGCTACTAAAAAGTAATATTAACTATCGAACTCAGGTTTATAGATTGCCAGCCTGTTGCCGGCAGGCTTCGTCGTTCTTCCTCGCAAATGACGATGTTTTGGAGTCTATCAATGATAGTCAGCCGAAGCTTCGGCAAAAGTTGACAAAGAACAAATATTTTATTTTGAATTAATAATGGTCTTCGACAGGCTCAGACCGACAATGCCTATGCTAATCCCTCGATATATGTCTTCACAGATCTAAAAAATGTATCCAAATGATTTTCATGACTTAAGCAATTATGTTCGCTTTGCATGCGTGAGGGATAGCAACGGAAAGCCCACAGCCATGAGAAACGAATGGCGAGGACTTGAAGTGTATAGCCCGACCCTTGCGCAGCTTGGGGCACGCCCTGATAATTGTAAGATTCTCTTTCAACAAACAAACCTTATCCATATCATTTTGTTATATTCATATAAATTATAGGAGACCAATACCATGGCAATTAACGAAAATAAAGGATCACAGGATAAAATACACAGCACTACAGAAAATAGCGAAATCAATAAAGAAAATCTCGCTTATGATGAAAATAAGCAGAGTTACGAGCTTGATGTAAAGGGAACGGATAAAGAATACGATCATCCGATGGGATATGAAACTGTTGCTGCAGGTGCAAGAGATGATGATTCTACATATGATGAGGCAAACCCTTATGTTGGCGATGAATATGCACGAGATGAGGAGATTGCTGAAGATAATTTAGAGGAACTTGGCATGCATGTCGATAACGGTGAAAGTGTAAAACTTAGTCCGGAGGATGAAATTCTTGCCCGTACACCAGAAGATAACCGTGATGATCTGGATGAAGAAGGTTATCCAATCAATGATTCACCAAAAGACTAAGTAACGAGTTTTCAGTTGGCATCTTTCAGTTCACTGTATTTAAGAACTGCCAACTGAAAACTATAAACTTCCAACTGATTAAGGGTTAATATCTAGATTAAACCTTCTCCTCAGTTCATCCAATTTGGGGTTTTTATTAACCAGGTAATCATACTTTTCGCGATTACCGTAAAGCCTGTTTTCTATCTTACGCTCAGTTAACTTATAAGTAACCTCGATACCAAAATTTCTAAGTTCGTTCCGTAAGAAGTTTAAAAGTTCAACAGATTCTTGTTGTACAAGGTGTTCCTGCGTTTTACTCTCTACCGAAATTTCGATCATTTCAGGATTTAAAAGTTTTGGTGCAAAATTATTTAAGATTGTGAAAAGGTTAATCTTATCGGCAGCCTTCATTTTCTGCGTAAAGGTGTTCCATACTTCCAGCAAACGGTCGTAACTAAAAGGCTCCCGGGCTTCGCCAGTTGCTTTTTTCGGTCCCTTATCTTCTTCTTCCTTTGCGATACGATCAAAATCATTCAAAGATGGAATGAGCATACTTGTTGCATTGGCCTTTGGGATATTGATGCTGATGGAAGTTGTTGATGGGGGAGGAATGCTCACCCTCGGGCTTTCTTTCGCTTTTTCTTCTACCGGAATACCGGGCTGTACAGGGGCATTTACAGCAGGTGCTTGTACGGGAATAGTCTTTTCGCTTTCAGCTGTCAGCTTTGAACTTTCAGCCTGTTCAGCTACGACATTAGTTTTTTTTTTATCCTGATCTACGTCAGTTGCTGTGTTATTAGGGCTTAAAGGCTGTTGTGCTAAATTGACGACCGAACGGATATGGCACATTTTAATCAATGCCAACTCTACCTGTAAACGCTGGTTTTTAGAGTTTTTGTAATTTAAATCGCAGTTGTTGGCTAAATTAAGCGCTGTTAACAGAAATGATAATTCTGTTTGCCTGCACTGATCCAGGTATTTTTGTTTAATGTTTTCGCTAACTTCTAATAATTTAATGGTAGCGGCATCTTTACCTACCAATAAATTACGGAAGTGACTGGCCAAACCATTGATGAAATTGTTGCCATCAAAACCATTGTTCAAAATTTCATCGAACAGGAGCAGGGTCTGACTAACTTCTGCTGCGGTTAAATAGGAGGTAAGCTTGAAAAAATAATCGTAATCTAAAATATTGAGGTTATCGATTACTGCTTTATAAGTGATGTTCTTATTGGCATAACTGGCAATCTGATCGAACATCGAAAGCGCATCACGCAATCCACCATCAGCTTTTTGAGCAATAATGTGTAAACCATCACTTTCGAAAGCAATGTTTTCGCGTTGGGCAATGGTTGACAGGTGACTGGCGATATCTTCTACCTGGATCCGGTTGAAATCAAAAATCTGGCAACGTGATAAAATGGTTGGCAGGATTTTATGTTTCTCGGTAGTGGCCAGAATAAAAATGGCATAAGAAGGTGGTTCTTCCAATGTTTTCAGAAAGGCATTAAATGCACTTTGCGATAACATGTGAACCTCATCAATAATATAGATTTTGTACTTTCCGGCTTGCGGTGGTATTCGAACCTGCTCAATTAAACTACGGATATCATCAACAGAGTTATTTGAAGCCGCATCTAATTCGTGCACATTAAACGAATGTCCGTTCTGGAAAGATAAACAATTGTCGCATTGGCCGCAAGCTTCCATATCGGCTGTAGGGTTGGTACAGTTAATGGTTTTGGCAAGGATACGTGCGCAGGTAGTTTTACCTACTCCACGTGGCCCGCAAAATAGAAATGCCTGGGCAAGCTGATTGTTTTTAATGGCATTTTTTAACGTGCCGGTAATATGCTGCTGGCCAACAACGGTTTCGAAGGTGGCTGGGCGGTATTTACGGGCAGAAACGATAAAATTTTCCATCGGCACGAAAATAGGAAAAATTTAGGTGTTGTGAGATTGAAATGTTGGATTGTGGAAAAGTTGAAATATGATGAGACTTTTGGTTTAAAAGATGAAGCTATTTATAGCAACCAGTAAACCAGCTTGGGGTTCACAAGGCTATATTCAAATTATCATTTATACTTCTAATTGTATACAGAGATTTGTGCACTATAAAAAGTCAGCTGGTCGTTCTAGGCATTTACTTAATCACTGATTTCAGTTCATTCCGATATTCCGAGGCACTTTTGCCCGTAAACTCCTTAAATAATTTGTTGAAATGACTAAAGTTGTTAAAACCGCTTTCGTAAGAGATATTGGCAATGCTGGTTTGTTTTTCAGCCAAAAGTTTAGAGGCATGCACCACGCGGTATTCGTTCACAAAATGTGTAAATGTTTTCTTCGTAATCTTTTTAAAGTAACGGCAAAAGGATGGGACGGTCATGCTCGCCATTTCTGCTACATGCTGTAAGCTGATCTGTTCCTGAAAGTGATCTTTTACATAGTTAAATATCATGTTAATGCGGTCGTTATCCTGTACCTGCATTTCCATCGAAAATCCATCGGCATTTAAAATCTTATAGTCTTTTGCATGTTCGAGTTCCTTTAATACACTGAGCAAGGATAAAAGCCTTTCAAAAGGGGGCTGATCGTCCATCATTTCTATTTTATTGCCTACCGCGCGCATGGTTTCAGCGCCAAAGGCAATCCCAGCCTTCGATTTATCGAACAATTCCTGTATTCCTTTAATCTCCTGCAGGCCCAAAAAAATGCTGCCTAAAAAATCGGGTTTCATCTGGATTACCGTTTCGTTTTTGTTTCCGGTATTGGTATCAGTAAAGCCGCAATGAGGAAGGTTGCTGCCAATCAGGATCAAGTCGCCTTCAGTATAATAAGAAACGTGACTGCCGATCTGTCGTTTTCCAGCTCCGCCGTTAACAAACACCATTTCAATTTCTGGATGGTAATGCCAAAGGTGGGCCATGTTATTGGCATTTTCTACATATTTAGAATAATAAAATGAACTTCCGAAAGAAGGTTCAACAACCTCAAAACTTGGCTTCATATTCTGCTAAATTATTAGCCTAAAATACATAAAAAATATGCTTTATTATGGTTTTTGTTAAAATGTGCTACTATTAAGGGTAATATAGCATAGATATTGGAAAATATGCAATCACCTATCTATCAGATGCCTCTGTACCTTAGTGATGTCATATAATGATTAACTCTTTAAAAATATTGGTTATGAAAAAGTTCTTAAAAATCGGTTTAATAGCAGCGTTGTTTTTTACTGCTACGGGTGTTCACGCTAACGATGGTGATTTTACGTTAAAAGTAAAAGGTGAAAAGGAAAAATTTATCCGTTTTTCTGTAGATAAAGCAGAAAATATTAATTTATCGCTAATTGATGCGGATGATGAAGTATTGTTTGAAGAAACCATTCATGCTTTGGCTGCTTCCAGCAAAATCTATGATCTGAACGAACTTCCTGATGGAAAGTATACGCTTAAAGCAGAATCGGATGAAAAAGTTGCTAAATACAATGTTGTGATTAAAAATGGTGAAGCAATTGTTTCTGAGCCAAAAGTATCTAATATATTCAAGCCTGTTTATACTAAAAAAGATCAGGTAATTACCCTTAACCTTGAAAACCTGGATAATAATCCGGTAGAAGTAATGGTGTATAATGAATACAATGATGTGGTTTACAATGAGTTATTTAAAGATAAATCACAACTGGTAAAAAAATTCAATATCAGCAAAACAGATTCAAAAGAATTAACCTTTGTGGTTAAGTACAATGATGATAGTTTTGTGAAAACGATACAAACATATTAAACCTTACAGCTAATTGATATAGGGAGATTGTCGGATAGATAGTCTCCCTTTTTTATATGTTAGATGGACGATGTTAGATGGATGATGTGAGATGCATCGTTTTCCATCTTCCATTATCCATCTTCCTTTTTACCTTATTATATTATGTCTCATAAATTCTTATTAATCATTTGATTTTAAGAAATATATTGTTACTTTTGCATCCCCGTAATATACATCGGGATTAAAAAATTAAAAACATAATTTATAACAATGAATCAGTACGAAACTGTTATCGTTCTAACCCCGTTGTTATCTGAAGAGGCTGCGAAAGAGGCATTAGCTAAATTCAAAGCAGTTCTAACTGATAACGGAGCCGAAATTATCCAGGAAGATAATTGGGGTTTGAGAAAATTAGCGTATCCAATTGAGAAAAAATCAAATGGATTCTTCAACTTAACTGAATACAAAGCTTCAGGAGATTTGATCGCAAAATTAGAGCTTGAATTAAAACGCGATGAGCGTGTGTTACGTTTCTTAACTATCCGTTTAGACAAACACGCTGTTGCTTACAATGAGAAAAAGCGTAGTGGTGCTTTTAACAAAAAAACTAAGGAGGTTGCAGCGTAATGGCAAGAGAACAAATACAATACGTAACAGCCCCTAAAGTAGAGGACAACCGTAAAAAATATTGCCGTTTCAAGAAAAACGGAATTAAATACATCGATTACAAGGATGCAAACTTCTTGTTGAAATTTATTAACGATCAAGGTAAATTATTACCACGCCGTTTAACTGGTACTTCGTTAAAATTCCAACGTAAAGTGGCTCAGGCCGTTAAACGTGCCCGTCATATCGGTTTGTTACCTTTCGTTGCTGATCAATTAAAATAGGAGGCTAGAGATATGGAAATTATTTTAAAACAAGATATTAAAGGCCTTGGTGAGAAAGATGATGTAGTTACAGTAAAGCCAGGTTTTGGCCGTAACTATTTAATCCCTCAAGGATTTGCAGCACTAGCTACTTCTTCTGCTAAAAAAGTATTGGCAGAAAACTTAAAGCAAGCTGCTTTTAAACAAGATAAAATTAAGAAAGATGCTGAAGGTGTTGCTGAGCGTTTAGCTGATGTTAAACTTTCAATCGGTGCTAAAGCTGGCGAAAGCGGAAAAATCTTCGGAGCGGTTAACACCATCCAGATCGCTGAAGCATTAAAAGCACAAGGCTTTGATGTAGACCGTCGTCGTATTACTTTCGAAACTGAACCTAAATTTGTTGGCGAATATGTAGCTAACTTAAACTTACACAAAGAAGTTAAAGTTCAGGTTCCTTTCGAAGTAATTGCTGAATAAGCATTTCTTTAAAGAATCAATAAAAAAGTCCCGATGAAAATCGGGACTTTTTTTATGGAAAATGGATAAGGTAAGCGGGATGATGGAGTGATTTGCAGAGACTGATTTGTTAACCATTCGGCATATTCTGCTATGCGCGTTCCCAGATAGTATGGAAGGTTTAATAATAAATAAGGCTGCCTGATGGTGTAATTGTTTTTTCTAGCTTTAAACTCGCCTCCATATACTCTAATGGCAAAGGGATGTGCTGAGATATCTATGAATTGATGAAGTGATCTTAAGCTTCCCGTACTGCCCGATTTTATTTCAATCGGTATTACAATTTTTTTATAGGCATAAATTAAATCAACTTCTTGTAACAAAGTCAGGGCATTTATTTTTGTTTTTGTAACAAAGTCAACCCAAATAGTTCCATTTTTTGTAACAAAGTCAGGGTATTTATATTGTCAATTAGTAATATAAAATAGGCTAACATGAAGTTAAATTAGCAAAGTCTACAGGAAGCAATTAACGCTTCCCGTAGTAAAAAATGAGAATAATTTGTTCATGTCGTAGAATTAACTAGATCTTCCATCTTAGATCTTCTACCCTTACTATCCTTTTGGTGTTGTTGGTCTGATTTCTATCTTGCTCGGTAAAGTCCGGGCTGGCATGGCCAATAAATCAACAATCAGTTTGCCCATGTCTTCTGGCTGGATTTTCCAGGCATCATCTTCAGTATTGGGTTGGTGATCGTTGAAATGGCTCGCTACCGATCCTGGCATGATGGTACTTACCTTTACCCCATACTTTCTTAAATCAAGCATAACCGATTGCGTAAAACCTGTTAAGCCGAATTTACTGGCATTATAAGCCGATCCTCCTGCAAAGAAGTTTGTACCTGCCAAACTGGAAATGGTAAAAATATGCCCCTTAGTCTTTTTGATTTCTTCAACAGAGGCTTTGATGCTGTAGAAAACACCAGTTAAATTGGTGTCAATGGTTTCTTTCCATAAATTAATGTCCAATTCATCAACTGGTGCAAAATGACCAATTCCTGCATTGGCAATGAGTACATCCAATTGTCCCCATTTTTCGATGATCAGATTTACAGCATCCTGCTGAGATTTAAAATCTACAACATCTGCTTCAATAGCCAACACATCACCATGTGTCACCAACTGAGCTGCCGCTTGATTTGCGCTGGCAATCGTTCTGCTTGTAATGGCTACTTTATAGCCTTCTTTTAAAAGTGATTCGGCAATGCCGAAACCAATTCCTTTGCTTCCGCCTGTAATTAATGCAACTTTCATGTTCTCTTAACGTATATCTGTTAAAAATGTTTACTTAGATTTTGAAGTGGCTGGTATAGGAAGCTGTCTGATTTCGATATCTTTAAAATCGACAGGTTGCCCTTCGCTTTGTAAAGCAATAAAACCAGATTTAAGTACTTTACCATCTATTTTAATTTTCGGGTCATAACGGTTGGCCACATCTCCGCCAATTTGGGGTTTGCTATATTGTAGCACCGTATCGCCATTGATAATGTGTGTAACCAGTGAATCGCCTAATACGATCAATTCTGCAGATACCCATTGGTCGCCGTCGTATGTTTTAGATTTAGAGTCCAGGCAATGCCCGTCATACAACTTTCCTTGATAAAAAATATCAGTACCCGGTGAGCACATATTTCCTGTTGGGCGGGGCCGACCATCGCTCAAACCACCTAAAAACTGCATTTCGATTGAAATTGGCCAGTCTTGTTCCTTAGGCATCGTTTTAGGATCCTGGGAATGGAACATCACACCACTATTGCGTAACGTATAACCAGGTGCGCCTTTTTGCAATTCGCCTACGAAACGGTATTTTAACTTTAAATGATAATATGAAAAAGGTGTTTTATAATAAAGATGGCCGAACTGATCATTAAAATCGCTATATTGATCATACCGCACCTTAATAATGCCATCTTCAACCCTAAAAGTATTGCCGTAATTTACATTGTAATCGTGGTGATGGATTTTAACATTCCAATCCTTAATGTCTTTACCATTAAAAAGTGTGATCCACTTTTCTGATTGGTTATTAATGTTTTTAGTAGTGCTGCAGCCCCATAAGCTAAGAGCAAGAAATAGGTAGGTAAGTTTTTTCATTTGGTTAATCAGTCGTGGTTCCAATATTCTGTTTTTCTTGTGGTTAGAGAATGAGAACAGTTGATTCTCAGTGTTGGTCTAAAATACATAAACAAACTTATTTATCAGCAAAAATAACCCTGTTATGTGTATTTGCTGAATATCAATATCGGCACAATTAAGGCCGTCAATGTCGCTTCATTTTCCATCTCTTTAATTACCTTTGCGCTTATGGCAAAAACGCGGGCAACCAAGACCAAAAGCAGATCAAAACATCCTCTGCTAAAGAAGATTACCAATGTGGCTACAAAAGTATTTATATATTTTTTATTGGTTTCTGTGTTTTGGGTCATTGCACTTCGTTTCATCAATCCACCTATTACCCTTTTAATGGTACTGCGGAACATTGAGCGTAAAGCGGATGGAAAACCCTTTAAAACAGAAAAAAAATGGATCAAATTTGATGATATTTCTGATAATATGAAAAGGGCTGCAGTTTCAGCAGAAGATCAACTTTTTTTGACACATATTGGTTTTGATATGAAAGCTATTGAAAAAGCTTTTGCCAGTAACGCCAAAGGGAAAAAGGTAAAGGGTGGAAGTACAATTTCGCAACAAACGGCTAAAAATGTTTTTCTTTGGCCCGGCCGATCATGGATCAGAAAAGGTTTTGAAGCTTATTTTACTTTACTCATAGAACTGTTTTGGAGCAAAGAAAGAATATTGGAAGTTTACCTGAACGTAATTGAAATGGGCGATGGAATTTATGGTGCCGAGGCCGCTGCACAGGAGTATTATGGTAAATCCTGTACAAAACTGACCAAGAAACAAGCCGCATTAATTGCTTCCTGTTTTCCAAACCCCAGAAGGTGGACACCCAAAAATGCAACCCCATACATCAGGCACCGCCAATACCTGATTTTAAGAAATATGAACAGGTTAGGACCGCTTGATTTTTAGTCAACAGTCCAAAGTCCTTAGTCTTCAGCCCATTTATCGACTAAGGACTCTGGACTTCAGACTTGGGACTAAAACTAGTCATGATCCTTATTCCACCTGATCTTTATCCCTCCTTTTTCATCATCAATCGCTTTTAAATGCAATACGATGCCACGCATACGGGCTTCTCTTTTTTCTGATTTAGTCAGGTTCTCATCACCCTTTGGATTTCTGAGTGGAATGTCCATCTGTACATTTGTGCCATTTCCTAAAGCATAAGTACCTTTTACGTTAAAGTTTAAAGCACTTGAATTGATCTGCATCGGACTGATTTCTACCTTATCGCCATGGATGTTAAGGGTTCCATCAAGGTTTTTGATTTCTACATTTGATAGGTTCCTGTTGGCAAAAGCAAATTTCCCTACCTTAACCATCGGCTCGAAATTAACCAATGCAGCATTGTTTAGATTGAACACTACTTTGCCATTGATTGATTTTGGCATAATTTTTCCTGCGTGCGATATCTTACCCGAAATGCTAACCAACGATGATAAATAACCTTTTAAATTTTTGTTGGTTATGGTATTTTGACCGAAATTATCAAACGAATAAAAGAAGTCTTTTACGCTTACATGGCTAATCTTAGAATTCACCTTAAAGGTATTTGAGGCAGCTTCCTGCATAATATTCCCATCAAGTGATAACTGACCGCCAGCATGCATGACACTTATTTTGTTAAAGAATATACCTCCACCACGTAAAGAGATGTCGGCATCCAGGTTTTTGGCCAGGAAATTATCATAAATGGCTTTATCTACGGTTAAACGGATGTTCATTTTGGAGAGCTCCAGCACATTGCTCAGCTCTTTAGAAACGACTTGTTTATTACTACTCGGCTTTTTCTTGGCCGTTCTTGGTCCTAAGAAAGGTAAAAACTCTTTTAGGTAGAGCTGAGGGCTCGACATTTTTAAATTCACTAATATTTTTTCCGGAGCGGTATAATACAGGTTGGCAAAATTGGCGATGCTACAGCTTACATTAAGTTCGCTTTTGCCCAATTGGAAATGCCCATTCTGTATGGATAAATCATTTTGGTTGAAATCGATATTTAAGGCACTTTTGACCAGATGGAGTTTTCTCGGGATGTAAAGAATGTCGGCATCGGCAATCTGTATTTTACCGGAAACAACTGGTTTGGTAAACCTGAAATTATCAATATCAGCCTTGCAATATAACCTTAAGTTGGCTGTTCCGTTTTTAAATTCAAAATCGTTTGTGCCTAATGAATTGTTTAAGTTAGTTAACGGGAATTGCGAGGTTACTAATCCA
>Ga0163162_10003007_pt1 | contig 16117 bp, 14 predicted proteins | sample S55metaG_FD_115310 | JGI IMG/M metagenome (GOLD analysis project Ga0163162, IMG submission 115310) | Switchgrass rhizosphere microbial communities from Kellogg Biological Station, Michigan, USA - S5-5 metaG | ecosystem: Host-associated > Plants > Roots > Rhizosphere > Soil | place: USA...
TACTTTGCGCGCCGCCTGCCGCTGTACTGGTACGCCACCGACCTGAACAAGCCGCCCGTAGGACCAAACAAGATGCGCTGGCCGGGTACCGAATGGGTCGAGGGCAACTTTCACAGGCTGTTCCCCAGTTTCGACGAATTCTGGGCACGCGATGGCGATGCCGGCGGGCCGGTGGCCGAACCGGCCCCGCTCGAAAAGTTCATCGAAACGATGCGGCGGGGGCAAGCCGCGCCGAAGGTGAAAGTGCGCGCGACTGAATGATATACACCAGGTCGCCGGTCGCACCGGTCAGGAAGATGGCCTGCTTATTGGGAAGCGTCACCAACCGGCATACTGTTCGAACCCGGACGTCCTAACCTGAGAAATCCTAACCTGAGAAATCCTAACCTGAGAAAAGAGCCGCCGCGAAAATCGCGGCGGCTCTCCATTCTCTATCGGATTGCCCGGCATGACCGGGCAAGCCTCTTTCGCAATGTCGAAACTACCACTTGAACTTCAACGTGGCGCCGAATTCACGCGGATTCATCACGTTCAACGTCCGGTAGCCCGACTGGAACGAGCCGATAGCGAGGGCACTTATCGGTGCCGAACCCAGGGAGATGTTGGTGATGCGCTGCTGATTGAGGAGGTTGCGTGCGAACACGTCGATCTCCCAACCTGCGTCCGCGCGCACGCCGACAAAGAGATTGAGCAGTTCGCGATCCAGATACTGGTATTGCACCTGCTCGGACTTGAACGAAGGACGGTAAGTGAACAGGGCGCGCAGGAAAGGCGTCACCGAACCCATGGGCATGCGAATCTCGGTGTTCGCCGTGAGCCCAAAGTCCGGAACTTCGGCCATTGGGCCATTGCTGATGCAGTAGCTCACATTTCCGGTACCGGTCACCTTGGCTGGCCCCGTCCGGTTAGGTTGGCCGGTGCCAGCATAATCATTGCACGGCACCCGCGCGTTCTTGAAGCGCGCGTGATTATAAGCGGCGCTGAGGCCGATATCCCAATTGTTGGTAACCCTGCCCTCGATCGATGCCTCGATCCCCTTGCTCGTGGCGTCGGCGTTGTAGTTGAAATCGAACTCGCCGTTTGTCGTGTCCGTAGCGTTATTGATCGGCGGGCCACCCGGCGTGCAGGTCCCACTTATGTCGGGGCAGTTATAGGAGATGTTGGTGAAGCGGCTCAAGAAATTGTCAAACTTCTGGTAATAGGCTGCGACGGAATAGTTGAGCCGACGATCGAACGCTATTCCCTTCAGGCCCACTTCGAATGAATCAGTCTTTTCGGGCTGCGTACGGATCAGGTCGTTCGATATGCCAGCGGGAACGGACACACCCGTGCTGCCGGCACGAAACGAATGACCATAGGCGGCATAGACGTTCAGCGTGTCGGTGACCGCATAGCGGATATTCAATCCGCCCGTGAACGGCCGGTTAACGTTCCGCTGCAGCGCGGCGGGGATGATTTCCGTCGGCCCATGGCCGACATCGAAAGGATTGGTGGGGGCGCTCACTAGCGCAAGCTGGGTGGTCTGAACACCTTGGATGATCGAGTAGCGAAGGCCGCCTTCGATCGTCAGCGGTCCTGCCTTGTATCTGAGGTTGCCACTGAATGACCAGGTCTGGCTATTTACCGGGACCGTGACGAGGGCCCTGATATTGAGCGTGTTCGAAAACGTACCGACACCGGGCACTGTGACGACCGTGTTAGGCTTGACCGCATACCAGAATTGCGATGCGTCCTGATCGACGGTCGTGACGCCCGTCTGCTTTGTATAGAAGGTGCCGACGCCCCAGCCAAAGCCTTCCTGATTGTTCGAGGTCAGCCGCACTTCCGCCGTATCGACCTTGTACGGTGTAACGACAGTGGAGAACTGGACATATCCCGGCAGCCTGTTCGTTGCATCGAGATCGCGCGCAATGGTGAGTTTCGAGAACTGGTGCGCACCGACGATCGAAAGCGTCGCGGGGCCAAGATCGGCTGAAACATTGAGGTTGAGAAGGTGGGTGTTGTTCTCATTCCTGAAGAGGCCGTCCTGAACGGCGCGGTAGTCCGACACGCCCAGCGTAGGGCCAGAAGGCGCAGTGGTATCGGGCGCGAAGGGAATGCCGAGAAAAGGGGTGGGAAAGCCAAACAGTGTCGCGTACTGGCCATAGGGAAAGCCGCCGGTACCGATAACCTGTTGAAACTGCTTGTTGTCGGCGTGCAGATATTGATAAGTCAGGTAGCCCGTGACCCCGTCGGTCGGCCGCCAGCCCAGCGTAATGCGTGCGCTTTGGGTCCGATTCCGCGAACGCTCGTCACCGCGATTGACGTCGCGCACATTGTTGCCCCGATTGCCGTCGGCGAGCATCGCCACGCGAATGGCGAATTTGTCGGAAAAAGGCAGGGAGATGCCAAGCTGGGCATTATAGCCGGCGCGATTCGTGCCGGTCACTTCGGCATAGCCTTCGGGGTGGCTGAAGTTCGGACGACGCGTCGCGATGGTGATTGCGCCAGCCGGTGCCGACAGGCCGCGCAGCAAGCCCTGCGGTCCGCGCAGCACTTCGATCTGTTGGATGTCATAGATGGCGGTGTAAACAGTCTGCGCGTCGGTCGGTATTTCGTTGTAATAAACCTGCACCGCCGGGCTGGTGCCCTGGTCGGGATCGAACGTGATACCGCGCAACGTGGTCGTGTTATTGCGGCCGGTGGAATTTGTCAGTTCCAATCCCGGCGCCAGCTGCTGCACGTCCTTGACGTCGAAAATCTTGAACCTTTCGAGCTGCTCGCCGGTCGCGACGTTGACGCTCATCGGAACGTCCCGGACGTTGCGCGCATCGCGCGTCGCGGTGACGATGATGTCGCCGCTGTCGGGCGTCGCCGGTGCTGCCTGCGGGGCCCCGGCCTGTGCGGCGGCCAGTGTCGGAACGGAAAGTGCACCGATGCTGCAGCAAAGCAACAAAGCGCGAGTGTAATGAGCATTCTTCACGATAATCCTCCCCTTGGAAATGTATCTCCGGGCGACTTGGGTGCGCCCGAACTGGTTTAGATGAGTATTCGTCCGCTATTCAGGCAGCCACGCTATATAGTGGCGTTACGGGAGCCTCTTGCGGATAACTGATCGGCGTCCCGAAATCGTAGGTGGCGATGAGAGTGCGGATGAACGCGGGATCGTGCAATGGGTCGACCGGGGTTTCCACCTGCACGCCCCGCGCACGCATGTCCTTGAGCAGGGTTTCGAAGACCCGATCATAGGTCAGGTCGTCAGTGCCGTCCATGTTCTGCTTCAATTCCGCGAAGTCCTCGAACACCTCGCCCGACCAGTGGACCAGAAAACGCAACTCATCGGTGTGTACATTATCGATCACCTGATCGCCATTCATCAGGCGCCAGTTATTCTTGTCCGCCCGGTCGCCGCAAAACATGGTGTCGAACTTCAGCCCGGGGGGACGCTGACGGTCCAACGGTCCATTGGCCTCACCCCGGTGATACATCATCTCGTTCTGCACGACGACACCCCGATTCCACACGGGCGGCATCAGGCGCTGCGGAGCCCGGGCCGGACCATCCGGCCAATAGGTGAAGCCGCTGCCAGGGTCCTTGCTGAACCAGGTGATGACTTGCGCCATCTTGATCAGGTGATCGCCAAACAGGCCCGACTTGCCCATCACTGCGCATAGCCAGGTCGGCGAATTCTCATAGCGCACGCCCCGGAAGCTGGGCGAATCAAGATGCCCCGGATCGTGGTTGCCGCAGGCGCCGTTGATATTGAACAGCATCATCTGCGGCTTGGCATATTGCCCGCCCCAATAGGCTTTGGCATGATCGATGAAGGCCTGATTGTAGAAACAATCATGGATTTCCGGATACAGCGCCGTCGAATAGTTGGCGTAGAACCCGCGAAACGTCGGCGTGACAAAACTGTCAAGCGCCGGCTCGACCCCCTCCGGCATACCGCCGGAAAGCGTGGCGATCAGCTCTTCGACATTGGCGAAGTGCTGCGCTATGATCAGCTTCCAGGGCCCCTGGGTGCGCACGACGTCAAGCAGGCGCTCGCGCTGGTCGTCGGAATAGACGTTGTTCAGCACGCGCGGCGCCGACACCGGGCGCAGGATATCGGAAAGAGCCTGCCTGTCGGCCACGCCTGTCATACCTCCACTCCCAAAAGCCCTCTCAATTCCAAGAGGCCTAAGTTAGTCCAAACTTACCCATAGCGCCCTGGAGGGTCAACCAGCTTCGGCGAACATCGCGCAATTTATGGTACGATTTTGTACGATTGTTGCCAATTCGTCGCACTCTATCGATCGACTGCGTAACCGCGAGGCGTTTTGCATTCGCGGGAAGCCAATGTAAGCACGCACTTACTCATAAGGCGTGAAGGAGAGAATCGGACCATGTCGAGCATTATTGCAGGAGAGCGGCCGGCCACAGCCAGCCTCACCGATTCACCGGAGCTCGCGCTGGCGCTGGCTGAGGCGAATTTGCCAACACTGCTGGCCACTTATGTATACCTCTCGCACGATGTCGACCTGCTCGAACGCTTTGCGCGGCATATCCGTCCGGCATATTCCTATCCCCCCACCGACATTCCCGAGGCGCTGGCCGATGAACTACGCGCCCGGATGCGGCACCTGCTGACCAGCGGCGAAGTTGTACGCACCGAATCACCATCGGATGCGCTGATCCAGCGGATCATGAGCGTTTCGGTGGGCGAGCCGGTCGACGATGAATTCATCGAGCTGGTCTATGACCAATGCGGCTTCAAACCATGGATCGATCGTTCAAAAATGGCCGATCGACCTGCCCGGCCGGCCGGGTTCAAGGTGCTGGTGATCGGTGCCGGGCTAACCGGAATGGCCGCCGCAACAAAGCTGCGCGAAGCGGGATATGATTATGTCGTGATCGAGAAGAACGGCGATGTCGGCGGCACCTGGTATGAAAACCGCTATCCCGGGGTCGGCGTCGATACGCCAAGCCATTTTTACAGCTTCAGCTGGGAAATCTGGCCAGATTGGCACCATTATCATCCGCAGGGCGCGGACATGCAGAACTATTTGCTGAACGTCGCCGACAAATATGACCTGCGCCGTAATATGCGCTTCAATACCGAGGTCGAGGCGCTGGTCTATGACGAGCAGGGTGGCACCTGGACGGTCACGGTCCGGAACGCGGACGGAAGCCGTGAGGATCTCGTCGTCAACGCTGTGATCAACGGCCACGGACCGGTCAACCGATTCAAGTTTCCCGACATTCCCGGGCTGAATGACTTTGCCGGCCGGGTCGTACACACTGCCGCCTGGCCCACAGACCTCGATCTGACAGGCAAGCGCGTGGCCGTGATCGGCACCGGCGCCAGCTCGGCCCAGCTGGTCGGTGCCATCGCCCCCCACGTTGCCGAAATGACCGTCTATCAACGCACCAAGCATTGGGTGATCCACAATCCGGAAATCGCCCATGAAGTGAATGAAGGGATGAAATGGGCGCTTACGCACATCCCGACGTTCAAGGAATGGTTCCGGTTTCGTGTCTATTGGGCGGCGGCGGACGGCCTGTTCAGCAACGTGCTGAAGGATCCGGCATGGGAAGGCAATGATCTGGCCGTCTCCGCGCTCAACGATGGCACGCGCCAATATGCATTGAGCTATCTCCAGGAGAAGTTCGCGGACCGGCCGGACCTGATCGAAAAGTTGACCCCGGACTTCCCGATCTTTTCCAAACGCATCATCCTCGACAATGGCTGGTTCGATGCGCTGCTTCGCGACAACGTCCATCTGGAGGCTGGCGGTATCGCTCGCATCCTGCCGAACGGCATCGAGACGAAGACGGGTTCGGTCCGCGAATGCGACGTGATCGTGTGCGCGACCGGTTTCGACGTGGCCAGGATGACGGGAAACCTCGTGATCAAGGGCATTGGCGGCCGCGACCTGGGCCAGGAATGGGGCGCGGAGGACCCGCGTTCGTATCTGGGAATGTGCGTGCCCGGCTACCCCAACTATTTCCACACGGTCGGCCCCAACAGCGCGCCCAATCACGCCGCGGGTCAGAATCTGATTTCGGAGTGTCAGGTCAACTGGATCATCGAGGCGCTCGACCGGATCGTGGACACCGACGCTAAGGCGTTCGAAGTGAGGCAGGATGCGTATGATGCCTGGAACCGCAAGGTCGAGGCCCGCATGCCGGAGATGATCTGGACTCATCCCAGGGCGAACAGCTACTATAATAATTCGAAAGGCCGGGTCTTCCTGTCATGGCCTTGGCGTCTCGTCGATTTCTTCAACGAGACTCGCCGCCCTCAGGAGGGAAGCTATACGCTTCATCCCTGATCGCGCATTGCGAAGGAGGGGCTGGGTTGCACTTGCGCGACTCCGCCCCCCTCTTAGGGACTGTCAATGAAGCGCAGCCGTATCTCAGGTAACGAACGCAAGGCCCGCATCCTGGATGAGGCTCGGCGTATCTTTTCGAAATACGGATACGATGCCGCGCGCACGCAAGACATCGCCCGGGCCGCACAGGTTTCCGAAGCGCTGGTCTATCGCCACTTCCCGACCAAGCAGGCGCTCTATCGTGCGGTTCTGCGCCGCACGATACGTGAGCAGAACGCCAACCACGATATTGTCGGGCTGCGCGACACTACGGCACGGGGCCTGATCACCAATTTGCATACCTATTTCCGGGTGGTGGTAGGCGACGGGCCGGAACAGGTCCGGGAGGGCTTCCGCCTATTGCTGGCCAGCGTGGCGGGCGATGGGAGTTTTGCCAGCCTCATCTATCGCAGGGCCAACCGCATGATGAACGAACGCGTGCGCCAGGTGTTGATCCGGGCGCGCGAAAGCGGCGATATCGTTGGCGAAGTTCTGGATGCGCGCAACACATCGATGTTCACCGAACATATCGGCACCATGATGAACACGCTCGCCGCCATGGCGCCCCAGGCGACGCCCTATTCGGGGGACAAGGACAAGATCGTCCGCGACGCGGTGTGGTTCTGCTGCCGCGGCCTGGGTTTCACCGAAGCGGCAATCACGCGCTATCTCGATATGACGGAAGGGGACGCCTGACTGGCCGATCCCCTTACCCGCGCAACTCGGTCTTCATCACCTTTCCGGCCGCATTGCGTGGAAGGTCGGTGACAATCGAAAAGCTGCGCGGCACTTTGAAATTGGCCATATGGGCGCGAGCCCAGGTCGACAGGTCAAGCTCAGAAGCGGTCGCTCCTGGACGCAACACGACAAAAGCCTTGCCCACTTCGCCCATGCGTTCGTCGGGTACGCCGATCACCGCCGCGACCGCAATGACCGGGTTAGCGGCCAGCAGCTTTTCTACTTCGGCCGGATAGACGTTAAAGCCGCCCGAAATGAACAGGTCCTTCTTACGGTCAGTGATCGCCAGGTAACCACGCTGGTCGATCGTACCGATATCCCCGGTATGGAGCCACCCGTCCGCGTCGATCGCCTCGGCAGTGGCGGCAGGATCGTCGAGATAGCCGCGCATCACCGCATGACCCCGAACCCAAAGTTCGCCGGGGGTTCCGGCGGGTTGATCGTGGCCACCGTCGTCCACACAGCGTACTTCGATGCCGGGTAGCGGGAAGCCACAGGTATTCGCGACGGTTTCGGCATCATCCCCCGGCATCGTCATGGCGATCGCGCCGCATTCGGTCATGCCGTAACCGTTGACGATGTTCGACATGCCCAACTCGTGGCGCATCCGTTCGACCAGAGCCGGCGGCACCGGGGCAGCGCCGGTAACGGCGACGCGCAGGCTGGAGAAATCGCGTGGCTTGTCGCCCGCGAGTTCCTGCAACAAACTTTGATAGATCGTCGGTGGGCCGGGGATGAATGTGATGCGGCTCACCTCGATCTGGCGAACCATTTCCGCCACGTCGAAGGTCGCCATTGGCACGATCGTCGCGCCGCGCACCAGGCACGCGGCCCACCCCGCCTTGTAACCAAAGGTATGGAAGAACGGATTGACGATCAAATAGCGGTCGCCGGGGCGCAGATCGACGCGCGTGGCCCAATCGCCGAAGACCTGCGTGGCCTGCGCATGCGCCGTCAGCACGCCCTTCGGCAGGCCCGTGGTGCCGGAGGTGAAGATGATGTCGCAGATGTCGTCCGGCGAAACGCGCGCGACCGCGGTGTCCACCGCTGGATCATCCGCCCCCCGGCCCCGCGCGACGAAGGCTTCCCAGCCGCTGTCGATATGGACCGCCTCGATCAGGTCGGGAAGGTCTTCGCCGCCGATCAACGCGACATAATCCTGTCCGATGAAGTCCCTCGGCGCAAATAACAGCTTTACCCGGGCGCGGCGCAGAATATCGCCCGCCTCGCCGCCCTTGAATCGGGTATTGAGCGGCACGATGGCGGCCCCCACGCTCTGCGCGCCAAGCGCAGCGAGTATCCATTCGCGGGTATTGGGCGCCCAGATTGCGACGCGATCACCATGGCCGACGCCGCTCGCTATCATGGCCGAGGCAGAAGCGCGGGCGTCGGCCCAGATTTCCGAGAAAGTCCAGGTCCGCTCACCGACGATCAGACCGGGAACGTCCGGCCATTGCTCGGCGGCGGCTTTCGCTGCTCCCGGAATAGTCTTGGGCCAATCACCCGGCGCTTCGGTCATGTGCCGGTGTCCTCAGGCGACTTCGAACAGGCCGGCCGCGCCCATGCCGCCAGCAATGCACATCGAAACAACGACATATTTCAGGCCGCGCCGCTTACCTTCGATCAGCGCATGGCCCACCAGCCGCGAGCCTGTCATGCCAAAGGGGTGGCCGATGGCTATGCCGCCACCGTTGACGTTGAGCTTGTCCGGATCGATGCCCAGCTTCTGTTGGCAGTAGACCGCCTGCGACGCGAAAGCCTCGTTGATTTCGAACAGACCGACATCGTCGATCTTCAGCCCCGCGCGAGCGAGCAGTTTGGGAATCGCAAAGGCCGGCCCGATGCCCATTTCGTCCGCCCCACAGCCCGCTACCTGGAAACCGCGATAGACACCCAGGATCGGAAGTCCCTCCTTTTGCGCCGTGGCGAGGTCCATCACCACCTGGGCCGAGGCACCATCGGAGAGCTGGCTGGCATTACCCGCCGTTACGTATCTGCCTTCCTGAATGACCAGGCCATTCTTGAACACCGGCTTCAGGGCGGCAAGCGCTTCGTACGTCGTGCCTGCGCGAACGCCCTCGTCCTTGGAAAGCGTGACGTCCTCCTTGCCGGTTTCGTTACCTTCCTTGTCGAACAGCGCCTTGGTCACGGTAATCGGCACGATCTCGTCATCGAACCTGCCGGCAGCCTGGGCGGCGGCGGCACGTTGCTGCGACAGCGCGGAGAACTGGTCCTGCACCTCCCGCGAGATGCCGTAGCGTTCAGCCACGACCTCGGCGGTCTCGATCATCGCCATATAGGCGTAAGGATCATGCTGGAGCACGAATTGCGACCGGTTGCGCCATTGCGGGGCATGTTTGTTGAGCGTCAGCGAGACGCTTTCGCAGCCGCCGGCAACCGCGACGTCAATCTCGTCGGTCATGATCCCGCGCGCGGCAAAGGCAATCGCGTTCAGGCCAGACGAACACTTGCGATCCATGGCAAAACCGCTCGTCGTGTCGGGCAGCCGCGAGGCATGAACCGTCAGGCGGCCGAGATTGTAGCTTTGCGTGTTCCAATGATTGGCCACGCCGAGATACACATCATCCACCCGTGCCGGGTCGATCCCGGCGCGCTCCAGCGCCGCATTGACGGCATGTGCAGCCAGAACCGGAGCCTCGGTGTCGTTGAATGCGCCGCGATAGGCTTTGCCTACGCCGGTGCGTGCGGTCGAGATAATGGCGGCGTCGCGCATGTCAGATCCTCTCAGCCAAAGCCGTGCATGTTGGACGGGCCGAAAAATGCCCGCATTTCAATAACCTCATTCGCCTCGTTGAAGCGGAATGTGTCGATCACGTCGACTCGCATATCCTTGCCTTCCAGATGGAGAAGGACCGAGAACGCGAACGCGGCATATTCACCCGTGACACGCACCGGACCTTCGAGGCGCAGTTTGGCGCCGGTTTTCATCGATTCAGTATAGAAACCCAGGATCGCAGCCTGCCCGACATGCGGCGGTGTACCGATCGGATCTTCCACACGGGCGTCGCTGGCAAAGATCGCGGCGACCCGTTCCGGGCTGCCGGCCTCGAACGCGGCGACATATTCATGCACGGCGGCTTCCATTTTTATTGGATCAGGCATCTCTCTCACTCCGGAAAATAGCGGCTGATCGTATCGAGCACGCAGGCTGGCTTGTCTTGTCCTTCAATCTCGATGGTGACACGCACCACGGACTGGATCGCACCCTTCACCTCTTCCACGCGGACGATCTCACCAACCGCGCGGATGTGACTGCCAACCTTGACCGGTGACAGAAAACGCAGGCGGTCCGCGCCCACGTTCACCGCGTGGGCGAAGCCCCGCACCTCGATCAGCATGGGCAGGAAATAGTTCACAAGGCTCATCGTCAGGTAGCCGTGGACGATTGTGCCACCGAACGGGCCATCCTTTGCCCGATCGACGTCAACATGGATCCACTGGTGATCGCCGGTCACCTGCGCAAAGCCGTTGACCCTATCCTGATCGATCAGCAACCAGTCGCTCGGCCCGAGCTTCGTGCCTTCCTTGCCGATCAGGGCAGCAGGCTCGGCAAAGACCATTGCGGGTCGGGATGCCTGGGTCATGCGTGCTGGCTCGATACCGGGACGATCTCGCCGGTCATGTAGGAGGACAGGTCGCTGGCCAGGAACAGCATCACATTGGCCACTTCCCACACTTCCGCCGGTCGGCCATAGGCCTCTTTTTCCACCAGCCTGGCCAAGGCTTCCTCGGTGGTAACCTTGGCCAGAAAGGCGTGCATGGCAAGGCTGGGCGCCACCGCATTGACGCGGACGCCGTGGTCGGCGGCTTCCAGCGCGACGCAGCGCGTAAAGGCCATCACCCCAGCCTTTGCAGCAGCATAATGGGCCTGTCCGCGCTGGGCGCGCCAGCCCAGCACCGACGCGTTGTTGACCATCACGCCTGATTTGTTCGCATACATCGAAGGCAGGAAAGCACGGGTCATGCGGAACAGGCTGGTGACGGTCACGTCCATTACCCGGTTCCACTGGTCGTCCGTCATGTCGACCACGCTGACTTCGCCGCCAAGCCCGGCGTTGTTGATCAACACGTCCACCTTGCCCAGCGTGGCCAGCGCGGCATCGCGCAACGCCTGTACTGCATCCTCGCTGGTCACATCGCACACGAAGGTGGCCGGGCGGGCGCAACCGACTTCGGCAGCGATGCGATCCGCCGCTTCGCCCAAACGGCGCTCGTGGAAATCGCTGATCAGCACGCGCGCGCCCTCTTCGGCGGCGCGCTTGGCCACAGCATAGCCGATGCCCGTACCGGCGGCAGCGGTTACCACTATCGTCTTGCCCTTCAGCAGACCCAGCGGGGCGGGATAGGCGGGAACAGGAACGGTCAAAGGTCACCTCGCGGTTGGCACAGCCAGAACATGGTCAAAGATCTCCCCGCGGTTCGCGGGGCAGCCCCAAGCCACGCTCCGCGATCAGGTTGCGCTGAATCTGGTTGGTGCCGCCATAGATTGTGTCGGCGCGACTGAAGAGGAACAGATTGGGCAGCATCGGCCACTCATACCGATCGTCTTCCGCGATCTCGCCGGCCTGGCCCAGAACGTCCATGGCCAGTTCGCCCAGATTGCGCCGCCATGTCGCCCACTGGATCTTGTAGGTGAGCGCGGCGCCGTCGATGTCCGACTGACCGGTGTTCGATAACATCCGCAGCGCGCCATAGCGCATCAGACGGAGCCCGATTTCCGCCTGGGCCACACGCTGGCGGATCACCGCATCACAAGCCTTGCCTCCCGCATGGGCGGCCGCGATGATCGCATCCAGTTCGTTGCGAAAGCCCATCTGCTGCGCCAACGTCGACACCCCGCGTTCGAACGCCAGCAAGGCCATCGCGACCCTCCATCCGTCCCCGGGCGCGCCCAGCACGGCGTCAGCGGGACAACGGGCATCGGTGAAGAACGTCTCGTTGAACTCGGCCTCGCCATTCATCTGGCGGATTGGCCGCACCTCGACACCCGGCTGGTGCATGTCCATCAACAGGAAGGTCAGGCCTTTTGGACCTTTCGATCCCTCGACGCTGCGCGCCACGACAAACACGAAACCCGAAAAGTGCGCGAGGCTGGTCCAGACCTTCTGGCCATCGACGACCCATTCGTCGCCGTCGAGCCGTGCCTTGGTCTTGACGTTGGCAAGGTCGGAACCAGCGCCCGGTTCGGAATAACCCTGGCACCAGATCGCGGTGCCATTGGCGATGCCGGGAAGATAGCGGGCCTTCTGCTCTTCTGTTCCGAAAGCAAGAATGGTCGGTCCAGCCAATTCCACGCCGATGTGATTGATGCGCCCCGGGGCGCCAGCGCGCGCATATTCCTCGGCAAAGATCACCTGCCGCGCCAGTGTCGCGTCTCGCCCTCCCCACTGCGCCGGCCAGCCGATGCACGACCATTTGTGGCGCGCGAGCTGCTGCTCCCACTCGCGGCGCCGCTCGATCTTGCTCACCAGGTTCGGAATGCCCTTGATGTCGGAAAACGGGCCGGAAAGCTGTTCCTGCAACCACGCGGCGCATTCGGCGCGAAACAGTTCGTCGGCGGCGGAAAAGCCCAACTTCATGCCACGCCTCCCACCGTCGACGGCCCCATGATCTTGCTGGCCACCTGTTCGCGGTGCCACTCGCTGTCGCCGAGCATGGTCGCGATCGATCGCGCGCGCTTGAAGAACAGGTGCGCGTCATGTTCCCAGGTAAAGCCGATGCCACCGTGCAACTGGATCATGTTGCCGGCGCACATGCGATAGGTGTCGGCACAAAACGCCTTGGCGGCATGAAGCGCCAGCGCGGCGTCGTCCGATCCTTCATCGACGGCGCAGGCCGCCCAATAGACGGCGGAGCGGGCCTGCTCGATTTCGATCATCATATCCGCCAAACGATGCTTGTACGCCTGGAACGACCCGATCGGGCGGCCAAACTGCACGCGCTCCCGCGAATAGGCGACCGTTCGGTCCAGCGTCGACTGCGCGCCGCCAAGAGCTTCCGCGGAAAGACAGATCAACCCCGCGGCCAGCGCGCCGGCAATGGCGGCGGCGGCATCCGCCAGTGGCTCGGCACGGGCACCGTCCAGCATAATCGTCGCCAGGGGACGCGTCTGGTCCATCGTGACGTGAGTCGTTGCGGAAACGCCCTCACCGTTGAGGTCGATCAGCCAGGCGTCGTCCCCGGCATAGACCAGCAGCAATTCCGCAGCACCGCCGTGCGCGACATGGGAGAGCGTGCCCGTCATGCGGCCGTCCACGGCCTGCAATCCTTGCCCCGCTGCCGCCGCAGCGACCACCTCTCCGCCAACCAGGCGCGGCAGCCACGCAGATTTCTGCAGGTCGGAGCCACCGGCTGCGATGGCCCTGCCGACCATAACAAGGCCAAGCAACGGGATAGCCGCAATCTGCGCACCGGCACTTTCGGCGACCAGCGCGAATTCGACCATGCCCAGGCCCGCGCCGCCATACTCTTCTGGCAGAGCCAATCCGGCAAGACCAAGTTCGGTGGCAAACGCGCTCCACAAGGCACGGTCTATCCCTGCGTCCGGGCCGCGGGCCGCCATGGCGGCGCGGGTACGCTCGCTGGTGGCGTTCTCGGCAAAGAAATCGCGAACCGTATCGGCGATCATTCGCTGCTCTTCGGTGAAGGCGAATTCCATCAGCCAGCGCTTTTCGGAACGAGAAGGGTCCTTGTCACGCGGCGCCCCAAACCTTGCGCGGGGGGACCCGCCGGGACAGCAAGTCCTCGACGACGCCGCCGATCTGTTCCGGCTCCCAGCGCGCCTGCTGATCGACGAACGGGCCTTCGCGCCAGCCGTCTTCCAGCATGATCTTGCCTCCTTCCAGCTCGAACACGCAGCCGGTGACGTGGGCGCTTTCCGCACTGCCCAGCCACACCACGGTGGGAGCGACATTGGCCGGGTCCATGACGTCGAATGCCGCGTCCTGCGTCGCCATCTTGTCGGCGAACGCCTGCTCGGTCATGCGCGTTCGGGCCGACGGCGCCAGCGCGTTGGCGGTGATGCCATAACGCCCGAGTTCTGCTGCCTGGACCAGCGTGAGCGCCGCGATGCCGCCCTTGGCCGTCGCATAGGCAGCTTGCGCGATGCTACCCTGAAGCCCCGCGCCCGACGACGTGTTGATGATGCGCGCGTCCACCACCTTTCCCGCCTTTTGCTGACCGCGCCAGTAATCGACCGCATGTCGCGTGACGCAGAAGTGACCGCGCAGGTGAACATGCATGGTGGCGTCCCATTCGTCAGGCGTGGCCGAAACGAACATACGGTCACGCACGATTCCCGCATTGTTGACCACGACATGGAGATCGCCGAACGCACCGATCGCAGCATCCACAATGCGCTTGGCGGCATCCCAGTCGGTGATGTCCTCGTAGTTGGCGACGGCATGGCCGCCGCTAGCGATGATCTCGGCAACCACGGCGTCGGCGGCGCTGGTGTCACGTCCTTCACCGCCCAGCGAGGTGCCGATGTCGTTGACCACAACATTTGCGCCTTCGCCCGCGAAAGCCAGCGCGTAGGCACGGCCCAGACCGCCGGCGGCGCCGGTGATGATGACGGTACGATTGTCGCAGATACCCAACGCGTTTCTCCTTTGATTCCGGACTAAACGGTCACCGGGACCAGCAGGTGCTGGCCGAGGTCGCCGATCAGATCGAGCATGGAATAATCACGCCCGGTGAAGCGCCATTCACCGTCCATGCAAGCGAATGTATCGTGATAGCGACCCGCGCAGATTGCTTGTAGCGACAGGTCGGCTGTCGCCTGGATCACGGTATAGTATGAGCGGCACGTAGCCGTGCCGGCGTCCTCGTCGATATCTACGATCGGATTGGTGATGACGTGCTTGGTGCGCGGCGTACCGCAAGGATGGATTCGGACATGGGTCCGCCAGAGCTCCAGCATCGGGGCCGATCCTTCGACCGTTTCGCCACTGCCCAGCTTGATCCGGGCATGCGCAAAAAGCGCCGCCACCGCTTCCAGGTCGCCCGCGTCCATCAGCTCGGCATAGCGGTAGAGCAGGTTGGTGATCTTCGTCGCGGCGCTCATGCCGCTTTTCCCTTCGGCGCGGCAGCGCGTTGTTCACGCGCGGTCGCGCCCGGGCCGCTCAACCGCACCACAATGGCGGTGGATTCCGACCGACGCCGGTTCGGCTCGACGGCCGCAAGCGGTTCCACCGCGACGATCCCGGTCAGCGCCTCGCGCGCAAGGCGCTGGTATTCGCCCTCCCCGTCATTCTTCCAGGTCACCTGATGCGGCTCGAACGTACGAACAACCTTGGCCGGATTGCCGGCAACCAGGCTGCGCGGCGGCGTCTGTGTATCCGATTTGACCAGCGCCAGGGCCGCAACCAGATTCTCCGGGCCGATCACCGCCCCGTCCAGCACCACCGCGCTCATACCGACCAGTGTGTTCTCGCCGATCTCGCACCCGTGGATAATGGCGCCGTGCGCGATCGTCGCACCGCGATGGATCACCGTGTCGCGCAGGCTGTTGGCGTGGACGGTCACGCTATCCTGAATGGAGCTGTCGCCTTCGACCACGATCCGGCCGAAATCGCCACGCAGGGACGCGCCAGGCGCGATGAAGCAACCCGGTCCCACGATCACATCGCCGATCAGCGACGCGAGTGGGTGGACATAGCTGGTCGGATCAACGACCGGCACGATCCCCTGATAAGCGTAGCATGCCATTACGACGGCGCCCTACAACCGCTCGATGATGGTGACGTTGGCTTGCCCGCCACCCTCACACATTGTCTGCAAACCGTAACGGCCGCCTGTGCGCTCCAGCGAATTCAGCAGCGTGGTCATCAGCTTGGCCCCGGTCGACCCGATCGGATGGCCGAGCGCGATCGCACCGCCCTGCACATTGACCTTCTCGTGCGGGATCGACAGTTCCTTCATCCAGGCCAGCGTGACCGAGGCGAATGCCTCGTTGCATTCGAAAAGGTCGATGTCTTCCAACTTCATGCCTGATTTCTTCAGCGCGTATCGCGTCGCCGAGA
>Ga0163162_10003008_pt1 | contig 16113 bp, 10 predicted proteins | sample S55metaG_FD_115310 | JGI IMG/M metagenome (GOLD analysis project Ga0163162, IMG submission 115310) | Switchgrass rhizosphere microbial communities from Kellogg Biological Station, Michigan, USA - S5-5 metaG | ecosystem: Host-associated > Plants > Roots > Rhizosphere > Soil | place: USA...
AACCAATTCGCATGCGCGACGGAACTGCTTCCATGAACGCTGCTGGGAACCTACCTGGAGGATGCGTCCTGATCGTTTGACGGCGTCTGCCATGGCTCGCCCCTCGGAGATAGTGAGCGAGGCTGGCTTCTGAAGATATACGTCCTTGCCAGCGCGAACAGCATCTACCGCAAGGATGGCGTGCTGATGGTCCGGTGTCGAGATGACCACTGCGTCGATATCTTTGTTTGCCAGTAGCTCACGATGGTTGCTGTAGCCCAAGGTTCCGTCATAGTTTTGGCCGGTCTTTTTTGCATAGACGCCGTTCAAGAGGGCTTTGCCTGCCTTAACACGGTCCGCATCCAGGTCGCAGACAGCGATGATTCGGGCCTGATCGTACTTCCATATTCCGGGCAGGTCGTGACCGCGCGAGATGCGCCCAACTCCGATCGCGCCCACGTTGATGCGATTTGAGGGCGCGTTCTGACCGAAGACCGTTACAGGGACGATTGTGGGAAAACCAATAGCTGCGGCAACGGATCCGGAACCTTTTAGGAAATCGCGGCGACTCTTTGATCGAATAGTTGAGCCCGACGCGGCAGCAGTCTTACCCATAGGAATCTCCAAATCAAAGCCCGCTCACCACAAAAAACGTTCGTGTCCCGCAAAGCGGTATTGGGACATTCAAGAGATTTTTACTCCAATTTATTGTGGAGCACAACTATTTTCAATTCATCAATTGAACAAACAACCACTTCTGTTCTACAGTGAAGCGTCATAAGGAAATCAGTGGTTTGTCATTGGGGAATTGTTCTTTCCGTAGCTTTCAAGTTGCCGCTAATAAGCAGCGGCAGAGATACCGACATCTCGCAATATAATCCGCCAGATAAACAAATACCTTTGACTTGAAAGAAATGGCCACGCCATAATTACCAAAATCAACCGAACGGTGAGATATGTGCAAGGCATGCTATCTCTTCCCAGCTGTTCTTTTCGTCCTGGGGACGTTTCCCATTGAAGCAAGGTCGAAGCAGGAGAAGCCGTGGGTAGGTGCATGGTCGTGTTCACCACAGAAAGTGGAGATACAGAATCTGCCTCCCTCCCCGGGTTTGCTGGGCAACATACTACGACAGGTCGTTCACCTCACAGTTAATGGTGACGAACTTCGTTTGCGCATATCCAACGAGTTTGGGGACTCGCCTCTCACTCTCGAGTCGATTCACATAGCGCTTCATCAAACCGAAGACATAATTCTGCCCGAGAGTGATCGGCCCATCCTCTTCAATGGGAAGCTTTCCGTGACGATCCCCAGTGGGGCATTCCTATACTCTGACCCGCTACAGTTCACAGTTCAGGCGCTTTCCGATTTGGCTGTAACGATCAAGGCGACCGAAGTTCCAAAAGATATTACTGGCCACCCCGGGTCCCGTGAGACCTCCTATCTCGCTGTGGATGGCGATGTATCCGCGGTGTCTCTCTCTAATCCAGTGAAAACGGACCACTGGTATTTGCTCGATGGTGTTGAAGTGCGCGGTACGCGCGCGAGGTCTGCGGTTGTTACCCTGGGTGATTCCATCACTGACGGCCGCGGTTCCACCACAAACGGAAATACACGGTGGCCGGATTATCTTGCTCGACGATTCGTCGCAAACAAGAAATTAGCCCAAATTGGAGTACTTAACCAGGGCATCGGAGGTAATCGCATCTTACGCGATGGGCTTGGCCCTAATGCTCTCTCTCGATTTGATCGTGACGTGTTTGGCCAGGCAGCCGTCCGATGGCTCATCGTGTTTGAAGGAGTTAATGACATCGGAGGCACCAGAGCCGAGACTGATCCAGTTGTACAAGAGAGAATTGTCGATGAGCTAATCCAGGCATACCAACAATTCATCGTTAGGGCTCATACGCATAGTATTTGGGCGTACTGCGCGACGATTACTCCTTTCGGGCACTTGTTTTACTTCAATTCGTCCACGGAAACGAGCCGCCAGAGGATCAACCAGTGGGTCCGGACAAGTGGTCAATGCGATGCAGTGCTCGACTTCGACGAAGCTGCACGAAACCCTGCCAAACCCGATGAACTAGATTCAGCGTTCGATAGCGGGGACCATCTACATCTGAACAGCGATGGCTATCGCAAACTAGCATCAAGTATCGATCTGACGCTCTTCTCGCGATAGTGGGCTATCGACAGATGGAGAAGCTTCCGTTTTACTGTGGGGTAATGGCTCCATCGGCGCCAAATTCGATATAGTCCACAGGTGCAGTCTCACGATAGTCTCGCGCCCTTCGAGCATCCAGATTATCGGTCATCAACTCCGGACGGAGGTCGGGAACTCCGCTCAACGAGAGTACATCTCCGGGTTTAAGATGAACGCCATGCACAGTGAAACGCGTCGAGTTCTGGCCGTTGAGTTGCGGATCGAATTGCGCGGGCGGCAGAGTGTCATCACCTAGCCAGCGAGCTACTGGATGTCCATTTACGCTCATCTCGTAATGCGAAACTCCCCGCCACACGTCGAAGTACTGTACCGCTACGTTATATACGCCGGCAGAGTGTTGGACTGTAGTCGTCAGCATGCAGCCGGCTGTTGCGTGACACACTACTGCCTTGCCCCCAGAAGCAGTCTCAGATGGAGAAACATCTACCACCTCATAACCCGTCCTGGTCATCGTTTCGGCTTCAATTCGATTCAGATCGTGGCCAACGCGGCCGTGTATATCAGGAATACCCGATATATGTTCGAACCAGATGTTGATCGCGTCGCGCCAAACCAACGCATGACCCGCTTGAAACTCGAAGAGCCTGAGCACTTGCTGAAATCGCTCGTTATCTATTCTTTCTTTCAGCGCCAACCAACTCTGAACATACTCTGCCGCCGTACGAGCGCTTGAGTAGTGAGTGTCGTAGATCGATTGGATGAGTGTTTTGCCAGAATGGAGTTTGTACTCGTAAGGGAGATGATGGAAGAACAAAACTAAATCGTCTGGGCAAGTAGCAAGAGACTCATACTGGGCAGCCAACTCGGAGGGGTACTGTTGAATGAATCCCGTTCCTGTTGAGGTACGGTCCATTCCAATTCCATGCTCGTCGGCGCGAAACCATTGCCCCCACCCATTACGTTCAGCCGAATCGATCCCTGGCCCAAAGTGATAGCCAAGGATGTTTGTTAGAGTGCCCATGCCGTAGGGGCCCGTGTAACCTTCGTAGGTCGCCCAGCTATTCAGTTGCATTGCGCGGATCGTACGGTTGACCAATAGGTCATTGCCCCATGTCAATCGGGTCCAGGTGTCTATGATGTCTTCCTGCGAACGGTTGGGATTCCAAGCCAGCTTACCGAAGCCGAAGAGATTAGCAAGCGCCATAGGATGGTGCAGCCAATTACTATCCATCCCCACATTAGTTACAGAGACAAGTCCGGCCAAATGCGAACTGTCACCCTGCAAACTTTCTCGACCTGCGACGACCTCCTTCACCGGCGTGGCATGACCATCGATTCGCAGATCTGTATCCAGCACCCATTTCCACATAGAGGGTAGCCAGACCATATGCCGCTGCTGTCCTGTGTACTCCTGTGTTGTTTGGAGCTCGATCGCCATATTTGTGCGCCTAAGCGCTCCAAATAGTGGAGAAACAGGTTCACGTGCTTGAAAATCGATCGGCCCTTCTTTGATCTGGATCACTACGTTCGAATCAAATAGGCCATCGTACTTCGCGAAATTGTCCACACCCGCGCGCGCGCGGTCTGCCTTGAGGTCATGCCAGTCGAGGTGGTTGTCGTAAACAAAACCACGATAGAGCACGACCCCACCATGCGATTTCAGAGCACGTGCAAGCATGTTCGCAGCATCAACTGGTGATCGCCCATACTGTGCGGGGCCGCGCCGGCCTTCACTGTCGGCTTTTACCGTGAAGCCAGCAAAGTCTGGAATCAATTTGAAGATCTCGTCACCCTTCTTGTTCCACCATGCAATCACGGCAGGATCGAGCGGGTCGAAGGTAGGCAAGTGCCCAACCGTCTGCGGGCTGGTTAGGTCAACGCTAAGCGCCAGTCGCACTCCCCAAGGCCTGAAGACCTCAGCTATACGGGCGAACTCAGCCAGGTGATCGCTCGTCAATAAATCGAGGTTCGCGTTTACATTGTTGATATTGCAACCATTCACTCCAATCGAACTCAGTAAACGCGCATACTCACCAGCACGTGTTAGATCCTTTCGAACGTGGCCGTCCTCAAAAAAAATGGACGGACCCGCATACCCGCGCTCAATTGTGCCATCAAGGTTGTCCCATTCATTCGTCCAGCGAATGGCCACTCGCGGCGTTTGTATTTCGCTGGATGGAATTGCCTTCTCCATCGCAATCTCTTCAAGAAGGTGGAACACCGCATAGAGTTCAGCGCGCGATGAACCTCCCTCAAGTCTGACCATTATTCTGCCGTGCCTAATCTGCGACTGAATATGAAAACGATCGACACTGACCCCATAAATAGCTGTGACGGAAGAACTCGAACCAATTTCTCCGTCTGGCGCAGCTATCACAATTGCGCTTTGCTCGTTCAAAGGGGCAGTTTTCGACAATGTGCGTAGCGTAAACGTTCGCCCGAGCATGGACGTTAGTCCGCGCTGCAATTCTGTTGCGGCCGTCATTTGGACGACATCGCCTCCCTGCACAACAATGTTGGATGGCAAGGTACGATAAAGCGCAGGCTCCTTGATCGGAGCGTAGCGCAACCACGCAGCTGATCCATCCTCTGCGTGCGCCGTTGCGATCCGTAGCACCCCAATCAGAAATATTTGTGTACAAAGCCCCTGCGCTATACGCATGTTGCACCCTCACCAAACAACCGATAACAGATATAGATGGCCTGGAACACGCCACTAGCGTGCTTACTTTTGCAATGGAGTTCTCTCCGCGACGTATAAGACAACGTGATAGATATCTATCTGGCTTGGAGCCATGGAGAGCTGGCGGCCCTGATTGCTCTGATCGCCCTTCAGCATCCGGATCGTGTTCAATCCACCCTCGGATCGTGACACCTGTTCGATACTCGCGATGCCACTCACCTTATTGTCGTAGTCCGGGTTTCGAGAGAACGCGAGGGCTGTTTGAATGCAACACAAGGCCATCGCTATCTCCACATCACAGAGAAGCTGAACGTTAGTGATCGTACAGAAGCCATATTCATCGCGATACAGACTGGAATTATCGCGGTATAGTTTCGCTTGGCTTGCTACAAGCGGTGCTAATGCAGCGACGTTAGCGGCCATTGAGAATCAGGTCATTGAAACGCGATTTTCCAGTGTCCCGATCCCATCAATTGAGATCGTGATGTGATCACCTGGCGCGAGGGTAAAGTCGTCGTTCGGCACAATCCCTGTACCCGTCATCAAGAACACGCCTTCCGGAAAACTGTTCTCGCGAAATAAATAGCTCACAAGTTCAGTCACGGGGCGCTTCAGTTCTGCCAGCGTAGTTTCACCCGAATAGACAGAGCCGCCATCGCGCTCAATCCGAATGCGAATCGCTGTCTTTTTCAGAAGATCGCGACTTTCCAGCAATAGGCATGGGCCGATCGCACAGCTTCCGTCGTACACCTTGGCCTGTGGGAGATACAGTGGATTTTCACCTTCGATGTCTCGAGAACTCATATCGTTTCCGATGGTGTAGCCAATAATCTTCCCGCTGGGATGGATGGCTACCGTGAGTTCTGGCTCAGGCACCGACCAGCGTGCGTCCTTGCGGATGCGGACTTCACCAAAGGGACCGATCACACGCCTTCCTGATGCCTTGAAGAACAACTCCGGACGGTCTGCAGCGTACACGCGATCGTAAAAACTGCCCCCTCCGGCCTCCTTGGACTCCTCGATGCGCGCACTGCGGCTGCGGAAATAAGTCACTCCTGCGGCCCAGACCTCCTGCAAAGTGACCGGGCTCAGCAACACCATTCCGTCGAGTGAATGGAGCTGCTCCCCACGCTCCCTGGCAGTCAACACGCGACCGTGAAGATCCGCATCACATAGCAACTCCTCCCAACTCGTCGCTGCAACGGGCCAGAAGCGGTCTTGTTTCTCACCAAAAAATCCTTCGTCAGTTCTGTAGAGTCTCACGTTCCCGTCCAACTTTCGTCGTTGCATTGTGAAGAAGATTCTCTATGCGTTGCCCTGCGCAAGTGCGGTACAGATTGCATCGGTATCGTAAACACATCCACCCCACACCCCTCCGCTGGCCTGGACCAATGCAGCCCACAGGCGTGTATCCTGCGGCAAGGCTGGATGTGGCTCAAGATCGGGTCGTGGACCTCTCACCGCCAGACGCCGCGCCCCTTCAGCCTCATCGAACTGCTGCTCTCCTTCTCCGATGAAGTCCACACTTCCTATGAGAGATCGACGATCAATGACGATGGAGATTATATCGCCGTCCACGAGTTTGCCGATCGAGCCACCCGCCAAGGCCTCTGGTGAGATATGCCCGACGCAGGCACCTGTGGATACGCCACTGAAGCGAGCGTCGGTGAGCACCGCAACGTGCCTGCAGAAGGGCAGGCTTTTAAGCGCCGAGGTTATCTGATAAATCTCCTGCATTCCCGCTCCCTTTGGGCCAGCGCAGATAAGCACCATCACATCCCCTTTCGAGATGCGACCGCTCTTGATTGCTTCGATTGCATCAGTCTCACGGATAAAGACCCGAGCCGATCCTGTGTGACGGTATACCTGGTCTTCATCAATCAGACTGGGGTCGATGGCCGTGCTTTTGATAACCGACCCCTCAGGTGCGAGATTGCCGCTGGGAAAGCAGACCGTCGAGGTCAACCCGCGTTGCCGCGCATTTTCCGGCGATAAAATCACGTCGTCAGGATCAACCCCATCTAGTTGCCTGAGTCTATGGCGCAATTCTTGCCGGCGAAGTGAAGTCTCCCACCAGCGAAGATTTTCGTCCAGCGTTGCACCGGTCACGGTCTGCACGCTGGTATCGAGTAGACCCAGCCGCTCCAGATGCAGCATCACCTCGGGTACGCCGCCAGCGAGAAATACCTGTACGGTTGCGAAGTTTTGCGGTCCGTTCGGTAGTGCGTCCACCAGACGTGGCGTAGCGCGATTGACAGACTCCCAGTCTTCGCGGCCAGGTCGACGCAATCCCGCTGCGTGAGCTATAGCAGGCACATGAAGGAGCAGGTTGGTAGATCCGCCAAAAGCAGCATGAAGAACCATCGCATTACGGATCGCGGCATCCGTGAGCACGTCCGCAGTTCCGATGCCCTTTTGTACAAGTCGCAGAATGGCGCGGGCCGAACGCATTGCGGCATCAAGCCAGACGCGCTGTCCGGAAGGAGCCAGCGCGCTATGCGGCAACGAAAGCCCAAGCGCTTCCCCAACCACCTGAGACGTAGCCGCGGTACCAAGAAACTGGCAACCCCCGCCCGGCGATGCACAGGCCCGGCAACCGACTTCGGCCGCCTCTTCCAGAGACATCTGTCCCTGCGCAAAACGTGCCCCGATTGTCTGAACCTTGCCGGCATCTTCCCCGGATTCCGGCAATAGCGTGACGCCCCCCGGAACGAGTACCGACGGCAGCGGCCCCGAGGACGCCAGCGCCATCATCATCGCCGGCAAGCCCTTGTCACACGTAGCCACACCAAGGACGCCTTTGCGTGTAGGCAGTGATCGCATGAGGCGACGCAAGACCATAGCTGCGTCATTCCGAAAGGGCAAGGAATCGAGCATCCCCACCGTCCCCTGTGTTCTGCCATCGCACGGATCGGTACACGCACCCGCATAGGGAATGGCGCGGAGGTTTCGTAGTTCTCGCGCAGCTTCACTCACCAGCAGACCAACCTCCCAGTGACCCGTGTGAAAGCCAAGCGCAATCGGGCGTCCATCCGCTGCTCGCACGCCACCATGGGTACTGAGGATAAGAAACTCAGGATCAAGCAGCCGCTCGGGCTCCCATCCCATGCCTGCACTCTGGCTAAGACCGAAGAGATTGCCGGAGGGCTCGCGTAACAGCATCTCCGCCGTGATGGGCAAGTTGCCCTCGGGTCCTGGAGCATGTGTGCGAGTCTCGCGAAGCTCTACGTGGCTCTCGAGCACTTCAGACAGCTCTATTCCTGCTCCCCCGCTCACGCTATCTTTCCTCCCAACTTCTCTTTGCGATTTTTCGCGCTGGCTTTTAATCTTCCCTGAATCATTACGGTCATCAACTTTTCACTGCGGTTCGTTGCGCTGCAAGTCCTTTAGGCAACCATAGCAGCAGCACAGACGAACACAGCAGTGCGATCGACATTAGCAAAAAACCTGCCCGCGGACTGCCTGTAACTGCACGGGTCCAACCCACAAGGTAGCTGCCAAAGAATCCGCCTAGCGCGCCAACAGTGTTCACTAGAGCCATCACCTCAGCTAACACTTGTCGCGGAATGCGCTCGGATACGAGCGCCCAGAACGGGCCATATGGCGCATACATCGCGGCACCAGCAACTACCAACGCCACGAACGCGAGCGAAAAGTGTCTTTCAGACAACAGGAACGACGTGTAGAGCGCTCCGGATGCTAGCAGCAACGCCGGCCACACGAAGGGCTCGCGCCGGCCGGTTCGATCGGAGAATGTCGAAACCACTATCATGGCTCCTATTGCAACAAGATAAGGAGCGCCTGACAGAACACCCGTTCGCGCCATCGAGAGTGATGCCCCCTTATGCACAATCGAAGGAAGCCAAAGCACGAAGCCGTAGATCCCAAGACTCCAGCAAAAATATTGCACGCAAAGCAAAATAACTTCGCGGCGTCGCAGCGCTTCGAGCAAAGAACCCAGGGGAGGGACTGAGGCCTGCTCTTCCGACAGTGCCAGTTCGAGGGATTCGGCTGCATCGGGCGCCATCCATGACACCTGAGTTGGCTTGTCACGAACCAACAACCACCAGATACCTGCCCAAAGCACCGTGGGCAGCCCTTCGAGAACCAGGGTCAACTGCCAGCCAAAATGTTGAACGAGATAACCCGTAATCAGGGACATCCAGAGCACGGTGATGGGATTTCCCAGGATCAACAAGCTGTTGGCTCTGCCCCGTTCCGAACGGACAAACCAATTAGTGAGCAGCAAGAGCATGGCTGGAAAGATGAGGCTCTCTCCCGCGCCCAACAGGATTCGAACCACACACAACAGCCAAAAGCTGTGAAGCACACCAAGAAGGGCAGCACATGTACCCCATACGATGAGCAGAACAGTAACGAGACGCCTGACACCAATGCGCTGCACCAAAACAGCCGCCGGGAGCTGGAAGAGAAAGTAGCCAAGAAAGAAAAGGCTGCTGAGTAGAGAGACCTGCTTCTCGCTGATACCGAGCGTCTCGCCCATACCAGCAGCCGCACCAAAGCTGAAGTTCGCCCGATCGAGATAGGCAAAGCTATAAGTGACAAAAACAATTGGAAGCAAGCGCGTGTAACGGCGACTCCATCCGCGCCCTGGGGCCGAACTGCGAAGCTGCACGGACTGTTTAGCGAAGCTCATCTTAAGATGACGCGATCTCTTCCTATGAAGTCGGCACGTCCGAAGGTAGAACACACCTGATCGCGTGCTCTCTACACCGATAGAGATTGAACCAGAGATGTCTCAAAACACAAGCCATAAAGTTCTCTGGAGGATACAACCTCATTTTGGGAGTCGGATACTCAGGATCTCAAATGACGAGAGAAATCGAACTTCCGGGTCTTCCATTTATGCCGAAATAGAAACGCGTCCGGAAAGGTACTTCTACTTCCGTCGCATCGTCTCAAGATGCCGAAAGAAAAGAAACCTGTCGATGCAGCGAGACCGGAGGGACGAACGCTCCGCTAATTAGCGGAGCAGTCAAGTGATGGAAGGAAGTCTGGCGGAGAGTGGGGGATTCGAACCCCCGATAGAGCTTTTGACCCTATAACGGTTTAGCAAACCGCCGCCTTCAGCCACTCGGCCAACTCTCCGGACCCTGGGTTTTCTCGGGCTTGTGGTGATTATACCGCGCCCGCCGAGAATCCCGCAGCTGAATCCAGTGCCCGGTCGGGTAGATTGGTTTTGTTTGGGGGTGACGGTGGGAGCTGTGACGAGGGGCGCGAGGAAGATGCGGTTGCTGCCGCTGGTGGCGGCGACCTACTTCATGGTGTCGGGTGGGCCGTATGGCTTGGAGGACATTATTGGGATGGCGGGGTATGGGGGGGCGCTCCTGCTGCTCTTCACGGTGCCGCTGTTCTGGAGTCTTCCGACTGCGCTGATGGTGGGGGAGCTGGCTTCGGCGATGCCGGAGGAGGGTGGCTTCTATCAGTGGGTAAAGCGGGCGATGGGACCGTTCTGGGGATTCCAGGAGGCCTGGCTCTCGCTGGCGGCGAGTGTCTTCGACATGGCGATCTATCCGACGACCTTCGTGCTGTATCTGTCGCACGTCGCTCCGTCGCTCACGGCGGGGCATCGCGGGCTGCTGCTGAAGCTGGCCATTGTCGCGATCTCGGCTGCGTGGAACCTGAGGGGGGCCGCCTCTGTAGGCAGCGGGTCGGCGAAGATGATGGCAGTGTCCCTCTCGCCGTTCGTGGTGCTGATCGGGCTTGCGGTCTGGGGTGCGTTGCGTCACGGTGTGGCGTTCGGTTCGGGCGGGCCTCCGCCGGAGCGCGATATTGCGGGGGCGCTGCTGGTGACTCTGTGGAACTACATGGGCTGGGACAACGCCTCGACCATCGCGCAGGAGGTCGAGAATCCGCAGCAGAATTATCCGCGAGCGATGTTCACCTCCGCGCTGACGGTGATGTGTGTCTACACCCTGCCGCTCGCCGCGGTGTGGATGGCTGGGATTCCGGCGGCTCGGTTTTCGACCGGTGCGTGGGTGGATGCTGCGGGTGTGCTGGGTGGTTCGGCGCTGGCGGTTGCTGTGGTGCTGGCTGGGTCTCTCGATGGGCTGGGGACCTTCAATGCTCTGACTCTTTCGCTGACTCGGCTGCCTTATGCAATGGCGGAAGATGGGCTGCTGCCGAAGGTTCTGGCGAAGCGATGGTCGAACGGGGTGCCGTGGGTGAGCGTCCTGGCGTGCAGCGTGGGGTGGGCGCTGGCTCTCAGTTTTACCTTCGAGCGGCTGATCTCGATCGACCTGGTGCTATATGGCGGGGCTTTGGTGCTGGAGTTCATCGCGCTGGTGGTGCTGCGGGTACGGGAGCCGGGGTTGGCGAGGCCGTTCCGGGTTCCGGGTGGGTTGTTCGCGACCGCGGTGATCGGGCTGGGGCCGACTGCGTTGATCGGTTTCGCGTTGTGGGCGGCGCGCGGAGAGCGGGTTGCCGGTCTGCCCGCGCTCGGGTTCGCGGCTGTGGTGGCGGCAGCGGGACCGGTAGTGTATCTGGTGGCGCGACGGGGTACCCCCTCCCCCCGTACTTAATTGCGCAAAGTCTTCAATAAATTGATGTTAGATTTGGACTTCCGTTCCTAATTCGGAGGGGATACGGCCCGGAACGGTTCGGGGCCGTATTCCAGCTTTATTTAATTGTACCGACTGGAAGGTAATTAATCGGCACTTGCTATCTCTATTGGTTTGATGGAGTTGTGCCATTCTTGGGCTTGACAGGCTTTTTGAACTTCTCCGTCGGCGGTACGGTTCAATGAAGCCCCCTCCGCGCAGAACCGCCATTTCAAATGGCGTGTTTTGTATCCGAATTGGCGGGTTTTGCATAGCGACGCTGCTCCCTGCAGATCTAACTTAATCACAGGTTCGGCAGACGGCATGATTGCCATAACGAGTGACATGAGGAGCAGAGAGATGCAGAAGCGCAAATTGGGAAACGGCAACCTGGAAGTATCGGCGCTTGGCCTGGGGTGCATGGGCATGAGCTTCTCGTATGGCGTCGTTCACGACGAGCAGGAGATGATCTCTCTTCTGCATAAAGCAGTTGACCGGGGAATCACGTTCTTCGACACGGCCGAGGTCTATGGTCCGTTCACGAATGAGGTGCTTGTGGGCAAAGCGCTATCTCCGATCCGCGACAAGGTTGTCATCGCCACCAAGTTCGGTTTCAACGTCATTCCCGGCGGGGTTCCGGGGACGCAAACCTTGAATAGCCGACCAGAACATATCAAGGAAGTAGCTGAAGCATCGCTCAAGCGTCTTCAGATCGACACCATCGATCTCTTCTACCAGCATCGCGTCGATCCCGACGTGCCAATCGAGGATGTTGCCGGGGCCGTGAAAGACCTGATTAAGGAGGGCAAGGTAAAACACTTTGGCCTCTCTGAAGCAGGTGTGCAGACGATCCGCCGAGCGCATGCCATTCAGCCTGTGACTGCTCTACAGAATGAATACTCCCTATGGTGGCGCAAGCCAGAGGCAGAGGTAATCCCTACGCTTCAGGAGCTCGGCATCGGACTTGTTGCGTATAGCCCACTGGGGAAGGGCTTCCTCACCGGAAAGATGGACGAGAACACGAAGCTGGGCAAAGGTGATTTTCGCAGCACGCTGCCTCGTTTTGCGCCCGAGGCGATGAAGGCGAACCAGGCCTTCGTCGATCTTCTCGCCACGATTGCCAAGCACAAGAACGCAACGCCAGCTCAGATCGCTCTCGCATGGCTGCTCGCACAGAAGCCGTGGATTGTTCCCATTCCAGGTACGACCAAGCTGTCGCGACTGGACGAGAACGTCGGCGCTCTTGAGATTGAACTGACTGCAGACGATCTACGCGAGATCGACGCGGCGGCCTCCAGGATTACGGTTGAAGGCAATCGCTATCCGGAACACCTGGAGAAGATGACTGGACGCTAACTTGTCGACCAAGCCAAGTCTGCGGCTGAGTCTTTGTCGAAGTCGAGGTCGAGCGACCAGCTTGAATCGTTCCAGTTCGGCTTCGATTGCGCGCTGCCAGGAGTGATCAGGAGGCTCTTTCGTCCGCTGCGTCCGAATTCGAATCGAGCCATGAAAGAAGGGCACGTATGCTGCCGGTTGCCATTGCCATGCAGGAATCACCTGCGCCGTAATAGAGGTTGATGGTGTCTTTATCAGGCCCTATTGTCTGACCGCACGGAAAGACAACATCATTAACATCTCCTCCGCGCTCGTATGGAGCTTCAGGACCGAACATCCAGGAATTGCCCCGCTGCAAGCAAATGTCGGGATTTTCCAAATCGAAGAGTGCAAGCCCGAGACGATAGATGCTGCCGGACGCGGTATGCCTTACGCCGTGATAGATCGCCAACCAACCCTTTTCCGTTTCAATCGGCGGAGAGCAGAGGCCTATTTTGTTGGCATCCCACCATCCACCCCGCCGTGCTTCCAGCATCACCTTGTGACTTCCCCAATGCCGCAGATCCGGTGAATAGGAAATCCACATATGCGCACCGAGTGTCGTCATTGGCCGATGAATCAGGGCCCAATACCCTCCAATCCTTCGCGGCAGGAGAGCAGCATCCTTGTCTTCCGGCGGCATGATAACCCCGTAACGTTCAAAGCTTCTGAAGTCCGTCGTCATCGCAAGCGAAACTCCGGGACCACCACGCGCAAACGACGTATAAGCGATGGCGTACTGCTGCAGTTCAGGTACGTACGTGATGCGCGGGTCTTCAATACCCCAAATCTCTTCAGGAAACTTAAGTGGATTTGCCGCCAAGGTTGGTTGAGCATCAATTCGCCATCCGTCGACTCCATTTGCAGAACGGGCAGCGCAAAGATGCGAGAGGCCCCGACGATCTTCCACTCGGCAAAGTAACAACGTGTCGCCATCGGGTAGTCTTACGGCACCGGCATTGAAAACGCTGTTAATTGGATACGGCCAATCTTTACGACTCAGGATTGGGTTGGCAGCGTGACGAGTAAATAAGGAGATCTCTTCGCTCCTGTTCGAGCGTGGCTGTTTAGCGGACCAATCTTCGGAACTCACCGTTGGATGGACAATTGCTGTCAAATGGAAACACTCGTTTCTTGGTTCATGCTTTCGACGTTTGCGATTTCGATACTTTGCATATCGAGTAGAGCCATCAGGAAGGAGAGCGTCGATTCGGCGCCCTGGTTTTCGTTCACGCGATCTGGATGAAGCCCATCTTTACAGCCGCCGGTTGCTGCGTCGTAGAGAGGGACTTGCAGGTCGTTCTCGCCGAGAAACCAGCGGAAAGCACACCAGGCCTCTTCGATCCAATGCTGCTCATGGGTAATTTGATACGCGATCACACATGCCGCGATCGTTGCGCAAGCCTCAACAGGTTGCTGATCGAAACGCGCTTTAATACCTCCTGCAACAGCAAAGCCCCTGGAACCTATCGGAACAAAGACCATGTCGTTGCCGCGATGCTGCTGAGCGACAAGCCATCGAAGGGACTCGCACCCTGCTTCGATCATCCGCACGTTGCTACTGCGCCACCCTGCTATGAGTAACGCTTGTGACAATCTGGCGTTCGAGTAGGACAGACTCTTCTCAAACCACTGCCATGGTTCTGACTGAGTATGCTCGTAGGCAGTAAGTAATCGATTTGCGAGGACATTACGGGAGTTCTGAATCACTCTGTCGCCGGGAAACCAGTCGAGATATGCCTGCATACCTAATATTGAAAATGCCCATGCTCGAGGGCTCGTAAACGTCAACGTGACGGAGGCGGAATCTTCAAAGAGCCTGCCCGCGGCACCTCTCAGGCCTGCGTCCTCGGAATTTCCGAGCACTGTTCCCAGAGCCCATAGGGCGCGACCATGACTGTCTTCTGAGCCGACTTCCTCCTGCCACTCCCGTCCGTAGCTTAGAAAGTTTCTAAATCTGCTCGTCTTGCCATCGAAGGCGTGCCAGAGAAAAGCAAGGTAGCGACGAGACAGTGTTGCTTGCTCGTGACTACTGGACAGAAGAGGATCTTTTAGCATCGTTGCCACAATGAGCGCGCGGGCATTGTCATCGGTCGTGTAACCCTCATCGCAATTAGGCAATGAGAAAATAGCATGCTGCAGGATGCCGGTATCGTCTGTCATATTCGATAAATGAGCAGTACTCAGCATTGGCAAACAATCTGTGGCCTTATGGGCGAAAATATCCTGCAGTGCAGGACGCGGACGGAGCATGCGTTCGATACGAGCACGTTGAAAGCTCGCCATATAGGCTTGGGCAGTTTTTTTCCATGTGGTGCCACGCGAATGAAGATAGGCGCGCTTCCGCATCGCATGTCGCTCGGCTTCGTTATCCAACAGCTTGATCGTTGCGTCGGCAATTGAATTCGGGTCATCGAACGGGACAATCACGCCGCGACTGTCAGCGAGAAGTTCTTTGGCATACCAGTACGGCGTAGAGATGATCGCTTTCCCTGCTCCAAGCGCAATCGCCAGTGTGCCTGAAACAACTTGTGCCTCCTGACGATAAGGAGTGATGTAGATGTCTGCTGAGCCCACAAGCTCGACCAGTTCTTCCGAGCTTACAAAGCGATTGTTGAAGATCACATGCGAAGAAACGCCCAGATCCTCCGCCAACGCCTGCAATTCCTCGCGATATTTCTCGCCTTCGAGTCGTCTGATATGGGGATGCGTTGCTCCCGAGACGATATAAACCACGTCTTCATGCTTTTCAAGAATTCCTGGAAGAGCGCGAATTACGTTTTCGATCCCCTTGTTTGGAGAGAGCAACCCGAATGTGAGGAGCACCGGTTTTCCCTGAGTTCCAAACAGATCTTTGAAGTAGTTGGGATCCATGAATGGAAAATCCGGTACGCCATGCGGAATCAGATCAATCTTTCCAGAAGGCACACCGTATACCTCTCTCAAGAGAGTGGAAGCGTGCTCGCTCATTACAATCAATCGATCCGATAGATGCGCTATCTCTTCAAGGACAGCACGTTGATTTGCATCAGGAGCACTGAGAACCGTGTGAAGGGTTGTCACCAGGGGCATCTTCAGCTTCCGAAGCAAGGTCAATACATAACTGCCGGCTGGCCCTCCGAAGATTCCGTACTCGTGCTGCAAGCAAACCAGATCGTTTCCATTGAAATTAAGAAACTCGGCGCCCCGCTCGTACGAAGACCTGTCTTCCTGGGTCAGTTCGAGACGCACCCGCTCGGGGTAATCGTACGTTGAATCCGGATCGTTGACAGGAATCGCAAAGAGTCTCGCACTGCCGTATTCATCAGCGATTGCAGCACAAAGGTCGGTCGTGAAGGTCGCGATTCCGCATTGG
>Ga0163162_10003009_pt1 | contig 16112 bp, 15 predicted proteins | sample S55metaG_FD_115310 | JGI IMG/M metagenome (GOLD analysis project Ga0163162, IMG submission 115310) | Switchgrass rhizosphere microbial communities from Kellogg Biological Station, Michigan, USA - S5-5 metaG | ecosystem: Host-associated > Plants > Roots > Rhizosphere > Soil | place: USA...
GTACCAGCCAGGGATCGCATTCGTCAGGAGTTTGTTGACGACGCCGACCAGGACGAGCGGCAACAAGGCCACGACCGGATTGGCGAGTCGATCGCCCGCGAACACCGCCGGCTCGTTCACCAGCGTCGCAATGTCGCCGTAGCCTTCGCCCTTGCGCGCCGCCGCGCGACGGCGCCACTCGAGGTAGGACAGGCCCGCGACCAGGATCGCCACGGCCCCGATCGTGCCCAGCCAGGGCGCCGCCCACCCGTTCGTTCCGAAGAACGACGACGGAATGATGTTCTGGATCTGCGGCGTCCCCGGCAGCGCGTCCATGGTGAAGGTGAACGCGCCGAGCGCGATAGTGCCGGGAATCAGGCGCTTGGGGATGTCGGCCTGGCGGAACAGTTCCGCGGCGAAGGGATACACCGCGAACACGACCACGAACAGCGACACGCCGCCATAGGTGAGCAGCGCGCACACCGCGACGATCACCGCATTCACCCGCGACTTGCCGATGTAGCGGATCGCCGCGGCGACGATCGACTCGGAGAAGCCCGAGAGTTCGATCACCTTGCCGAACACCGCGCCGAGCATGAAGACGGGGAAGTAGAGCTTCACGAAGCCGACCATCTTCTCCATGAAGATGCCCGAAAACACGGGCGCGACGGCGGAGGGGTCGGTGAGGAGCACCGCGCCGAGCGCGGCGATCGGCGCGAACAGAATGACGCTGTAGCCGCGATAGGCGGCCAGCATGAGAAACGCCAGGGCGGCGAGCACGACGATGAAGGACATTGAGTCTCCGTTGATGATTTTTCTGGGGACGCCGCCGGACGGGTTTCTTGTGGAAACCCCGATGCGCGGCAGGTAACGCGCCGGGCGTGCCCTAAAGCAGGTTTTGTGCCATATCCCGTGTGCCGGGCCGGAAGCGGAATCGGCGGGCACGCAGGCGCGGATCGACGCGAAATTGTACCGAAAGTCCACGATTCGAGACGAACGAACTGATCGGGATTTCGTCATGAAGCCCGCGATCGTTTGTGGTGCAAGTCCTTGCAGCGTGTCTCGATGGTGAGATATGCTGTCTCGATAAAGAGACTAACGGAGACGTGCTCCCCATGCACAACGACTGGACCAACGTGCCCGCCAATTACAGCGACGTGCTGCGGCGGGCGATGGAGTCGCTGTTCAAGACCTTCGAAAACTTCAGCGAAGGCACTTTCATCGTCGACGCCGACGCGCGCGTCGTGTGGATCAACAAGCGTTATGCGGCGCGCTTCGGCTTTTCCGACCCGGAACAGGCCATCGGCCGCGACTGCGAATCGGTGATTCCGAACAGCCTGATGCGCGAAGTCGTCATGACCGGCAAGCCGATCCTGCTCGACGTGCTGGAGACGGACCGCGAGCCGCTCGTCGTCACGCGCCTGCCGCTCAAGGACGACCTCGGCCAGACGGTGGGGGCGATCGGCTTCGCGCTCTTCGACGAAATGAAGGCGCTCACGCCGCTCTTCACGCATTACTCGCGCGTCCAGCAGGAACTGATCGCGGCGCGCCAGTCGCTCGCGCAGGCCCGGCGCGCGAAATACACGTTCGCGAGCTTCGTCGGCACGAGCGCGGCGAGCCTCGAAGTGAAGCGCCAGGCGCGGCGCGCGGCGCAGGTCGAATCGCCGGTGCTGCTGCTCGGCGAAACCGGCACGGGCAAGGAGCTGCTCGCCCATGCGATCCACGGCGCCTCCACGCGCGCCGCGCGCCCGCTCGTCACCGTGAACGTCGCGGCGATCCCCGACACGCTGCTGGAAGTGGAGTTCTTCGGCGCGGCGGCGGGCGCCTATACGGGCGCGGACCGCAAGGGGCGCGTCGGCAAGTTCGAGCTGGCGGACGGCGGCACGCTCTTTCTCGACGAGATCGGCGACATGCCGCTGCCGCTTCAGGGCAAGCTCCTGCGCGTGCTGCAGGACAAGGAGTTCGAGCCGCTCGGCTCGAACCGCATCGTGCGCGCGGACGTGCGCATCATCGCGGCGACGTCCGCCGATTTGCCCGCGCTCGTCGCCGCGGGCCGTTTTCGCGCGGACCTCTTCTATCGGCTGAACGTGCTGACGATTCACGCGCCGCCGCTGCGCGACCGGCTCGGCGACATCGAGGCGCTCGCGTACGCGATCCTCGAAGAGCTGTCCGCGCAGGCGCGCCCCGGACATGCGGGCCACTTCGTGCTGCAGGACGACGCGCTGCGGATCCTGTGCGCCTGCCCGTGGCCCGGCAACGTGCGCGAGCTGCGCAACACGCTCGAGCGCGCGCTGATGCTGTCGGACAGCGAGCACATCGATGCCCGCGCGCTTGCGCCCTTCATCGGATCGGCGGGCGTGCAGACGCAGACGCCGGCGCAGGACGAGCCGCGCAGCGCCGAGCCGCTCACGTCCTACGCCGACGCGATGGCGCAGTTCGAAAAAGGCTTTCTCTCCGATGCGTTGCGCGCGAGCGGCGGCCGGGTGACGGAGGCCGCGCAGCGCATCGGCATCGGCCGGGCGACGCTGTACAAGAAGATCGTCGCGCTCGGCATCGAGGTTTAGCGGCAACGCGCGGGGTGAACACGCATCGCCGCAATTGGGCAGAAAGCTTTGCGTGGCATACTCGCGAAATCAAAAAAAACAGCGTTCACAAGGGGTTGGGATGAATCTCGGCAAACGAACCGGCGTAACTGTTTCGCTCCTCGCGATGGTTTCGGCGCTCACCGGGTGCAGCAGCGCCCCGCCGCTTTTTTCCGCCGACGGCCGCCCGACCACCCTGATCCAGTGCCCCGCATACGGCGGCTGGACCCTCTGTCAGCAGAACGCGCGCGCCACCTGCCAGGGCGCGAGCTACGACGTGCTCGAACAATCCACCGACAACGGCCAGAACGGCCTCCTGATCGCCTGCAAGGCGCAGTAGCCCGCCTGATGCCCGGCGCGCGGCACGGCTTGCGGTGTGGCATTGTGTGCGCGACAGCACCGCCGCGCCCGATGGCCGGGGTACATTCCGTTCACCAGGACGAAGGAACGAAAGCCCGCAAGGGCTTTCGAAGGCTTCAGCGTCTGAAGAACAGGAGAATTCATGCAGCAAACCGGCTTTGATCCAGAGCGGCTCGCCCGCGTAACCGGCGCGATGCAGCGCTTCGTCGAATCGGGCGACGTCGCCGGCATCGTCACGCTGACCTGGCGCCGCGGCGAGATCGCGCAGGCCGATGCGCTCGGCTGGCGCGATCTCGAAACGCTCAGCCCGATGACCCGCGACACGCTCTTTCGCATCGCGTCGATGACCAAGCCGGTGACGAGCGCCGCCGCGCTGATGCTCGTGGAAGACGGCCTGCTCGACTTTCAGAGCCCGGTGTCGGCGTGGCTGCCGGAGCTTGCGAACGTCGCCGTGCTGACGAGCCCCGACGCTCCCCTCGAGCACACCGAGCCGCTGCGCGCGCCGATCACGCTTCTCGACCTGCTCACGCACCGCGCGGGTTTCGCCTATCACTTCACGGCGGAGGGCGCGCTGGCCGACGCCTACGAACGCGTGTTCAACGGCTTCGACATGATGGTCGACCCCGGCCGCTGGCTCGAACACGTCGCCGAGCTTCCGCTGATGTTCCAGCCGCGCACGCGCTGGCATTACGGCATTGCGACCGACGTGCTCGGCGCGCTGATCCAGCGTGTAGCGGGCATGCCGCTCGGCGAGTTTTTCCGCACGCGCATCTTCGAGCCGCTCGGCATGCACGACACGGGCTTCATCGTGACCGCCGACAAGACCGGGCGCCTCTCGACCTCCTACGCGTTCGATGCGGCGAACCGGCAGCTGGTCGTCGAGGATCATCCGGCGTCGAGCCGCTGGATCAATGCCGCGCGCTTTCAGAGCGGCGGGGGCGGCCTCGTTTCCACCGCCGACGACTACCTGCGCTTCGCGCGCCTCCTGCTCGGCCGCGGCCGTCTGCAGGGCGACGCGGCCGAGCGCACGCAGGGTCCGCGTCTTCTGTCGCACAAGTCGGTCGACCTGATGCGCTCCAACTTCCTCACCGCCGAGGAACGCCGCATTCCCGCCTTCGGCTATCCGGTCTGGGAGAGCCAGGGCTTCGGACTCGGCCTTGCGATCATCGACGACCCCGCGCGGCAGCAGTCCGCCGGCTACCGGTCGGCGGGTTCGTTCGGCTGGCCCGGCGCGCTCGGCACGAGCTGGTTTGCCGATCCCGTCGAAGACATGATCGGCCTCTTGATGATCCAGCGGCGCTCGGAAGATCCGTTCCCGCTCGCTCGGGAATACGAGCGCATTCTGTACGACGCCATCGACGATTGAAGGCACTTTTCACCGCGCGAACGGTCTTTTACCGCAAGCGAATTTTACGGAGCACGTTCATGGCGACCTACAAGCAACTGACCGCGCAACTCGAAAAACTCCAGTCCGAAGTCGCGGCGGCGCGCGAGAAGGAAGTTGCCGACGCGATCGCCGAGATCAAGGCGAAGATCGCGGAGTACGGGCTGACCGCCGAGGAACTCGGCTTTCGCACGGTGCGCCCGAAGGCGGCGAAGAAGGCTGCGCTCCCGGCGAAATATCGCAATCCGAAGACCGGCGAAACGTGGAGCGGCCGCGGACGAACACCGGCCTGGCTCGCAGGCAAGAACAAGGAGCGCTTCCTGATCGAAGGGTGACCGGCGCTCACTCGTGCTGCGTTTCGCGCAGCATCGTGACGTCGTAGCCCAGGCTGCGCGCGCGCTCGAAGAGTGCCTTGCGTTCATCGGCCGACGGCTTCGCGTCGCGCGTCAGGATCCACAGATAGCGGCCGCCCGGCTCCCCGACGATCGACCACGTGTAGTCGTCGGCACGATCGAGCACCCAGTAGTCGCCGATATAGAACGGCCCGAAGAACGACACCTTCAGCTTCGCGTTGCCCGAATCGGGAACGATCTTCGCGCGTCCTTCCGATGACCTGAACGGTCCGGACAATCCGCCTTCCCTGCACGCGTTGACCACCGAGACAAGGCCGTCGCCGCGAATCGCGTAGTCGGCGCTCACGGCTTCGCAGCCGCGCTCGAAGCGGTTCTCGTAACGCGCAAGCTCATACCAGCGGCCCATGTAGCGATCGAGATCGACGGCCTTTGCCGGCTGCGGCACCTTCGCGTTGCCGCTTCGTCCGCTGCCTTGCGATGCGCACGCGGCAAGCACCCCAAGCCCGCCGGCGACGACAAGCGCGGCGGCGCCATATGTCCAGGATCGTTTGATGTTCATCGTTGCGCTCTTGCGTGAGTGGTGGCGGAAGACGTGAACCCAGCAAGCGCCGTTCCGCGCGATCCCGCAAACCCTCACCTTTGCGCTTGCCCGGCGCATGCGCGCTCGCGCTCACGGTTGATCTCGCGGCGCTTCATCAATCGCGCAAACCCTTGATGCGACTGGGTTTGCGGACATCGGCCGAAGTACGCGGCGCATGCTTTAGCGCATGCGAACGTGCCGTTCGAGGCGTGCATTTCACCGGTCCCGTATTCCCTCACCTGAAGCGTTTTCGTGGCATTGCGCATGCGCATGCCTGCATCGCGACGAACACGATGCGGTGCGTCTGCGTGCCAGGCCGCACGCCTGTCGATTCGGCACAAACCCTTATGGAACAAAGGCTTGCACGATACTGTTCACGCCCTGCAAGAAAGCTTAGCCATACTGGTCATCCATGAATCGTGAGCTTTCGACGCGCATCGCCGCTCACCCTGCCGCGCGTCCCGAAACGTCTCACCTTTGCGTTTGGCTGACTGCCGCGAACGACTTCAGGCGGTATCCTTGCGCACCTGCTCGTACGAATCCCTCTCGCTCCCGCTTCTCATGTCATCGCTGGTCTCGTCGATTTTCACGCCGCTTCTCACCATCATCCTGCCCGTCTTCGGTCTGATCTTCGCGGGCTATGCGGGCCGCAAGACGAACAAGCTCGGGCCGAACGCGTCGTCGGAACTGAACCGCTTCGTCGTCTATCTCGCGCTGCCCGCGCTCCTCTTCGACATCATGGCGAAGACGCCATGGAGCATGCTCGACCAGCCCGGGTTCATCGCGGTGTTCGGCATCGGCTCGGGCGCGGTCTATCTTGCGACGCTTCTCGTGCGGCTCTGGCAGTCGCGCCATCTCGCCGATGCCAGCATCGACGGACTCAACGCCGCCTATCCGAACACGGGCTTCGTGGGCTTGCCGCTCTGCCTGCTCGCGTTCGGCCAGGCGAGTCTCGCGCCCGCCGTCATCGCGACGATCATGACCGTATGCGTTCTGTTCGCGATGGCGATCGTGGTGATCGAACTCGGCCTGCAAACGGAGAAGCACATCGGCGCGACGATGGGCAGGGTCGCGAAGTCGCTGATCACGAATCCGCTGCTCATCGCGCCGCTTGCCGGCGCGTTATGGAGCGGCGCGGGACTGCATGTGTCCGGCGGCGCGGAGGTGTTCCTCAAGCTGCTCGGCGGCGCGGCGAGCCCCTGCGCGCTGGTCGCGCTCGGTCTCTTTCTCGGCGAGAAGGCGAAGGCACGCGACGCGAGGACGGCGAGCGCGCTGGTCGCGCTTAAGCTCGTCGTGCAGCCGTTGCTCACGTGGTGGCTTGCGTTTCATGTGTTCGACCTGCCGCCGTTGTGGGCGAAGACGGCGGTCATCCTGAGCGCGCTGCCGACGGGCACCGGCCCGTTCATGTTGGCGGAGTTTTATCGGCGGGAGGCGGCGGTGACGTCGGCAGCGATTCTCTTCTCCACGCTGGTCTCGCTCGTCACGGTGACGTTCTGTCTCGCGGTGCTGCTGTGACGCGGATCATGAAAGCGGCAGACGAAAAAAACCCGGCCTGAAGCGCCGGGTGAAGCCACCTTCGGTCGAGGGTGGAGGAGGCCTGCTTGACTTGCCTTCGCAAATGTCGGGCTGAATGCGGGAAGCCTGTCGGGGAAAGCTGTTGCGCCGCGTATTGGCTAGTTAGTCGGCCGTTTCTGCGCCGTTCGCCGCGACGCGCGATAGCGTCGCGCGACTCGCCGCCAGTTCCGCATGACGCGCCTGATACGGCAGCAGTTGCGGATACGTCAGCTCGTTGACCGGCTCCAGATCGCCGTTGCGGCGCGCCTCGGCCAGTTCCGCCCTGACCTCGGCGCGTGTCTTGGCGCCATACGGCGCGGCTTGCGCGACGCTCTGCGTCTGCGGGGCGGAATAGGGTGCGGCGTCGTCCGCGAAAGCGGGCGCGGCTGCCACGACCGCCGACACGATCAGGCCGCTGATGAGTGCATTTTTCATTTGAAAACCTCCTGTTGCTGCATTTCGAAAGCGGCGACGTTGACCGCTGATGAGTGCAGTTTAGGAGATAAACTATGAGAGATTGATAGTGATTGGGCTAATTGATTGTTGCTGATGGTGGACTAATGCTGGCATGCCCACGCGGGTATCCAGCATTAAGTTAAGGGTTAATGCGGAAATAAAATGTCCTGAATCGGCGCTGATGGGCGAGTCTGGATTTCGATGGCGGGTATTATTGCGCTCCCGGTAAGAATTAATTCCTGGTAGTGGGATGTTTCTGCGAACGCTCCATAGTTAAGCTTGCTCCATCGATCAAACGTGATCGCGCAAACATTACGGAGCCGCCCCATGAAACGCATTCTTTCCGCACTGATCGCATCGGTTGCCTTCTTCGCCGTGGTCGGTGGCGCTCAAGCCGCCGAATCGCAGACGTCGACGTGCCAGGGCCCGCCGTCGCAATGCAACGTGTTCTTCGGCCAGTAAGCGGCAGCACCGATCGGAATTCGATCACAAAAGAGGGCGCCATCCGGCGCCCTCTTTGTTTATCGGCGGCCAACTAAACTCGACGCCGAAATCTCGCCAAGTTATCCACAATTTCTGTGGACAACCATGTGGAAACAGCCGGCCGAATGGCGCGGGGCGGCGCCCCGCGCCGGGTCGGGCCTGCGCTGCGCAAAGTCGGGCCTGCGCTGCGCAAAGGGCGGCGCGCCGTGCGTGGCAGCGTCTGCGGCAACGGCCTATGATGTGCGGTTGAATGTCCCAGCAGTCGTTGTCGTGCCCTGTTTCACTCATCGATATATTTCTTCACGGGAACAAACCATGGCCTACAAAGTTGCGGTTGTCGTCGGGAGCCTGCGTCGTGACTCTTTCAACAAGCAACTCGCGCATGCGCTCATTTCGCTCGCACCTAGCGATTTCTCGTTCGAGTTTCTGGAGATCGGCAACCTGCCGCTCTACAGCCAGGACTACGATGCGGACTTCCCCGAATCTGCACGCACGCTGAAGCAAAAGCTGTCCGAGGCCAACGCGCTGCTTTTCGTCACCCCCGAGTACAACCGCTCGATGCCCGGCGTGCTGAAGAACGCGATCGACTGGGGTTCGCGGCCGTGGGGACAAAGCGCATGGGGCGGCAAGCCGGGCGCCGTGATCGGAACGTCGGTGGGCGCGATCGGCACGGCCATCGCGCAGTCGCATCTGCGCGGCGTGTGCGCCTATCTCGACATTCCGCTGCTCGGCCAGCCGGAAATGTTCATCAAGCACGACGAATCGCGCATCGATTCGAGCGGCAAGATCGTCAGCGAAGACACCCGTAAATATCTGCAAGGCTTCATGGACAAGTACGTCGCCTGGGTGAAGGACCACGCGGCGGTGTAGGCGCAGGATTGTCCGGACAGAAAAGCCAACGGCCCGCTTTCGCGGGCCGTTGGCCTTGAGCGATGCACCGGTCAGCGATGCATCAGACGTGGTGGTGGCCCGTCACGCGATCCCAGCCGTGACGTATCGCGGCCTTGAAGCGGTCCCAGGTGTCGAGTCCTTCGGGATGCCGGCCCTGCCATTCGCGGCGCAGTTCATATTCCATCTGTTCGTCCCACTTGCGGCTGCGATACCGGTCGTCGTTGCCGAGCGTCGCGCCGTATCGGTACGCGCCTTCGTAGTCCTCGTACGGCGATCCGGTCGCGGAATAGTTCGACTGATAGTCGCTGCGGAAATCATCTTCATATTCCATGTACTCGTCCGGGATCGACTGCGGGCCTGCGGGCTGCGAACCGGATGCCGCCACGCGCGACGCGTCGGACGCGGCTTCGGAATCCGCAAGCGAGGCGAGAGGATCGACCGGGCGCCAGCCGCGCGCCGAATCCGTTCGCATGTCCGGCAGCGGATCATGCGGCGCGAGCGGGTCGTCCTCGGCGGGCCGGCCGCGTTCGGCGAGCGGATCGCGGCCCGTGACCGGGTCGCGGCCTGCGAGCGGATCGCGCACGAGGGTATCCGGCTTCACGTCCATGTGCGGGGCTGGCGGCTCGTCGAGCGGCGCGAGCGGATCGCGGCCTGCGAGGGCGTCGCGTTCCGACAGCGCGCTACGCTCGAACGTGTCAGGCGGCATGGCCGCGGCGCGTGTGCCCGGAACATCGCGCTCCATCAGCGGATCGCGGGAGAGCGGGTCGGCGGGATTGCCGGTGAAGGTGTCGCGCGGCGCCACCGTCGCGGGATCGCGCGGCGCAAGCGGGTCCGCGAGCGGGTCGAGCGCCGGATCGCCGACATCGGCCCGTGGATACGCACGGGCGCGGCTCACGTCCTGCGCGGGCGCATTCACCGGACCGGTTCCCGGCACGCCGCTGCCCCGGCCAAGGCCCAGTTCGTCGAGAATCGAATGATCGCGATTGTCGGACGCCGACCGCGAGGTCGAAAGCCCGAGCGTGCCCCAGCTCGCCGCGCGTTCGTCGATGTCGATCGCGCCCTGGCTGGTGAGCGTCGTGCGCGCGACGTCGGCCTGGGCTTCGGTGTCCGTGTCCACGGCGACCAGCACGGCGCCGCGCCTCACGGCTTCGGAGTAATGCGCCACTTCGGGCGGCGGCTCGCGGCCGCCGAAGAGCATGCTGAAGAACCGCTCGATATTCGCGAGGATGCCCGGCTCGGCGTGCGCGGGGTCGTCGGGGGCTGAGACCGGTTCTGCGGCGTCGTCGCGTTTCGGATTCGCCTGCAGCTCGATCGCGGAATGCAGGAATCCGGCGGCGACGAGTGCGGTGCGCGCGCCCTCGGCCTGTGAAAAGGTATCGAAAATTCCGATGACGGTATGTCGCATGTGTGCCTCCTGCCGATGGTCCGATGTCGGGGCGCAGCACGCTCGAAGTGGTGCGGCGCATGCCGGAAGGCATACGCAACTCGCGTGCCGGGTGCGCGCAGCGCGCCGTCGGGTGCGTGAAACGGCGTGCGCGGGTATGGGAAAAATGCGCGGTTTTACAAAACCGGTAGAAAAGGGCGGGCAGGGGAGAACAGGGCCGGGCGTTCAGTCAAGCGGGGCTGCCGGTTTCGCGGCCGGCCGGACGCGTCGCGTCGCGGCTGCTGTCCGCCGCCGTCACGGCCTTCGCGTCCTTGCGGATCGCCTGGAGCAGCGTGTCGAGCAGCGCGATGTCGAACGGCTTCGAGAGCACCCGCGCGTCGACGTGGCGCGCACGGTCCAGTTCCTCCGCGTAGCCGGTGACGAGAATCACCGGCACGTGCGGCTCGAAAGTCTGGAGCACTTCCGCCAGATCGATGCCGTTCAGCCGCCCGGGCATGTGGATGTCCGAGAGCACGACATCGAAAGGGAAACCGGCGCCGTGCGCGGGCAGGGCGTCGCGGGCGGCCTCCAGCACCGTGATCGCGGCGTCGGCGTTGAAGACGTAGGTGACGCGGTGGCCCATCATCGTGAGCAGCGCTTCGGTGCCCGCCGCGACTTCCTCGTTGTCTTCGACGAGCAGCACGCGCAGTCCCTGCGACTCGCACGGCGCGGCCGGTTCGCTCGCGACGGCCGCGCCCGGCAGGTCCGCCGCACCCGCGCGCGGCAGATAGAGCCGCACCGATGTCCCCGCGCCGATCGCGCTGTCGATGGTCGCGAGCCCGCCCGCGCGCTCGCAGAACGCGAAGACCTGCGGCAGGCCGAGACCGGTGCCCATGCCTTTCGGCTTGGTCGTAAAAAGCGGCTCGAACGCGCGGCCAAGGACGTCGGAACTCATGCCGGCGCCGGTGTCCTCCAGCGTGAGCTGCACGAAGTCGCCGGTGATCGGGAAGCCGTCTTCGTGGCGAAAGCGGATGTTGTCCGCGCTGACCGTGAACGTGCCGCCGTTCGGCATCGCGTCGCGCGCGTTCACGGCGACGTTGATGAGCGCGAGTTCCAGTTCGGCCGGGTCCACGCGGACCGGCCACACGTCGAGCGCGACTTCCAGGTTGAGCGCCACCTTGGCGCCAAGCGACGCCCGCAGCAACTCGCGCCCGGCCGGCACCCATTTGCCGATCGCGATGGTCTCGCTGCGCAGCGGCTGCTTGCGCGCGACGCCGAGCAGCTGGCGCGTGAGCGACTGGCCGCTCTTCAACGCGCGTTCCATTGCGGCGAGTTCGCGGTCGAGGCCGAGCGCGCCGCGCCGCCGCGCGATCTGCACGTTGGCCGAGACGATCATCAGCAGGTTGTTGAAATCGTGCGCGACGCTGCCGACGAGATTGCCGAGCGCCTCCATCTTGCGCGCCTGCCGGTAGGCGGATTCGATCGAGCGCCGCATCGACGCTTCCGCCTGCCAGCGTTCCCACGCCTCCTCTTCGGTGGCGAGGCGCCGCAGCGACAGCCAGATCACGCCCCACAACACGACGCACGGCGCGAACAGCGAGAGCGCGAGCACGCCCATGTGCCGGTACCACGCGGCCCAGATCGTCGAGATCGGATAGCCGCTCGACACGTACACCGGATAGTTGCCGATGCGCCGGTACGCGACGATCTTCATCTCGTCGTCGAGGCCGGAGCGCATCTGCACCACGCCGCTGCGCGCGCCTTCGCGGTACACCGCGCGCAGCGGCGAACTGGCGGCGAGCGCCGTGCGTCCGGCGGGGCGCGGCGGATACCACGCAAGCACTTCGCCGTCGGCGCGCGTGAGGCCGAGCGAGACGGTCGGCTGGTCGCCGAGCAGTTCGCGGTAGAACGCGCCGAAGTAGGCGGGGCGCAGCGCGATCGACACCATGCCGGCGAACTCGCCGTCCGGCGCGCGCCGCGCGACCGCGGTGTTGAAGACCGTCTCGCCCGCGATGCGGCCCTGCATCACCCGCGACACCTGTTCGATCGACTGGCCCCCGCGCAGCCCGGCGAAGTCCTCGCGGGTCGCGACCGACAGGTCGGGGGTCGGAAAGGCGCGGCTCGTCGCGACGAGCCGGCCGTCGGCGCCGAACACCGACACCGACGCCACTTGCGGATAGCCGCCGCCCATCGCCTTCAGCTTGTGGTGAATTGCGGCGTCGTCGCCGCGGATGGCGTCGTCGTCGAAGCCGTCGAGCAGATCGACCACGCGCTCGATGAGCGTCACGTTCATGTCGAAGACCTTGAGCGCGTGCTCCTCGGCGACCCGCGCGTTGCGGGTGGCGACCGCGGTGGCGTCGGCTTCGCGGGCGTGGAAATCGGTGAAACCCGTGACGACGACGTAGACGCAAGGCAGCACGATGGCCGCAATCAGCAGCGCGTAAAGCGTCAGCCGCTGGGCCGCGAAGTTGCGCTCGGGCACCACCGGAAACGGCGGATCGTCCTGCCACTCTTCGGTGGCAGGCCCGGCGTCGGCCTCGTCACGTTGCGGCGTCATCGAATGAATAAGAAAACCTTGGGAGTGCGGCGAATCATCTTAAACGGAATTTATCGGCGCGCGTGGCAAAACGCCGCGAACTGCGGCAAACGTTTGGGCGCGGCGATTTTGAAACAAAAACCCTTATTCGTTCAAAACAATAACTTTACGCACAAAACGTGCCGAAAAAATCGAGGCTTTAATCGACCGGCTTTCGAATATCCGATTAAAAAGGCAAAAACAGCGAGAATTCCGGAAGCGCAAACGTACACAAAAGAACGAGCGATTTGCAGGATGAAGGGCCTGAGCGAAAACCACTCATCGATGCATATTTTTGATGAGTTTGGCGTGATGAAGCCGTTTTGATGAGTTGCTTTGACATCCTTTTGGCCGGACAATTGAATCGTCTGATGGCATGTGCCCGAAGAGGCGTAGCCGGAGAGCATTAGAGACCTTGCGCTTCGTTTCCGGGGAAGTACGGCGAGAAGCGGCGACAAGCCGCCAGGCCACGCGAGAGCGTAAAGGAAAACTAGAAATGATCCGGGCCGAATGGCCGGATTCTGCACGGGACTGGCTTCCATGATGCCGAACGAAACCGTCATTGCTGCGCGCGCGCCGACCACGCCGCGCACGCCCGCCGCATGGCGCGCCTACGCGCGCATGCGGCGGTCCGCGTTGTACGTCGCGCAGGGGCGCGTCAATCCGCACGGCCGGCAGGAGCCGCTCGTGCCGTCGCAGGTGGTGCCTCCTCGGCCGGGCCGGCCTTTATCCGCGTTTCCGGTGCATTTTTAGGCGAGCGATCGACGCGTTTTCAATCGATCAAGTAAAGAAATGCGGCTCGTGTGCGGTTTGCGCCTTCGCAAGGAGGACGCTGGAACGCCCGAGTCAGATAAAACCGTTTATCGATCCCGCCGACCATGCCTCTGCCGATTGTTATTGCCGACGATTCCCTGCTCGCGCGCAAGGTGCTGACGCGCGCGCTGCCCGAGGACTGGGACGTCGAGATCTCATATGCGACCAACGGCCGCGAGGCGCTCGAGCTCTACCGGGCGGGCCGCGCGGCCGTCATGTTCCTCGACCTCACGATGCCGGACATGAACGGCTACCAGGTGCTCGACGCCCTCCAGCACGAGGACCTGAATACGTTCGTGATCGTGGTGTCGGCGGACGTCCAGCCGATGGCGCAGGAACGCGTGCGCGCGCTCGGCGCCGTTGCCTTCCTGCCGAAGCCCATCACGCCCGAGGCGGTGCGGCCTGTCCTGAAGGAGTTCGGTCTCCATGTCTGAGCCAGCCCTGAACGAAGACCAGCGCGATGCGCTGCAGGAAGTCGCCAACATGGCAATGGGCCAGGCGGCCACGCGCCTTTCCAAACTGCTCGGCACGTTCATCGAGCTCTCGGTGCCGCGCGTGAAGGTGGTGGGCGTCGCCGAGGCGTCCGAGACGCTGCGCGCGATGACCGGCATCACCGAGACGGTCACGGCCGTGCGCCAGGGCTTTCGCTCCGACATCAAGGGCGAGGCCATCGTGCTGTGCCGAAGCGGCAGCGTCGGCCAGCTGTGCGCGCTCGTCAACGATCCGTATACCAAGTCCACCTACGAGACGACCACCCAGACCGAGCTCATCTTCGACGTCGCCACCGTGCTGATGGGCGCGTGCGTCTCGTGCATCTTCGACTGTCTCGGCCGCGCGCCGATCTTTTCGCCGCCGGGCATGCTCGGCATGTGCATGCCGCTTGGCGACGTGTTCCAGCCGGCCACGCTCGCGTGGAAGACCGCGCTGCTGCTGGAAGTGAATTTCGCGCTGGAGGACCACAGTTTTCGCGCCCACCTCGTCATGCTGATGGCGGAGGAGTCGATCCTGCACATGAACGAAGCGCTCGACGCGCTGCTCTCCCGTCTATGAACGAGCTTCGGCATGTTCTGAGCGAGCTGGTCGTCGAGCGGGTCGGCTTCGGCATTTTCGTGCTGGACCGCGACCTCAATGTCGTGATGTGGAACCGTTTCATGCAGGACCACAGCGGCAAGACGGCCGAACAGGTGATCGGCAAGCCGATTTTCATGAGCTTTCCGGAACTGCCGCGCGTGTGGCTCACGCGCAAGGTCGAGAGCGTGTTCCAGCTGGGCAGCTTCGCGTTCAGCTCGTGGGAGCAGCGCCCGTACCTCTTCAAGTTCGACCACGACCGGCCGATCACGGGCGGCGTCGACTTCATGCAGCAGGACTGCACGTTCATGCCGCTCACGCGCGAGCGCGAGGTCATGGCCGTCTGCGTCACGATTTCCGACGTCACGCACGCGAGCATGATGCAGCGCGCCCGCGACGAAGCGGTGGCGAAGCTGCAGGAATACGCGGACCGCGACGGCCTGACGGGCATCGCGAACCGCCGTTATTTCGAGTTGCGGCTCGCCGACGAATTCGCGCGCTGGCAGCGCTACGGCGGCGAACTGTCGATGCTCTTGTTCGATCTCGACCATTTCAAGCGCATCAACGACGAATTCGGCCATCTGGTCGGCGATACGGTGCTGCGCGTGATGGCGGAGCGCGTCGCGCGCGGCGTGCGCGTGCAGGACGTGTTCGGGCGCTTCGGCGGCGAGGAATTCGCGCTGCTCCTGCCGTGCACGGGCTTCTCCGACGCGATGATCGTCGCCGAAAAGGTGCGCCGCGCGATCTGCGAGACGCCGATCGACGTGCAGGGCACGCGCGTGCCGGTGACCGCGAGTTTCGGCGGCGCGCAGGCGCGCAAGGGCCTGACGTCGTCGTACGAGGCGCTGATCAACGAAGCCGACGCCGCGCTCTACAGCGCGAAACGGCAGGGCAGAAACCGCTCGATCGGCTTCGTCTGACGCCCGCGAGCCCGCCCGCCGCGCCGCGCGGATGTGGCCCCAAAGCCGCCAGCCGCGGCGCTCAAGCGCAGGTCCGGCCAAACATTGATATACTTTTCGCCGCTTCCGGCGCTGTTTCGGCCGGTGCGCGCTGGTTTGCCAAGCAACTTCTCCCTCGCCCCCTCGTTGATTGCGTGTCGTAACAGCCAGCGTCCGATCCCTTAATCTGCCCTTTGGGGGCGCCACAGCGGAGTCCGTCTTGGCCGTTTCCAATCTCACCGTCGGCGATCCCGCCCCCGATGCCGCCAAGGTCACGTCGGGCAGCTCGTTCTATCTCGCCATGCGCATCCTGCCGGTTGCGCAGCGGGACGCGATGTACCAGATCTACGCGTTCTGCCGCGCGGTCGACGACATCGCCGACGAAGGCACGCTGCCGCGCCGCGAGCGCGCGGTCGCGCTCGAGCAGTGGCGCGCCGACATCGACGCCTGCTACGCCGGGGCGCCGAAGAAGTCGCTCGAAGCGCTGACGCGCCATATCCACGCGTTCCAGCTCTCGCGCGACGACTTTCACGCGGTCATCGACGGCATGGCAATGGACGCCGCCGCCGATATCGTCGCGCCCGACGAAGCCACGCTCGACACGTATTGCGACCGCGTCGCGAGCGCGGTCGGCCGGCTGTCGGTGAGGATATTCGGGATGCACGAGGACGCCGGACGGCGCCTCGCGCACCATCTGGGCCGCGCGCTGCAGCTGACCAACATCCTGCGCGAC
>Ga0163162_10003010_pt1 | contig 16108 bp, 18 predicted proteins | sample S55metaG_FD_115310 | JGI IMG/M metagenome (GOLD analysis project Ga0163162, IMG submission 115310) | Switchgrass rhizosphere microbial communities from Kellogg Biological Station, Michigan, USA - S5-5 metaG | ecosystem: Host-associated > Plants > Roots > Rhizosphere > Soil | place: USA...
GCTGATCTTACAACGATGCCATCACTCGTAATGAAGCGCCTGTATCGGGTCCATGAACGCAGCTTTGCGCGCCGGATAGTATCCGAACGACACGCCGACGAGAGCCGAAAACACGAACGCCAGCACGATTGATCCCAGGCTGACTACCGTCGACCAATCGGCGAAGTAGGAGATGAGCGCGCTGACGGTCAATCCCAGCACGATTCCCACGACGCCTCCGGCCACCGACAGAGTGACGGCTTCGACCAGGAATTGCGTGAGTATGTCTTTGGTTTTGGCGCCGACGGCTTGGCGCAGCCCGATTTCCTTGGTCCGCTCGGTGACCGACACCAGCATGATGTTCATGATGCCGATGCCGCCGACCACCAGCGACACCGATGCGATAGCCGCCAGCAGAATCGACATCACACTCGCCGAGCTTTCCTGCGCTTTGAAGACTTCGGTCATATCGCGAACGCTGAAGTCGTCGTCCTGAATGCCCTGGATGCGGTGACGCTGGCGCAAGATATCGGTTATCTGCTCCAGTGCGGCGGCCGTCATGCCGTCACGCGCCTGCACCATAATCTGGCCTACGCTGGCGGCGTTAGCCTGGCTCGATCCAATGACTTTTTTCTTGGCTGAACTGATCGGCAGCAGGATCACGTCGTCCTGATCCTGGCCGGTAGGCGACTGGCCTTTGGCGACCAGCGTTCCGCTAACCGTGAATGGCACGTTCTTGATGCGGATCACTTTGCCAACCGGGTCTTCGCCGTTGAACAAGTTGCCAGCGACAGTCTTGCCCAGCAGCGCCACTTTCGCCGCAGCGTCCACGTCGGCGGTGGTGAACGGCTGGCCTTCATCCACTTGCAGATCGCGAATGCTCAGATAATCCGGCGTAGTGCCGAGGATCTGCGTGCCCCAATTCTGGTTGCCATAGACCACCTGCGCCCCGCCGCGGCTGACGGGCGCCGCCGCTTGAACGGCGGACGCATCGTTCGCGAGCGCCTTGGCGTCGTCTTCCGTGAGCGTTTGCGCGTTGCCCGTACCGACGCGAACGCCGGAGCTAGTGATGCTGCCCGACAAAACGATAATGATGTTGCTGCCTATCGAGGCAATCTGCTGCTGGATGCGAACCTGCGCCCCTGCTCCGACGGCGACCATCGCGATTACCGCGGCCACGCCGATGATGATCCCGAGCATGGTCAGGGCGGACCGCAGCTTGTTGATGAGCAGCGCGCCGAACGCGATCTTCATGCTGGCGAGGATTTTTTTCATACTGTGACTTTCTGCTCTTCCAACTCCAGCTGGGCGTTGCGGCGGTCGCGGACTGGCTGGTCGCTGACAATGTGGCCGTCTTTGAACGCGATGATCCGCTCTCCGTACTGGGCAATGTCCGGCTCGTGCGTTACTAAGATGATGCTGATGTCCTGTTCGCGGTTCAGACGCTGGAAGATGGCCATGATCTCGATGCTGGTGTGGGAATCGAGCGCGCCGGTGGGCTCGTCGGCCAGGATGATGCGCGGGTTGTTGATCAGGCTACGCGCTATCGCCACGCGTTGCTGCTGGCCCCCGGAGAGCTGGTTCGGATGATGTCCGGCGCGCTCCGCCAAGCCCACGATGCGTAACGCGTTCAACGCGCGCTCGTGACCCGGATCGGCTCCCTCTGCGCTATAGAGCAGCGGCAGTTCGACGTTCTCAACCGCCGAAGTCCGCGCCAGCAGATTGAATTGCTGAAACACGAAGCCGATCTTACGATTACGAATGTCGGCGAGTTGGTCGCGATCAAGCTCGCCGACGTTCTCGCCGTCGAGCATATAGGTGCCGGCAGTGGGGCGATCCAGGCAGCCCAGAATATTCATGAATGTGGACTTCCCAGACCCCGAAGGCCCCATGATAGTGACGAAGCTGCCGCGATCGATGGTGGTGGAGACGCCGTCGAGTGCGTGCACGGCCACGTCTCCCAACGTGTAGATCTTGGTTAGATTCTCGATGCGAATGAAGTCGGTCACGGCGCGCCTCCTAGAAGACTCGTTAGAAACCCAGCCGGCGTGAGCCGGGAGCCGCCTGCGTAGCAGCAGGAGCCGCGGCCTTGCCGGTGGTCGCGGATCCTGTCACCACTGTCTGGCCTTCGGTGAGGCCGCTCAGTATTTCGATGTAGTTCCCGTCGGTGAGTCCCAACTTCACAGGCGCGCGTTTGAGTTTGCCCTGGTCGAGAACATAAACCACTTGCTGCGCCTGCGCGCCGGAAGCCCCTCGCTTGCCGGATTTGGACTTCCCTTTGGCAGTACCAGCCGGGGCGATGGCCGCGGCCGGATGGAAGCGCAACGCGGCTACTGGAAGTCTCAATGCATGTTCTGCCTTCCCCGTGACGATCTTTACATTGGCAGTCATGCCGGGAAAAAGTTTCAAGTCGGCGTTGGAGACTTCGACCACCACGTCATAGGTGACCACGTTCTGTACGTTGATCGGCGCCTGTCGGATCTGTGCGACTACGCCGGGGAACGTAACTCCTGGATAAGCGTCCACCGTGAAATTGGCCGGTTGGCCCACGCGAATCGGCCCGACGTCGGACTCGTCCACGTTGGTATCCACTTGCATCTTGGTAAGGTCCTGCGCGATCTGGAAGATGGTAGGCGCCTGGAAGGACGCGGCCACCGTCTGGCCGACATCCATGTTGCGCGAGATCACGGTACCGTCGACCGGCGCGAGAATCTGCGTGTGCGCCAAATCCAGTTGCGCTTGTTCGAGAGTGGCCGTAGCTTGTTTCACCTGCGAGTTGGCCTGATCGAGCATCGTCTGCGTCACGTCTTTTTGCGCCTGTGCCGAAGTCACCGCGGACTGCGCGGCGGTTACCGCGGACTGCCCGGCATCCAGAGCCGCGACTGCTTGATCGTAAGTGGCTTGGTACGTTTCCGCTTCTTCACGCGCGATCAGTCCGCCCTTGACCATTTCGATGCGGCGGTCGTTCTTGGTTTTGGCGTCGGTCACGGCGCTCTGTGCGTGCGTTAAGTTAGCCTTTTGGCTGGCGACGCCGGCTTGGGCGCCGGCAATATCCGACTGCGCCTTCGCGATCGAAGCGCGAGCGCTGACCACGGATGCTTTCGCGCTATCGACCGAGGCACGGGCTTGGTCGACCTTGGCTTGGAAGATAGCAGGGTCGATGCGAGCGACCAGTTGCCCCGCTTTTACTTTGGTATTGAAATCGGCGTAGAGCGCCAGAATGTTGCCGGATACCTGGCTGCCTACTTGGACCGTTTTGACGGCGTTGAGATTGCCAGTTGCCGTGATCGCCGCTTCAATATCTCCGCGATCGATGACTGTTGTGATGTATGCCGGTTGTGCCGAACCCCGGAAGTAGAATGTTGCGCCAACTGCGAGAACCACCACCACACTGGCTGCCAGCAGCCACTTTCGGCGGTTTGACGGAGCCGATATCCCCTTCCGCGGCGGCGTTGGCAGCGCGATCCGGGGCTCGACTAGCGGGCTAACTGGCTTAGAATCATCAATCACTGGCGGCACTAGCAACTCTGTCGTGGGCATCTCACCCTCCTACCTACCTCGAATACAGCAATTGAGTTACCGATTGCACAGGGCGCGGATCTTGGTATCCCGGTGAGCTTGAGATTCGAGATGGACTAGACTAGACTTAGGTAGATTGAATGACCAATATTCACGAAGCCAAGACCCACTTTTCTAAGCTCGTCGAGCGCGCCGCGGCCGGTGAGGAGATCGTCATCGGCAAGGCCGGCAAACCGGTCGCGCGTTTGGTCCCTTATAAGGAGGCGCCTCCCAAGCGCAAACCTGGTTCCATGAAGGGCAAGATCCGGATCGCTCGAGATTTTGACGAATTGCCGCACGACGTCTTAGCTGCCTTTAAAGGCGAGCGTCCGTGAATCTTCTACTCGACACTCACATTTTGCTGTGGTGGCTCTCGGGTAGCCAGCGCTTGCACACGGCGGCTCGCAAAACAATTGCGGGTAGCGCCCGAGCCTACGTGAGTGCCGCCACAGTTTGGGAGATCGCCATCAAGATCGCTCTTGGAAAATTGGAGTTTCGAGGTGAGATGGCAGAGCAGTTGGCCATCAATAACCTGTTATCTCTCGCGGTGACGGTGCCCCACGCCTTGGCTGCGGGTGCGCTGCCCGTTCATCACACCGATCCCTTCGACCGCATGCTGATCGCGCAAGCCAAGATCGAATCGCTCACCCTGATGACACACGATGCCCGCCTGCGGGACTATAACGTTCCGGTGCTGGTGGTTTGACGCGGGGCGCTAGTCGCTGTCACTGCCGGTGCTAACTTTCAGCACCGCGAGAAAGGCTTCCTGCGGGATTTCGACGCGCCCCACGCGCTTCATTCGCCGCTTGCCTTCCTTCTGCTTTTCGAGCAGCTTGCGCTTGCGCGAAATATCACCGCCGTAGCACTTGGCGAGCACGTTCTTGCGCATGGCCGCGATGGTCTCGCGCGCGATGATCTTGTTGCCGATGGCAGCCTGCAGCGCGACTTCGAACATCTGCCTCGGAATCAGTTTGCGCAATCTCTCGATTAGTATTTTGCCGCGTTCGTAAGCGAATTCCTTATGGACGATCATCGACAACGCATCCACCGGTTCGCCCGCCACCAGCACGTCCAGCTTGACCAACGCCGACTGCCGGTAACCGGACAGATGATAGTCCAGCGACGCATATCCGCGCGACGCCGATTTCAACCGGTCGTAAAAATCCAGTACGATTTCGTTCAGCGGCATTTCGTATAGCAACAGCACACGCCCTGAGCCGATATATTCGAACTTTTTCTGCGTCCCGCGCTTCTCTTCCAGCAGCTTCAGGATCTCGCCCAGATACTCCTCGCGCGTAATTACGGTTGCGTCGATAATGGGCTCGTCGATTTCCTTGATCTCGGACGGGTCCGGAAACTTTTGCGGGTTATCGATCTCGAACACGTCTCCGTTGGTGGCGGTGACGCGATAGCGCACGCCCGGCGCGGTGGTGATCAGGTCGATCTCGAACTCGCGCTCTAGGCGTTCCTGGATGATCTCCAAATGCAGCAAGCCTAGAAAGCCGCAGCGGAATCCGAAGCCGAGTGCCGCCGAATGTTCCGGCTCAAAAGTGAACGCACTATCGTTCAGCCGCAGCTTTTCGAGCGCATCCCGCAGCAACCCGTGCTCGTGCGATTCCACCGGATACAGGCCCGCAAACACCATGGCCTTCAGCGGCTCGAACCCGGGCAGCGGCTCGGTGGCAGGATCCGCATCGTTGGTAATGGTGTCGCCGATTTGCGCGTCCGAAACCGTCTTGATGGTGGCGAATAAGAATCCGACTTCGCCTGCCGCCAGTTCGTCGCAAGGAATCGGCTTCGGTGACTGATAACCTACGCCTTCGACCTCATGAACACTGCCGTTGTTCCACAGGCGGATCTTCATGCCCTTGCGCACGCGGCCGTCGACCACGCGCGCCAAGATGATCACGCCGCGGTACGAATCGAACCACGAGTCGAAGATCAGAGCGCGCAGCGGTACGTCCGGCGATCCTTTGGGTGGCGGAACTTTGTGCACCACCGCTTCGAGAATCTCTTCGATGCCCACGCCGTTCTTGGCGCTGGCGAGCACCGCTTCGCTGGCGTCTAATCCAATCACGCTCTCGATCTGTTCGCGGATCCGCTCGGGCTCGGCCGACGGCAAGTCGATCTTGTTGATGACCGGAATGATTTCCAGGTTGTGATGCAGAGCCAGGTACGTGTTCGCGAGCGTCTGAGCTTCGACGCCCTGCGATGCGTCGACCACCAGGAGCGCGCCTTCGCACGCCTGCAAACTCCGCGAAACTTCATAGCTGAAATCTACGTGGCCCGGCGTGTCGATCAAGTTGAGCTGATAATCCTGCCCATCTTTCGCTTTGTAATCCAGACGCACAGCATGAGCTTTAATGGTGATGCCGCGCTCGCGTTCGAGGTCCATCGAATCCAGCACTTGCGCCATCATTTCGCGCTGGCTAAGCGCACCGGTGAACTCCAGAAGGCGGTCCGCAAGGGTCGATTTGCCGTGGTCGATGTGCGCAATGATAGAGAAATTGCGGATATGAGATGGATCCATTGAGGTAAGATGGTGCCGGAACCCCAATTATCCCACGATGTCCGCGGATTCTCCCAACTTTCAAAAATTAGACGCGAGTGGACTTAACTTCGCGATCCTGGTCGCGCGTTTCAACGGCGCGATTACGGAGAAGCTGCTCGCCGGCGCGCGCGAAGCCTTCACCAAGTGCGGCGCGAAGAGCCAGCAGGTATTCTATGTTCCCGGGGCTTTTGAACTCCCTTTTGCGGCAAAAAAGCTGGCGGGGCGTGGAGGTTTTGACGCCATCGTCGCGCTCGGCGCCGTCATCCGTGGCGGTACGCCGCACTTCGATTACGTGGCCGGAGAAGCCGCGCGCGGGTTGCAGCAGGTTGGCCTGGAAACCGGCGTGCCGGTCATCTTCGGCGTCCTCACGACCGATAATTGGGAGCAGGCCGAGGCTCGCGCGGGCGGCGCGGCGGGCAACAAAGGTTTCGACGCCGCCATGACCGCGATCGAGATGGCGCGGTTCTAAGCTATGCCAGCACGTCATCGTTCCCGCCAGCGCGCCTTGCAAGTTCTGTTTCTGTGGGATCAGCGCAAGCAGGAAATCGGTGACGCCATTTCTTCCTTCTACGATACTTTGGGCTCCGAAGAAGACGATCCGCAGCGTACCCCTCCCGATGAGTTCATGGAGACTCTGGTGCGTGGCGCCGCAGCCGGCTCCGCCGAAATCGATCAGCGGATCAGCGCGAAGTCGGCGAATTGGCGCATCGAGCGCATGCCAGTAGTCGATCGAAACATCCTGCGTCTGGCCACGTATGAGATGAACCAGTTGAAGACGCCTCCGGCGGTGGTGATCGACGAAGCTCTTGAACTCGCGCGCCAGTTTTCGGGCGAGGAATCCGTCGCGTTCATCAACGGGGTACTCGACGCGGTCCGCCGCGATGAGGACCATCCGACTACGCCGTGAGCCCGCTCAAAGTCGTCCTGATCTCCCCGCGCAATCCCCTCAATATCGGAGCCGCCGCCCGCGCCATGAGCAATTTTGGATTCTCCGAACTTCGCCTGGTGAATCCTTACAACGTTGCCTTCCTGGAAGCCCGCTCCGCCGTGAAGGCGCATGCCGTACTCGAAGAAGCTCGCGAATATTCCACCGTCGCCGAAGCCGTGGCCGATTGCGCGCTGGTCGTAGGCACCACGGCCATAGGACCCCGTGTGCTCGAACATCCTCTGCGGCGTTTAGAATACGGAGGTAAACTAATCGCCAAAAAGCTTGTTACGGCGCCAGTCGCTCTCCTATTCGGGTCTGAGAAATTCGGTTTGTCCAACGAAGACATGTCGCACTGTCACTGGCTGATGCGCATCCCGGCACGTGAGGAGCACGGCTCCATGAATCTGGGGCAAGCAGTTGCGGTATGTCTCTATGAGATCATCCGCAGCCCCGCCGCCAAGACCGCACCCGATGCCAAGCGCCTCGCGGCCGCAGCCCATCTGGAGCGCATCACCGAATTGCTCGAAGCCGTCCTTGATCGTTCCGGTTACGTCCACGCCCGTGTCGAAGGTTCGACGCGGATGAAGATCCGCCGCCTGGTGCGCCGCCTACAATTGAACGCGCACGACGCCGAGGTCTGGCTGGGGATGCTGCGCCAGATTCTGTGGAAGCTGGAAAACATTTCGGATTCCAATCCGGACTGATATCCTGAATAAGCCGATGACGAAAGTAACGCTACATTACGATTTGACGCGCCCTCTAGGTGATGAGGACTTCGAAAACATCGCCCAAGTGCACGCAACCTACGGCATGGCGCGCGTCCAAGTAGCTCCGGCCCTGGACAAAATCACGGTGGATTACGATGCCTCCCGCCTGATGAAGAAAGACGTTGAAGCGGTGCTGGCGAACCACGGGATACCGATCCGTATTGCTGCTGCCGCGTGATTACGTTCAGCGCCCGCTTCTAAGTGATTCCAATTCTTCCGGAGTCCTGGGCCAATCTTCACGCAGCAAGCGTGACAGCGCACGATCGGCCAGCAATTTTCCGTTAGTCTGACATTTCGGACAGTAGTTCGTCTCATTCGCGGCGTAGCGGATGCGCTGAACCTTCGAGCCGCATCTTGGGCAATCCTGCTTATACCGGCCATGCACCGCCATGCCCTCCCGGAACGCCGTGACTTTCTCCGGGAAGCCGTCGCCAGCCTCTTCGCGGAGGCGATCGACCCAGCGAGTTAGCGTCGCGCGTGTCGCTGCGAACAGCCGTTCGATCTCATCTCGCGAGAGTTTTTGCGTGAGCGCAAGAGGTGAGAGGCGCGCCTCAAACAGGATCTCGTCGGAATACGCGTTGCCGATGCCACTGAAGAGGCGCGGATCGCTTAACGCCCGCTTCAAAGTATGATTGGCGGAGGTTAGGGCCGCGGCAAAGCGTTCCAGATCCGTTTCGAGCACTTCGAGTCCGCCTGGATCGAGCTCGCGCAGACCGGTCTCGCCCGTCACTATGTGCAGAGACGCGCGTTTCTGCGATCCGGCTTCAGTCAAAACCAGGCTTCCGTTGGGAAAATCGAACGCCGCCAAGCCCCGAGGCTTCGACACCTTCGCGCCTCGCGCGCGCCAGTGCAGGCGTCCCGCGATCATCAGGTGCAGCACCAGCCAGAGATCGCCTTCGACGCCGATTGCAATGCGCTTGCCGACCCTGCGCAGGCGAGTCACGGTCTTGCCATAGGCGCTTTCGAGCGGCGGATCGACAGTGCGCAGCAGGAACGGGCTTACGATGCGTACGGATTCTAGCTTCTGCCCGAGAATGCGTTTTTCGAGCGCCTCGATGTAGACCACGACATCAGGCAGCTCCGGCAAACGCGTCTACCTACTTTTTAAGTCCTGGCAACCCGCCCAGAGCCGGCGCCATCCGCACCGCGCGCAGGATCGCTTCCGAGACCGCCTCCGAAGCGGCTACGCCCAGCGCGTCAATCGGGACTCTCGAGGTCCCGCAGGACATCGCCACAACCAGATCGCCATCCGACATCGTGTTCACCGGATTGATGGCGCGCGCGACCCCCAACTGTCCCAACTGCGCGAGCTTTGTGGCTTCCACTTTGTTGAGAGCCGCATTTGTCGCCACCACCACCAGCGTCGTGTTCTCACGCGTGAACCCAGTCGGCCCCATGCTCTTCATCAGCCGCGCGCTGTCGGCAAAATCCGCCTCCGTCGGAGCGGTCCCAGTCGTCTTGCGCGCGCCCGCGACAATCTTGCCGGTCGCCGGGTCTCGCACGTCGCCGAGCGCATTCACTACCGCGAGAGCCGATACCATCACTCCGGCATTCTGTCCCTCCAGCGCCACCGTCCACGATCCGACGCCGGATTTCATCGCATTCGTCATGCCCAGGATCTTGCCCACAGTTGCGCCGGTTCCCGCGCCCACCGCGCCTTCGACCACGGCTCGATCGCTAGCCGCCGCCGCCGCGGTTTCCGCCATCTCGCGCGTCGGCCGCACGCTCTTCTTGCCGAAGCCGAGATCGAAGAGAATCGCGCCCACGACAATCGGCACCGGTCCGGCGCCGGTCTTGAATCCGACGCCCTTGTGCTCCAGAAAACGACGGGCTCCGCTGGCTGATTCCAGGCCGAACGCACTGCCCCCCGAGAACACCACGCCGTGGATCATCGGAGCGACGTGCATCGGATTCAGCACGTCCCATTCATCCACCCCCGTCGCCGATCCGCGGATGTCTCCCCCCGCCACTGCGCCCCGCTCGCACAGCACCACCGTACACCCCGTCAATCCGTCATAATCGGATGCATGGCCCACTACTATACCGGGGATGTCGGTGAGGCCCTTCATTTTGCGTTTTCATATTAACATCAACCATGCCAGCATCCGCCACGCCGGGAGACACTGATTGCTCGACTTTCTGAAGGGTCCCGTCGAGACGTTCCAGGAATTTTTGTTTTTGAGCGGCCGCGCGTTCCGCAACATTATCCGCTCACCGCATTACGCCGACGACATTCTGTTGCAGATGGACGCGATCGGTGTCGGCTCCCTGTTTATTGTCAGCCTGATCGGTTTCTTCAGCGGAGTCGTCATGGCCCTGCAAATGTCGCGCGCGCTCGCCACCTACGGCGCGCAAGGACAGATCGGGCAGATCGTCTCCATCACGCTGGTGCGCGAATTGGGACCGGTGCTGGCATCTCTACTGGTCGCCGGGCGCAACGCCAGCGGCATCGCCAGCGAACTGGGTTCCATGCGCGTCACCGAGCAAATCGACGCCATGCGCGCCCTGGGCACGGACCCCATCCAGAAGCTGGTGACTCCGCGTCTGATCGCGATGGCCGTGGTCCTCCCCTTGCTCACGATCATTGCGGACTTTCTGGGACTAGTCGGCGGTTGGTTCATTGCCTACGGCATGCTGGACATCACCACCTCGCAATACTGGAGCACGGCGTGGCGCGCTCTCGAATATAACGATCTCACGCAAGGTTTGCTGAAACCGTTTCTGTTCGCGATTGTCATTGCTCTAGTCGGCTGCTATTACGGCATTAATACAACCGGCGGCACACAGGGAGTTGGCCGCTCCACCACCAAGGCGGTGGTTGTGGCCTCGGTCTGGATCTTCATCATCACGTCTCTGCTCGATCCGCTCTTCGTGAATTTGGGATAGCGAACCTATGACGCCCACCGAACCCGCTGTCGTCCAGCCGCCGCAGGCACCAGCGTCTGAGCAACCGGTGGTGCGCTTCGACGACGTCAATCTCGCCTTCGGCGAAACGCCGGCGCTGGTACACCTTTCCTTTTCCATGCGGGCCGGCGAGACGCGAGTGGTGCTGGGCGCCGCCGGCAGCGGTAAAACCATGCTGCTTAAGACCGCCGTTGGCCTGATCAAGCCGGATTCCGGCCACATCTCGTTGTTTGGCGAAGAAGTCACGGGCCGCAAGGAAAGCCAGCTTTACGAGCTGCGCAGCAAGGTGGGCATTCTGTTTCAGGAAGGCGGCCTGTTCGATTCGCTCACCATTGCCGAGAACGTTGCCTACCCGTTGCTCAATCAGTTCACCCTCCATAAGAATGGCCAATCTCCGCCGCCCGAAGAGGTGGAGCAGCGCGTGCGTGAATCCTTGACCTTCGTCGAACTGGAGCATACCTTGGACAAATTCCCCAGCGAGCTCTCTGGAGGCATGCGCCGCCGCGCCGGGATTGCCCGCGCCATCGTGACGGCGCCACAACTGGTGCTTTATGATTCGCCCACCGCCGGCCTCGACCCCATCACCGCCAACCTCATCATCAACCTGATTCTCAAAGGCCGCGATATGCGCAATACCGCAACCATCATGGTCACGCACCGCTACCAGGACGGGCACCTCATGGCCAATTTTCGCTACAATCCGAGCAGTGGGAAAATCGAGCGCGCGGAGAGCAGCCAATTGACCACGCGGTTCTTCGTCATGCAGGAGGGCCGCCTCTTCTTCGAAGGCTCGGAGGCCGAATTGCGCGCCAGCACTGATTCGTACGTACAAAAATTCGCGCGTCCGGGGAGTTCCTAGGGATCTATGGCGCTACAAACCAAGAAGCGATGGGCCCAACTAAAGGTCGGCTTGCTCGCCATCTCGGCGCTTTGCATACTCGCCGTGCTGGTCTTTCTGATGACCAGCTCCACCGGTCTGTTCACCAAGCGCAGTGACGTGTATACCTATTTGGATGATTCCGCCGCCATTGCCAACGGAGCTCCCGTGCGGCTCAACGGCATCACCGTTGGGAAGGTAGCCAACGTCGGACTTTCCGGATCGAGCGAACCCAACCGCATCGTGCGCGTCACGCTGGAAGTGGAGAACCGCTACTTTACTTCGATTCCGGTGGACTCCCAGGCCGCCATCGCCGCCGAGAATTTGCTGGGTACCAAATACATCAACATCAAGAAGGGCCGTGACGTGGCGACCATTCAGCCCGGCGCCGAGATCAAGAGCCTGGACACCCGCGGGTTCGATGATGTGGTGCAACAGGGTTACAGCACACTCGCCTCCCTCAATGGGATTTTCATGAAGCTCGACGGTGTTCTGGATGCCATCCAGGTTGGGAAGGGGACCATCGGCAAATTGCTTTCCGACGATGAGCTGTACAGGAAGGTGGTTGGCATCGTCGACGAGACCCACCGCGTGATCGCCACCCTGGACTCGCAGGAAGGCACCCTCGGCAAACTCATGCATGACGACGGCCTTTATACCGATCTCCGCGGCACGCTGGGTCGCGTGAACGATCTTGCTGACAGCATCCAAAAAGGCGATGGCACCATCGGTAAGCTGATGAAGGACCCCGCTCTCTACGACGAGACGCGCGCCACCATCGGAGACCTTCGGGGGATATTGGCCGGCCTCCAGCAAGGTAAAGGCACCGTCGGCAAACTGCTCAACAGCGACGATCTGCACAACCAGCTCCAGGCCACCATGGGCCGCCTGGACACCCTGCTCGATAAGATCAACAGCGGCCAGGGCACCATCGGACAATTGCTGGTGAACCCATCGCTCTATCAGAATCTAGACAGCACCACGCGCGAAGTCAACGGCCTGATGAAGGATTTCCGCGCCAATCCCAAGAAGTTCCTGCGCATCAAGCTCGGCCTGTTCTGACGTGCGCAAACTGGTGGTTAACGCCGACGACTTCGGCTTCACGCGCGACGTGAATCGAGGAATCGTCGAAGCGCACCGCAACGGCATCCTTACGGCCACTACGCTCATGGCCACCGGCCCCGCGTTTAACGACGCTGTAGGTCTGGCTCGCGAGAACCCTGCGCTGGATATCGGTGTTCACCTGGTCCTGGTTGGCGAGCCGCCATTTCCCATCACCATGGCCCAGCTTATGCGCGCGATGCTGCTCGGACGCATTCGCATTTATGAAGAATTGCGCTCGCAAGTGCGGCGCATCGTCGACGCCGGCCTGGAGCCCACGCATCTCGATACCCACAAGCACACGCATTTACTGCCGCCGGTGCTGGACGCTGTGGCACGCCTGTCGGAGGAGTACAAGATCCCTTGGGTGCGCCGCCCCTTCGATATCCCGCTCACGCCCGCGACATGGCCCGCGATCGGATGGGCCAAGCGCACCACCAGCCAGGCTTTAGGCCTCGTCCGCCGCCGTTTCGTGCGCGTGCTGGCCCGCCACGGCTGCCGCTCGACCGATCACTTCGCGGGATTCCAGATCACCGGCCGCTACAACGCTTCGGAATTGGCGCAGTTGATTCGTGCGCTTCCCGAGGGCTCTACCGAATTCATGTGCCATCCCGGAATCTGCGGCGACGAACTCCGCGGCGCCCGCACGCGCCTGAAGGAGAGCCGCGAGCGCGAGCTGGAGGCTTTAACTTCTCCGGAGGTGCGTGCGGCTCTAGCCGAGTCTGGAGTCGAACTAGTCAGCTATCGCAGCCTCTAGTTCAGCGTCTGCCAGTGTGTCAGCGTGTATCCCAAAAAGCCCGTCGCATTGTAGGCCGAGTGCATAAGAAATGCCGCGGTCGTCGATCCCGTTTTGTAACGCACGTAGCCGAAAGCGATCCCCGCGATTCCGATCAGAAGCACCGGCTGCCACGCCCACTGATTCTGCGTGCCATGTAGCAGTGCGAACGGCACGGCCGTGAGCACGATCCCCGACAATGGCCCCACCGACCGCACCAACAGGGGCAGCAAGAATCCCCGAAACAGCATCTCTTCGACGATTGGCGCAAGAACCACTCCGAACAGGATGATCGCCGCGAGTGACGCCCGGCTCTTGATCAGGACTTCGATCTGCGAGCCATCCTGAGGCGCGCGTAGAAAAACTCCCAACGCAGAAAGCGCGAGGGCCAGCACGGGCCCGGCTGCCAGCACGAGAAACCCATTTGGAATCGGGAAGGTCCATCCCAATGAGGGCAAGAACGGCTGGCCATACCGCCAGGCGATCACCAGATACAGGGCGCCCACCAGGAACACATACATAAAAGACTGGAACACCAGTGTCCGGGCCGCGTCGCTGCCGAAGAAAGCTGGCGCAACCATTCGCGTGGTGCGCGAGAGCATTGCCGCGAGAGCCAGTGACGGCAAGACCGCGCCCAAAAAAAGCGCCAAGTCACGATACCCCCAAACTGGCTCGCGGCGTTCTGGCATTACGGTCGTCAGGCTTCACCCTCAATGAGTGCCGCAGCCAGCAGCGGAATCATCAGTTCGTGATGACCGGTTATTGCGAAGCCATGGCCGCCGGATTTCGCGTGCGGTCGCTCGACTACATTCAACTTCGGCCGGTAATGTTGCAAAAAATCGAAGTTCGCAGTGGTGAAGTTCGCCAGAGGGTACCCCAGGTTGCGTACCACCGACACGCTTTTGAGAAACACCTCGGGGAGCACCACTGCCGAACCCACATTCAAATACACTCCGCCGTCGTTCAGCCCCCGGACTAGCGAGCACAACAATCGGAAATCATGATGCGTAGTCGCGCCGATCGCCGGTCCCTCGGCAGCCGGATGCGTGTGCGGAGTATCCGCTCCCACTGCCACATGTACGGTCACCGGAACATTGGCCCGGTACGCGGACACCAAGATGCTGTGGCTTGCGAACTCCGGCCGCGCCAGTTTTTCCAAACGTCGTCCTAGCGCCTCCCCCATGCCGATTCCGTCGCGCGCTCCTTCGGTAATCGACGTGTTCATTTCCCGGCCGGTTTCTTCCGCCGCGCCAAAGCGGCCATCCGGCAGCACCGCTTCCACGTCTTCGCTGGTTTGGCCCGCGATGGCGATTTCGAAATCGTGAATCGACGCCGCCCCATTCATCACGAACCCTGTCACCCATCCGCGACGCATCAGGTCCAGTAGAACGTCGGCCAGCCCGCACTTCACCACATGGCCGCCCATGCCCCATAGGATCACCCGCTTCTGTCGCTTGGCGCGGCGCAGCGCATCGATCACGCCGCGGAACGCATCTGCCGCGAGGATCCTCGGCAGCGATTCCAGTAGCCGCGCGACGCCGTCGCCCTTCTGGTAGGGCCGCGCGAAATGCTCAATCTGTACTTTTCCGCCGCGTTCGCCGATGGGAACGGTTTTCAGCCCGTCGAAAGACAACGGTTCCTCGGCGTATTTGCTCATGCCGCTTTTCCGCCGCGCAAGGACTTTTTCAGCGCCTGCCCCGTGTGGCTCTTGCTCACTCGCAAAATTTCCTCGGGTGGCCCGCAGGCGACTACATGGCCCCCGCGCTCTCCGCCTTCCGGCCCCAGGTCGATAACCCAGTCGGCCGTCTTGATCACGTCCAGATGATGCTCGATCACCACGACAGTATTGCCCAACTCGACCAGGCTGTGCAGCACGTCCAACAGTTTGCGCACGTCTTCAAAGTGGAGACCAGTGGTCGGCTCATCCAAAATGTAGAGCGTCTTGCCGGTCTGCCGCCGGCTCAATTCGCGCGCCAGCTTGATGCGTTGGGCCTCGCCGCCCGAAAGCGTAGTGGACGACTGGCCGAGATGGAGATATCCCAGCCCCACTTCGACCAGCGTCTCCAACTTGGCCCGAATCTGCGGAATATTCTCCAGCAGTGACAGCGCATCCTCTACCGGCATTTCCAGCAGGTCCGCAATCGACTTGTCTTTATACTTCACCTGTAGCGTTTCATGATTGTAGCGCCGCCCGCGGCACACATCGCAGGTGACGTACACATCCGGCAGAAAATTCATCTCTATGCGCTTCTGCCCGTCGCCCTGACAAGCTTCGCAACGGCCGCCCTTGACGTTGAAACTGAATCGCCCCGGCTTGTAACCGCGAGCCCGCGATTCCGGGAGCTTCGCATACAGGTCGCGAATATGCGTGAACACCTGCGTGTAGGTGGCCGGGTTCGACCTCGGTGAACGGCCGATCGGCGCCTGATCGATCTCGATCACTTTATCCAGCAAATCGAGGCCCTCGATCGCCGTGTGCGCGCCCGCCTCCGCCCGCGATCCATACACTTCCTTGGCCGCCGCGCGGTACAGGATATCGTTCACCAGCGTCGATTTCCCGCTGCCCGAAACGCCCGTCACCGCGACGAACAATCCCAATGGGAATTCCACGTCGATGTTTTTGAGGTTGTGTTCCGACGCGCCTTGAATGGCGATCCGCCGCTTGCCA
>Ga0163162_10003011_pt1 | contig 16104 bp, 7 predicted proteins | sample S55metaG_FD_115310 | JGI IMG/M metagenome (GOLD analysis project Ga0163162, IMG submission 115310) | Switchgrass rhizosphere microbial communities from Kellogg Biological Station, Michigan, USA - S5-5 metaG | ecosystem: Host-associated > Plants > Roots > Rhizosphere > Soil | place: USA: Michigan...
ATGTTCAAAAGCCCGTCGTATGTGGTTATAGATGCGGGAGGGGTGGTGTATCATATTAATATTTCGGTAAATACCTATTCGGGCGTCGGCGACGACGAAAAATGCAAACTCTTTGTGTGGTTACACGTAAAAGAGGATGCGCACACGCTTTACGGCTTTGCTACTGATGGTGAGCGCAGGTTGTTCTTACATTTGATCTCTATTTCGGGTATAGGGCCAAATACGGCAAGGATGATGTTGTCATCTATAAGTCCGGCCGAGATCCAGGCGGCTATTGTGAGCGGTAATGTTTCGCTGATACAGCGGATAAAAGGTATCGGCCCAAAATCGGCACAGCGAATCATTTTGGAGCTGCAAGATAAGTTGCGCAAGGAAGGCCCCGATACTTTAACTGTTGTGCCTATAAGCCAGAATGTTAAGGATGAGGCCTTGTCAGCATTGGTAATGCTGGGCTTTGCACGTAACGTGGCCGAAAAAGTATTAGATCAGGAGATTAAGAAAAACGGTGGCGAACTAACGGTTGAAGAGCTCATTAAGTTTGCATTAAAAACGCTATAATTACGGATAAATATCTACTAACTTTTGACCAAAGTATTTACTTATAAGACACTTATAAGTGTGTTGTTCATTGTGGTGTTCGGGGGGCTGGGGAATGTGTATGCACAACAAAAGCCCTCGCCTGCGGCTAAAAATGATACAACCAAATCAAATGCACCGATAAACCTAACCGCGCCACGAAGCCAGCGGATGAGGGAAGGTATTTTCAATGCCGACCCGGCAAATTTGGTGCGCACTATTGAATATGACCCTGTAACCAACCGTTATATTTTGTATGAAAGGGTGGGCAATTTGCTTTACCGCCCGCCGCAGTACCTTACGTTTGCACAGTACTTAAAACTTAAGGAAAGATCAACCCAACGGGGCTATTTTCAGCAGCTGGCAGATAATTATGCCTATGATTCGCAGCAGCCTGGGTTTATACCGCCTATAAAGGTTCGGAGCCGTACGTTTGAGCAGATCTTTGGTAGTTCGGTGATCGATATCCGTCCGCAGGGATCGGCAGAAATGATCATGGCCGGGCAGATCAATAAGAATGAAAACCCGCTTTTTAACACCCGCCAGCGCAGCCAGTTCAATTTTAACTTTGATCAGCGTATCCAACTGAATGTAACCGGTAACATTGGCGATAAATTAAAGATCACCACCAATTACAATACTGATGCGCAGTTCCAGTTTGAAAACCAGATCAAGCTGGACTATACAGGATCGAAGGACGAGATCATCCAAAAAATTGAAGCCGGTACCGTTAGCATGCCGCTTAATACCACATTGATCACCGGTGGCCAGGCACTTTTCGGTGTTAAAACCAAACTGAAATTCGGGCGGCTGGATGTAACCAGTATTTTTTCACAGCAACGTTCGCAGTCAAAAACCATAACTATTACCAATGGATCGCAGCAGGGCGAGTTTCGTTTAACCCCTGCCGATTATGAAGCTAACAAACACTTCTTCCTGTCGCAATATTTTAGGAATAATTACAACAGGGCGCTGGCCAATATCCCGATCATCAGTTCTAATGTCAACATTACTAAAATTGAGGTTTGGACAACCAACCGTACCAACGTCACTACCGATTCGCGCGATATATTGGGCTTTATTGACCTTGGCGAAAATAACCCGTACAATAAAACAAGGATAGTGGGCGGCGGCAGCGCATTACCTGCCGGTTTCAAGGGGCCTGGTTTTGCTCAGCAATCAAACAACCTGTTAACCGTTTTACCGCAAAATGCAAGGCTTACCAACTCCAATGATGTGGCCAGCTTTTTCCAGGGATCGGGCGCTACGGATAACTATTCCAAACTAACGTATGCTCGCAAGCTTACCGATAAGGAATATACCCTGCACCCGCAATTAGGTTATATCTCCTTAAATTATCCGTTAAATAATGATGAGGTGCTGGCGGTTGCTTACCAGTATACGGTTAATGGTGTGCAATACCAGGTGGGTGAATTTAGCAGCGACGTGGCGGTTAACCCAAATACCCCCAATGTACTGTTTGTGAAATTGCTGAAAGGCGAGTTGCTGAAAACCAACCTGCCAACCTGGGACCTGATGATGAAAAACATCTATTCCCTTGGTGCTTTCCAGATAGCACCTACCGATTTTAAATTAACTGTTACCCGCCTTGATGATAAATCGGGCATTGAAAAAACGGTAATGGAAGAGGGGCAAAACCTGAAAGGTAAACTGTGGATCCAGGTAGCGGGCCTCGATAACCTCAACCAGCAGAGCGATAAAAAGCCGGATGGCTACTTCGACTTTTTAGAAGGGATCACCATCGATTCGCAAAACGGGCGCATTTCGTTTCCGGTGGTAGAGCCTTTTGGTTCGGACCTTGCCGCCAAATTTACTTCGGGCGAGGCCGACCTGGTGAAACGATATGTTTACCAGCCATTATATGACTCAACCAAAACCATCGCGCAGCAATATTTTCCGGCATTAAACAGGTATGTGATCAAGGGAACTTACACCTCAACAGGTGGTTCGGAGTACCAGCTGAACGCGGTTAATATTCCGCAGGGTTCAGTAAATGTAACCGCAGGTACCGTAAAGTTAACTGAGGGGAACGATTATACGGTTGATTATAATGCAGGAAGGATCAGGATCCTGAACCAGGCGCTGTTATCTTCCGGGCAGCCCATTACCGTAAAGCTGGAGAATAATGAATTGTTTGGCGTGCAGCAGAAATCTTTATATGGTACAAGGCTTGATTATCATGCCAGCGATAAACTTCAATTGGGTGCTACTTTGATGCACCTTACCGAACAGCCTATCACTCAAAATGAAATTGCCGGCGAAGAATCTATTTCAAATACCATCTGGGGTTTTGATGCCAATTATAGTTCAAACTCCCGGTTCTTAACAAGGCTGGTTGATAAGATCCCCGGTATCCATACCAAGGTGCCATCGTCCATTAATTTTTATGGAGAATTTGCCAAGCTGATGCCCGGAAGTCCCAGCGCGCTGAATTTTGCCGGTTCAAAAAACGGAACATCCTATCTTGATGATTTCGAGAACAGTCAATCGGTGATAGATATTAAAGGTGCCAACAACTGGCAAATTTCGGGAACCCCGCAGTTGTTTGCGGAATCTAACCTGTTTGATAACCTGAGCTACGGCTATAATCGTGCGCGCCTGGCATTTTACAATATCGACCCTATATTTTATACTAATACAGGTTCTATCCCGATATCAAGAAGTGAGCTTTCCAATCACTATGTAAGGCAGGTAATTGAACAGGAAGTTTTCCCGTACAAGCAGTCGGCCACCGGCCAGCCGCTTAGTTTGGCTACCCTGAACATGGCTTTTTATCCAACTATCCGCGGTCCGTATAACTATGCTACCACCGGTATCAACCCAGATGGTACATTACAAAACCCTAAAACACGCTGGGGTGGTATGTTCCGCAAGCTGGAAACAAACGATTTTGAATCGTTAAACGTATCATACATCGAATTCTGGGTTTTGGATCCGTTCATATACAAACCAAACTCGGCCGGTGGTGACCTTTATTTTAACTTAGGTTCGATATCGGAAGATATTTTGAAAGACGGGCGTAAAAGTTTAGAGAACGGTTTACCTGTTGATGGCGATTTGACCAAGGTTGATGAAACCAACTGGGGCAGGGTATCCAAACTGCAGCCGGTTATCAACGCTTTTGATAACAACCCCGATGCCCGTAAACTACAGGACGTTGGTTTGGACGGATTGAATGACCAGGACGAGCAAACGAAATTTGCCCCCGTTGTTCAGCAGATCAAAGGACAGTTGAATGCCCAGGCGGCAACCGCGTACACCGCCGACCCCTCTTCAGACGATTACCAATATTACCAGGGTCCCGCGCTCGACCAGGCCCGTGCCGGTATCCTTGACCGTTATAGTAAATACAACGGTACCGATGGTAACTCGAAAACCGCGCAGCAATCGCAGGCAGAACTTGGCTTGCAAAACTCGGCTTCAACTTCCCTGCCCGATGGTGAGGATATTAACCGGGATAATAACATGAGCCAGGAAGATTCGTACTTCCAATATAAAGTATCTATGCGCCCGGCCGATCTGGTTGTTGGTCAGAATTATATCAGCGATAAAGTTACCGCGCAGGTGAAATTGCCTAACGGTACAACACAGGCAGTTAACTGGTACCAGTTCCGGATCCCGATCACTGACTATCAATCAAAAGTGGGCAACATCCAGGATTTTAAGGCCATCCGTTTTATGCGGATGTTCATGACCAATTTTGCCGATACAGCAGTACTTCGTTTTGCAACACTTGAGCTGGTGCGCGGTGAGTGGCGTGCTTTCAATACCGAAAAAAATCCGCTGAACGTAATTGCCGATCCGGCTATCCAAAACCCGCCGATAGATAACTCGACCATTGATGTGCAGGCCGTAAATATTGAAGAGAACGGTAACCGTACGCCAATACCTTATGTTGTGCCGCCGGGTATTAACCGCCAGCGTAATTACAATAACCTGCAAACCAATACCAAGCTTAACGAGCAATCATTATCGTTAAATGTTAAAAGCCTTCGTGACGGATATTCAAGGGCTGCCTTCCGTACTTTCTATAATGACCTGCGCAAATACAAGCGCATGCAAATGTTTATCCATGCCGAAGGTGATTATTTAAAGGATAACGACCTGAACGCATTTATCCGCCTTGGGGTTGACTACCAGGACAACTACTATGAGTACGAGTTGCCTTTAAAAATAACGCAGCCGGGCACCAGTGATGCAGGAGCTATCTGGCCCGATGTTAACCAGATGGACTTGGAACTTGACCTGCTTGTGCGTGCAAAGCTTGCCCGTAACCACTCTAATGTAGCGTATAACCAGCTTTTCAAATACACCGAAGGTGATAAGGTGGTATATATAAAAGGCCAACCCGATTTAAGTAAGCTGCGTACCATCATGCTTGGTGTGCGCAACCCTTATAAAGGTACAAATGTGCTGCCAGATGATGGACTGGATAAATCAGGAACTGTTTGGTTTGATGAGCTGCGCCTTACCGATTTTGATCAGCGGGGCGGATGGGCGGCTACCGCAAGGATTGATGCCAAGCTTGCCGACTTTGCCGATATAACCGTATCGGGCAGTAAAACAACCATTGGTTTCGGTACACTTGATTCAAGACTGAACGACCGGAGCCAGAGCGATGACCAAACTTATGATGTATCGGCCAATGTTGAGCTGGGTAAATTCTTCCCGGATAAAAGCGGGATCCATATTCCTGCGTATATCAATTTATCATCGCAAAGGAGCATGCCGCAATATGATCCCGGAGCACCCGATGTTGAACTGAAGGCATCGCTCGCCGCGGCAACCAGTACTAAAGAGCGCGATTCTATCAGGAATGCGGCTATTGATATTACCACTCGCAAAAGCATCAATTTTACCAATGTACATAAGGCACGTACAAATCAGAATGCCATCAATCACATTTGGGATATCGAGAATTTTAATGCCAGCTATGCCTACACCGAATACAACCATCATGATTTTGTGACGCAGAACGATGTAGAGAAAACATATAACCTAACACTGGCTTATAACTACACCAACCAGCCTAAATACTATAGCCCTTTTGCCAAGATCATCAAAAGCAATATGCTGGCCCTGTTCAGGGACCTGAACTTTAGTATTCTGCCGTCGCGGTTAAATTTTAGCATCAATTTCAATCGTTTTTACTCGGAGAATACCTTGCGCGACAATGATCCTAATAATTATATCCCTATCCCGACAACCACCTTCAACAAGTATTTCAACATAACCCGTGTATACGGTATAGGCTGGAACCTGTCGAAATCATTGCAGATGGATATCGACGCTACCAATCTATCGGTTGTGGATGAGCCTGCGGGGCGTATCAACGGGTTAAAGCGGGATACCCTGTGGGATAACCTGAAAAAGCTTGGCCGTACTACCAACTATAACCATACCATCAACTTTAATTATACGGTACCTATCAATAAAATCCCGGGGTTGGATTGGGTATCGGCAGTCGCTCGTTACAGTACACACTTTAACTGGCAAACGCAGCCGCTGTTTGCTATTAACAGTACCAATTATGACGTCGGTAACAGCATTCAAAACTCAAGGGCCATTCAGCTTAACCCAACTTTGAACATGGCTTCGCTGTATAATAAGTTCCCTTTTATCCGCAAGGCCAATAATCCTAACAATAAAAAAAGCAATATCCTGATTGGCTTATTAACCAGCATTAAGAACCTGAGTGCCACCTATACCCGTACGCAAGGAACGTTTTTGCCGGGATATTTACCGCAGTCGGGCTTTTTTGGTGCAGATGGCAGTGCTCCCGGACTTGGCTTTTTATTAGGCAGCCAAACAGATATCCGGGCTAAAGCTGTTGCCAACGGCTGGATAACTAAAGATACCCTGCAAAATCAGCTCTATACCACTTCGCTTAATGAAGACATGCACTTCAGGGGTATTATAGAGCCGTTTAAAGATCTGCGTATTGAACTTACCGCCTTTAAAACCCAGGACCATAACTACCAGGCCAACTTTAAATACCTGGCATCAAGCAATAGCATTGAAACATTAAGTCCGATTACAACGGGTAACTATAGTGTGTCGTTCCTGACCATTGGTACGGCCTTTGAATCGGCAAAAGGAATTAACAATGTATCCAGCACTTTCCAGAAGTTTCTGGATGCCCGCACCGTAATATCGCAGCGTTTAGGACACACAAATCCAAACTCGGCCGGTGTTACCGATGGTTATGCCGATGGTTATGGGCCAAATTCGCAAAACGTACTGGTGCCTGCGTTTTTAGCGGCTTATGCAGGTAAAAGCGCTTCGGGCAGTAACCTGTCGCAGTTTCCAAAAATCCCCATCCCTAACTGGCAGGTAACGTACAATGGCTTAAGTAAGATCTCCTGGTTCCAGGATATTTTTGACTCGTTTGACTTGAGCCATGGTTACCGCTCATCATATAACGTAAGTGGCTTTACATCGCTGCTGCAATACCAGGAAGCAAATGGAGCATCGTCAGCCCGTGACTTGAATAACGATTTCCTACCGCTGTATCAGTTTTCGCAGGTTACCATTTTTGAGCAGTTTGTACCCTTGCTGGGTGCCAGTATGCGCTTCAAGAACAGCATGACCGCCAATGTCGAGTATCGCCAGAGCCGTTCGCTAAGCTTAAGTATGCTTAACAGTCAGCTGGCACAGCAAAATGAAAAGATCATTGTTTTGGGCTTCGGCTATCATACCAAAGATTTTCATTTCCCCTTTGGCTGGTTTGAAGGGATCCAGCACAAGGACGTGAATTTTAAACTTGATTTCTCGCTTCGCGATAATAAAACACTCATTTACCGTGCAGATGTTGAATCGGCCGAGATCTCATCCGGTGCACAAAACATCACCGTTAGGCCATCTATTGATTATGTGATCAACCAACGTTTTAACCTGAATCTGTTTTACGATTCAAACCTCACCAAGCCATACACTTCGCAGACGTTTAATACATCGTTTACTAATTTTGGCATTAATTTGAAGTTGTTGCTGCAGTAAAATTGAATGAAATACGGTACATGATAAAGAAACGTCATTGCGAGGTACGAAGCAATCGCGAACTTTACAGGGCTGCTTGCATAGCTACTCCCCCGACACTGGTTGAAGTTTAGCGATAGCATAACTTCGACCTAAAACAATGGAAGCATCCTGCTTCCGGAGTAGGGCTATTACTTTTCCGTCCCATCAGGGTCTCTCGGAGAGGACCCTGATGCTGCTGACAATTATCTTCCGTCCCATCAGGGTCTCTCGGAGAGGACCCTGATGCTGACAATTATCTTACGTTTAACCTTTAATGTTCATGAACGAAATCAATCCTAATTGAGAAAGATTTGAAGATTGCCTGGCGTATACCTCAGGGTCCTCTCCGAGAGACCCTGAGGGGACATGAAGGTTTTAAGCTACACAAAGTTCGCGCCCGCTGTTGTTGGTGTTGTCACCAACAACTTTTAGTCCTCCCGATATTGAATGCTTACAAGAGCCATAGAAGCTGTTGGTGACAACACCAACAGCGGCGGTTGGCGGCTTTTTTTTAAAAAGCGATTCAGTAATCTTCAAATTAAAACTTTCCCTGATCTTTCAACTTCTGGCGTTCTGCTTTCCGCTTCTGGCGTTCTGCTTTGTTTTTTAAACGATCCTCTTTGTTTTTGAGATGTTCATCAATCCGGTCTTTGGTTGCTTTCTGGCTTTTTTCATCAAGGCCGATACATGGCTTTATGCCGGTGAGCAGGGTTTTCCAGATGGTTTTAAAAAACGGCGAATCTTTAGGGCGTTTATAGATCACCAGGGATGAAGTGAGCTTTCCCTTATCATCCGGGTTGCTGCGCCTGATCACAAACAGGTTGGCAAATATCGACATGATCGATTTCCGCTTGAAGCGGTCGTTGGCGGTATCGGGCTTTAGCAGTACCACCTTTAAATCGTTATATAAAAAATCAATCTTACCCTTAAACACTTTGCTGTTGGCCTGGATATCAAAACTGAATTTTTTAACGCTGCCCGACGTCATTTTTACCATGGCCAAAGGCATGGTAGCCGGGTTTAGCCTCCCCAATTCCATAGGGCCTAAAGTGCCTTTGTAACTAAAGGCTGCATCCTCATCGCTTAAATTAAATTTCATTTGCACATCGAGCCTGCCGCGGTTCATGAAATAGCTTGTTAGATCGACTGTGGTAAAGTTGTTTTTGGCTATAGCCGAAGGGTTGTTGGTAATATTATAAATGCGCCCGCTGGTGTTATAAAAGGCAACTGTACCTGTTTTTTGCGATTGTTTATTAAACTCATTATAGATCACATCCACATGCCTTAGTTTCACGGTATCTATCCTTAAATCAAGATTTAATTTCCTGATCATCATATTGGGGAACGTTTTAACCCTGTCGGTCAAGGAATCGGGCTTTTTACCCGGGTTGGTGAAAGCGGTTATCTTGGCGCCGGTCAGCGTTAAGCTTGAGGTGGAAACAGTACGGTATTTATGATAATTTAAATAGTCAAAATTGTTGAGCTGCACCGAATCTGCGAGGAAGCCCAGGCGGTCTTTCTGGCTTTTGCCAAAAAATACGTCTGATTTGGCCGGCTGCATAGCAAGCCCTTCTATATTTAGCCGGGAGGTAAGTGTGGAAAGTTTAAGATGCCTGATCTTATAAGTGTACAGGCCGCTCGGCGTTTCTCCGGTATAGTTATTCAATTCGGTGATAACGTCTTTGCAGTAAAGCAGGCGCGATTTATCATATTGTGTAGCCGAGTCAATGAGCAGATCGGTAGCACTTAGGTTTAGCTCCTTAAGTTTAGAAATGGCCACTTTATTACCTGAATAATCCTCATATTTTAAATTGACATCATTAAGCAGGATACTACCTATCTGGATGCATTTAAGGCTTTTAGAAATACGTTGCCAGGCTGTGCGGTGATCTTTAACAACGGTGTCTTTGGTATGGTTTAGCTGGTAACTTACGTTTAGTTGTGGCTCATTCAAAATGATTTGGCCAATGTTTAGCTTTTTTTGAAAGTACAGACTAAAAGGATGTACATGGTTAAGCACTAATCGTTTTACCTTAAGTTCAACAAGCGTATTTGGCGCCAGGTGTAAACGCTTTTTTTGATTGTAAACTGCTGTATCGGGCTTAAGAGTAATATTGTAAATAATGATCTTGCCCTGCAGAATATGCAGCTCAGCATCAGAGAAATCGGCTTTATAAAGGCTGTCGCTGCTACTTAATACCACATCTTTTACCTTTCCGGCCAAAATAGGCGACCAATACTGGTTTACTACCACAGCGAGCAGCAATATCACTATCACCGGTATCAGCACAAATTTAAATGTCCTTTTTTGCCACTTGTGCTTTAAAAAATTTAGCGCCATTTACCGGTTGTTATTTTTTACTTGTGTGTTAATGCTTTAACAGCAAGTTAGCAACTTTTGTTACAGTATAACGGAGGGATAGGTTGTTTTTTTATTAAAACTCATACTTAATTCATCATTCATCGGGAGAGATGGTAAGGTAAATTGTTTATCGGTGTTTAACTGATATTGAGGTTTTGCTTAACTGCAAAGCAACCCCCGGGAAATTCATGGCGTTATATCTAAACAATAACCATTATTAACATCTAATTAAGACTCCCGATGAAAACAAAAATGTACTTAGCCCTGACGGGCTCAATTGCCTTAACTTTATTAGCGGCATCGTGTAAAAAAAATCACGACAATCCAACCAAGTCTACGGTAGTTACCGGTGTGCAGCTTAGCACAAACAGCACGTTTGGCAGCGTTATAACGGATAATAACGGCCGTTCGCTTTACCTGTTCTCTGACGATGCTGCTAACGTTTCCAATTGTACCGGCGGCTGTTCTGTTGTTTGGCCTGCCTTTTACAAAGAAAACCCTTCAATAGGTACCGGATTAGCAGCTACCGATTTTGGTGTGATCACCAACACCGACGGCAACAAGCAAACCACCTATAAAGGCTGGCCTTTGTATTATTATTCAAAAGATGTTGCTGCAAATGATCTTAACGGTGACGGCGTCGGCAAATCATGGTTTGTAGCAAAGCCCGATTATACTGTGATGGTTTCTTATGCGCAGCTGATCGGAAACGATGGTAACCAATACACCAGTAAAGGCATTGCCGGTACCGAAAACTCGCAATACATTACAGATGTTAATGGCCATACGTTGTATATGTTTACCAAGGATACCTTTAAGACAAACAAGTTTAGCACCGGTGTAGCGGCGCATGATGCCAACTGGCCAATTGATGCGGTAACAGCAGTTCAAAATGTGCCCTCCATTTTAAACAAGGCCGATTTTGATGTGATAACCGTATTCGGGCAAACACAGTTGGTATATAAAGGGCATCCGCTGTATTACTTTGGCCAGGATAACGGCGTTAAAGGAAGCACTAAAGGCGTAAGCTTTCCTACCCCCGGCGCAGCTATATGGCAAATCAACAATACCAATACGGTAGCCTTAACGCAATAAGTAATTAAGCAGTTGACTTGAAATTTAACCGATAATATTTATACAAAAAGGGGGTTAACATATTTTCTGCATAAAAAGCACTTAATTATTTGATTATTAACTATATATGTAAATGTTAACCCTGAATTGTGTTAACCCTGTTAACCCCCTTTGTTAGTAGAGTCAATCCAGCCCAAACTATATGGCGCTTAAGTATCTGAATAAGTCAAAAAAAACGAGGCTGATCATACAGCCTCGTTTTTTGTAAAGTAAACAGAGATTTTATTTAATACTGACAATATGTCATTTAGGTATTTAAATTTTGTTTATTTTTGCAAACTAATTTTTTATATAAATGATGGATTTGCTTATTCCGGATAAAACGCACGACGAGAGCAGGCAGGGTGAGGCGTTAATGTTAAAAGCCGAAACAGCTAAAAATAATGGCCGCAAGCTTTATATTGAAAGCTATGGCTGCGCCATGAATTTTTCTGACAGTGAGATAGTTGCATCTATATTAGCTGAAAGCGGTTTTGAAACCACGCCTGACTATAGTATTGCCGATGTTATTTTCATCAATACCTGTTCTATCCGTGAAAATGCAGAACAGCGCGTACGAAACCGCTTAAAGGAATTTACCGTTGCCAAAGTAAAAAATCCGGGTTTGGTAGTGGGCGTATTAGGCTGTATGGCCGAACGCCTGAAATCAAAATTTTTGGAAGAAGAAAAATTAGTAGATGTTGTTGTTGGTCCGGATGCATACCGCGATCTGCCAAACCTGATAGACCAGGTTGGCGGCGGACAAAAAGCGGTTAACGTACTGCTATCGCGCGAGGAAACTTATGCCGATATCAGCCCGGTACGTTTAAACAGCAACGGCATCAATGCATTTGTATCCATTATGCGTGGATGCGATAACATGTGCTCATTTTGCGTGGTACCGTTTACCCGTGGCCGTGAGCGCAGTCGCGATCCGCGATCAATAATAGCCGAATGCCAGGATTTGTTTGATAAAGGTTACCGCGAGGTTACCTTGTTAGGGCAAAATGTGGATTCATATAAATGGAAATCGAAAGTTGAAGGTTCTGAGTCGGAAGTTATAAGTTCAGTATCAGAAGCTGAAACCAATTTTGCCAACCTGCTGGAGATGGTAGCCTTGATCAGCCCTGATCTGCGGGTTAGGTTTTCAACTTCACATCCGAAGGATATCACTGATGATGTGCTTTATGCCATCAATAAATACGATAATATCTGTAACTATATCCACCTGCCGGTACAATCGGGCAACAGCCGCATCCTTGACCTGATGAACCGCACTTATGACCGCGAATGGTACATCAACAGGATAGATGCTATCCGCCGTATCATTCCTGATTGCGCGGTATCAACCGATGTGATCACCGGTTTCTGTAGTGAAACAGACGAGGAGCATAAGGAAACTGTAAGCATGATGGATTACGTGAAGTATGACTTTGCCTACATGTTTAAGTACAGCGAAAGGCCGGGCACTTTAGCAGCAAAACGCTATGCCGATGATATCCCGGAAGAAGTAAAACAGAAGCGCTTATCCGAAATAGTAGCCAAACAGCAGGAGTATTCTTTTTACAGGATGCAGGCCCGCATAGGCAAAGTAGAAAAAGTACTGATTGAAGGTTTCTCCAAAAAATCAGACAAAGACTATTGTGGCCGCAGCGATCAAAACGCAATGGTGATTTTCCCGGTTGGCGAAGGCTACAAACCAGGAGAATACGTAAACGTACTTATCGAACGGAGCACATCGGCGACGTTGATCGGTAAAGTGGTTGATTGAGTTTATTAGGTTGATTGAGTGAGTAGTTGTTAGGTGATTAACCATTCACTTACTAAACCCAATCAACCACTCACTAACAAAACAATGGAAGTACAGGAAATTAAACAACGCTTTGGGATCATTGGCAATTCGCCATTGCTTAACCGGGCTATAACTATAGCAAACCAGGTTTCGCCTACTGATATTTCGGTATTAATTACCGGTGAGAGCGGTAGCGGGAAAGAGGTTTTTTCGCACATCATACACCAGATGAGCCCGCGTAAGCATGGGCCTTTCATTGCGGTTAACTGCGGTGCCATACCTGAAGGTACTATTGATTCAGAACTTTTTGGTCACGAAAAGGGCGCCTATACAGGTGCCGTTGGCGAACGTAAAGGCTATTTTGAAACCGTAAATGGCGGTACTATATTTTTGGATGAGATTGCCGAGATGCCGCTGGGTACCCAGGCCCGTTTACTGAGGGTGCTTGAATCCGGCCAATATATCAAAGTAGGTTCATCGAAAGTAGAGAAAACAAATGTACGCGTTATTGCGGCTACCAATGTTGATGTATATGATGCGGTGAAGAACGGAAAGTTTCGTGAAGACCTTTACTACCGGTTAAACACCGTACCATTGAAGATCCCGCCACTGCGCGAGAGGAAAGAGGACGTATTTTTGCTGTTCCGCAAGTTTACCGCCGATTTTACAGACAAATATCGCACGCCGCCAATCCAGTTGGATGAAGAGGCCCAGCAGGTATTAACAAACTATTCGTGGCCGGGTAACGTGAGGCAGTTGAAAAACATGGCCGAGCAATTGGCGGTACTGGAGCGCGATAGGATCATCACCGCGCAAACACTGCTTACCTATATTCCGCATGAAACCAGCGGGCGCAACCTGCCAATGCGCCTGGACAATCAGCCAAAAGAGGATTTCTCCGAACGTGATATCCTGTATAAAGTGTTGTTTGATATGAAGAGGGATATGGTAGAGTTGAAAAAACTGGTGGCCGATATTATAGAACATGGAGGGGTTTCACAGCATTATGCCAATAATCCACAAACCTTAAACCAGCTTTACCGCGATATTGAACTGCATGGTAATAACGACCCACAATTTACTTTACAACAACCCGTTAATACCGTTACAAACAACAGCGGTAATAACAATACCATCGACGGTTTTAATATAACACATGATGCCGAAGAGGTGGAAGAATCACTGTCGCTGATCGAGAAGGAATCAGACCTGATCCGCAAAGCTTTGAAAAAACATAAGGGCAAACGCAAGCTGGCCGCCAACGAATTAGGGATCTCTGAGCGTACTTTATACAGGAAAATAAAAGAACTAAACTTATAAAATTGATGAAAAAACTTTTGGGAATTATTTCAGTGTGTGTGCTGGTGCTTATGTGTCCATCATGTTACACTCTCAAAAATCAATCAATCCCGCCCACTTTGAAGACCCTCAATGTTCAGTTCTTTGAAAACAATGCTGCGCTGGTGGTTAATAACCTGAGCCAAACTTTCACCGAAGCGTTAAAAGACAGGGTCCGTACACAAACCAGCCTAAGCTTAGTCCGCGGCGAAGCCGATGCTACTATGTCGGGAGCTATTACCGGTTACTCTATCGCGCCGGCATCTATCCAGGCTACATCAAATAATGTTGCCCCAATTGCTGATGCTAACAGGCTTACTATTACCGTCCGTGTTAAATTTTCATTTGATGCCGCGAAAACTCCGGCAGATAAAAAGCTTAGTTTTGAGCAAAGTTTTACTAAGTTTGCTGATTACCGGGGGGATATTTCTTCGCAGGAGCAGGCACTTATACAGCAAATTAATAAGCAATTAATTGACGATATTTTTAACGCAGCCTTTTCTAATTGGTAGGCAATTTGTATTTTCAACCACGTGGATCAATATTTGAATAGCAGGCAATACGAAATATTAGATGAACTGTTAGCCAACCCGGCTGAAACAGGTTCTTTTTATGGCTATAACCTGCAACAGTTGGTTGACGCCTACCCGCAAAGTGGTATTTTACGTGCCCTGCTTGCCCATGCCGGTACAAATAAGGATGTGCAGCGTGCAGCCGTTTATTATAGCCCTGCTTTACTACATAAGCTGATCAACGAGCCCGATGGGCTTACTCCTGTAAATTCAGCACAGATAATTGACCAGGTTGGTGTTGCTCCCGCAGCTAATACTCCTGCTGCCGAAAACTATTTCAATATCGGTCCTGCTGTTGATGATCATCAGGATGCTTTACCGCCTATACCAGAGGAGCCGGCAGTTGACGCAGATGAGGAAATAAATAGCTTTGATTTTACGGTTACCAATAATCATAAACCCGAAATTCCGGATGCTGAACCGGTAACGGAAGTTGAGGATGCCAGCCCGGTTGCCTTTGAGCCGAACAGGGAAAGTGCTGCCGCTACCCATGATATCGAAGATGAGGTTTACGATGAAATTGTTGGGATCGAGAATATAAGTATCGGTCAGCAGGTTGATGTTAAAACTGAGCCTGCCGACTGGGAATCGGATGTACCGCCGCCGGTTGTTGTTAGCGAAACCAGGGAAGTACGGGATGATGTAACGGAGAAATGGATCATCAGCAATATCGCTTCGGCTGATTACTTTTTGTTTGATAATTCGGTTGCTGATACAAGAGGCGGGGATAAAGCAGCTCTGCAGCCCGAAAAAACTGAACCAGCCGAACAGCATGAGGTTTTATCGAAGTACAACGACGAGAAAATGCCTTATACCTTTATGTGGTGGTTAGATAAAACCCGTAAGGAATATGCATCAACTTATCAGCCCTATAATATTGAAACAGTTGCCCAGGTAAAAGCGCCTGTGGTTTCCGATAATCAAACTGCCGATGCATTACAGCATCAGTATTATGAAAATATCTTCCATTCGCAATCTCTCGAAGAGCTGGAGAAAACCCCTCAGCCCGATGTTCCGGAGATAAAAAGAAAGGAAGATATTATCATTGAGAAATTTATTAAGGAAGAGCCACAGATCAGGCCGCCATCAATTGATAAGCTTGATAACGAGAATAAAGCAAAGAAAAGTTCGGAAGACAGAAACGACCTGGTAAGTGAAACTTTAGCCCAGATTTACATTGACCAGATGTTGTATCACAAAGCTATTGCAACTTACAAAAAAATGATGTTGAAATTCCCGGAAAAAAGCCGTTACTTTGCAAGCCAAATTGAGCAGCTAGAAAAGAAAACTAATTAATATAAAGAAATGTA
>Ga0163162_10003014_pt1 | contig 16092 bp, 16 predicted proteins | sample S55metaG_FD_115310 | JGI IMG/M metagenome (GOLD analysis project Ga0163162, IMG submission 115310) | Switchgrass rhizosphere microbial communities from Kellogg Biological Station, Michigan, USA - S5-5 metaG | ecosystem: Host-associated > Plants > Roots > Rhizosphere > Soil | place: USA...
AGGTAGCATCTGTTGCGGTAGCTGATAGAGTAAGTGTACTTACCTCCCCCGTTATCGAAATTGTGTTAGTGGCTATGCATGCATTTGCATCTTTTACATACACTGTATAATTGCCCGGAGTAAGGTTATTAAAAGTATTGCTTAACTGGTAAGTTGTGCCATTAATACTGTATTTTTTTGTGCCTACACCTCCGCTTCCATAGACATAAATAACCCCATTATTGCCGCAGGTAGCATTATTCCCTGTAGCACTTGCGTATAGACCAGATGCATTTGACACTATTGCTGTATTAGCATTTATACAACCACTGGCATCTTTTACATAGATAGTGTAACTGCCAGGTGCCAAACCGGCAAATATATTGCCCGCTTGATATGAAGTTCCGTTAAGGCTATATTGATAGGGGCTTATCCCTCCAGATGCATAAACCTGAATAGTTCCATTAGGAATAGTACAACTTGAACTGGAAGTGGTCAGGCCAATATAAATGCCCGACGAATTATATACTGATGCAGCCTGTGTAGAAATGCAACCAATGGCATCTTTTACAAACACAGTATAGTTGCCCGATGCTAAATCCAAAAAAACATTATCTGACTGATACACAGTTCCATTAATACTGTATAAGAATGGCGCTACTCCTCCGATGGTATTCACTGTTATACTTCCATTATTGTAGCAGGTTGCATTAGTAGTAGTTGCACTAATATTAATACCCGAAAAACTTCCTACTGATACTACGTTCGATGCAGTGCAGCCATTGGCATCCTTTAAATACATAGTATAACTACCCGCCGCAAGTCCTGAAAATATATTAGATAACTGGTATGAGATTCCATCAATACTATATTGATATGGGGCGGTTCCCCCTGAATAATATCCTATTATAGCACCATTGGAATTAGGGCAAGTGGCATTAGCTGAACAATATGCATAAAGTTGCAGTAGTACATTATTTAATGTTACAGTAACTGTTTTTAATTCTCCTACAGCATCTTTTACAGTAATAGTATAAGTACCGGGGGGTAAATAGGTAAATATATTGCTTGTTTGAAAATTAACCCCGTCAATAGAATACTTGTAAGGAGCAACTCCTCCACACGTGGACACTGTAATATCAGTGGCACCACTTCCACAGGAAGATATCCTTGTCGTTACGGTAGTAATTCGTTCAATACCTATAGAAGCTGCAACTGAACAGTTGTTAGCATCCTTACAATAAACCGTATAAGTATTGGGGCCTAAGCCGGTGAATATATTATTTGACTGAAAATTTATTCCGTCAAGGCTAAGGCGGTAAGGAGCTTGCCCTCCTGCCACAGTTGCTGTTATTGTACCATTATTAGCATCGCAGGACGGTGATGTTGTACCAATACTTAAATAAAAAAAATTATAAGGATTTTGTACAACTATAGTTCCCTGAGTAACGCAATCAGTAGCATCTTTTACATATATAAAATAATTTCCTCCGGACAGACCGGTAAATACGTTACTCGCCTGATAAGGTCTCCCGCTAACGCTATATTGATAAGGTACAACCCCTCCTGTTGCGTCTACCGTAATAGTTCCATCAAGATTGGTGCACGAAGTCGCCGTTGAGCTTACTGTAATGGCAGGTGCCAGATTCGTTACTATCCCATTACCTATCCTGATATTTCCATCTGCATCTTTTACTGTGATTGTATAAGTACCCGGGTAAAGGTTAGAAAATATATTGCTTGCTTGAAAATTTATCACATCAATGGAATATTGATAAGGAGGGGTTCCAAATGAAGCAGTAACCGTGATACTTCCGGTAGCAGTACTACAGATTGCGCCGGTAGTACTAATCGTAATTTGAGCCGCTGTGCCTAAATAAAAGAACAATGATATGATGAGAAAATATCCTTTCATTTACTAAAATTATCTGTAGATCAGCAGTTAGTCTTTTAGAGGGTTTGGTAAGGTAAATATAAAAGAAAATTTCTATTTCCCATACAAGTGTTATTCAGAATTCCAATTTCATTTGGCTGGGATACTAAAACAAAAAAGCCGCCTTTCGGCAGCTTTTTATTAAGTATTTAACTTTTCTTAAAACGGCAGGTCATCCGGAGCTTCCGAGATATCGCTCGTCATTGGAGCCGTTTGAGCAACAGGCTGGGCAGCATATCCGCTGTTACCGCCTTGCTGTCCGGACCCTTCAGGTCTTCCTCCCAACAGCTGAACGCTCTGCACCCTTAATCTTAATGTAGCTGCAGGCTGGTTCTCTTTGTTAGTGTAAAGCTCCACATCAGGTGTACCCTCAACATATACTTGTTGTCCTTTTTTAAGATAAGGAACGATACCAGTTCTGTCTGTCCAGTAAGCACAGTTTACCCAAGTGGTCCTTTCTTTTAAATTTCCCTGGGCATCTTTGAACTTCTCCTGGTGTGCCACGTTGAAATTGATAACATTCTTACCATTCACGTCTTTCTGAATGCAATCTTTTCCCAGATTGCCGATGATTTGTAACTTGATCATTGTGTTTTGTTTTTAATTGTTAATCGATGTATCTGAACGGCCTTATCCTAATTGTAAGAATAAAGCATAATTTAATTTATGATCAAACCTAATTCATTTTCTTCTTCATGGTGGTAACCTGGTCCTGCAAGTTATTCACAAGATTTGCCAGCGCATTCACGTCCCACCTCTGCTGCTGGGTAACCTTGGTTATAACTGACTGTGCATGCCATAGTTCCAGTATATCTTCTGAATTTACCTGGTAAGGCTGGTATGCAGGATTATCACTCACAAGTGTGATCTTGTTCTTAGCCCGGGCACTCTTTACAAGTCTCTTATAAACAATTCCCTCTTGCCTTGATACTACTATAAAAGCAGCATTGCCTTTTGCATCATCCAGGCTTTCCACTTTTTCACCCACGATAATACTACCGCTTGGAGTTGGCATCATGCTGTCTCCTACTATTTCAAATGCCCTGTAATTACCTCCCTTCATCATAGGAAGAGTAAATGTATTTAACTCATCTATGAATTCACTGTCGGCATAACCGGCCAGATAACCGGCGGCAGCCTTAACAGGGACAAATGGAATTCCGTCCTTGTCTGTGTCCATCAGTTTCAGGCTCCTTCTTTTAGCCAGGTAACTGGATCCCTTGGCCACCGTAATATCTTTAAGCAGCAATTCGTCTAAGGTCAGCTTAAACATTTCGCTCACCTTTTTCAATACTTCCAATTGTGGGTCGGCCCTCTCTTCATCATAAGCGCCTAACAAAGATCTTTTGATTCCCAGTTTATCTGCAAACTCTTGCTGAGTCCATCCCCGCAGCTTGCGAAGGTACCTTAGGTTTTTATTTGCAATACCCATAATCTAATGATTTTAGGGCAAACCTACTAATCATTTTAGTTACTTCCAAATTTTTTGACAACTTTTTTAAAAAAATATTTACCCGGAGAAAACCGAATTAAATAAAAAGGTCCAAGATAAAGATGAGGAACCAGAAGCCGAGAACAATAAAAATTCCAATCATAAGATACTTTCTCCATCCGTCAGCGTGCTGAAGTTTTTGCAAATACTTCTGGCTGTCCATTTCTAAAGTAGAATAGTTTTGAGGTGGCATATCCACACCACAGTGCATGCATATAGTTGACTGATGAGGAACAGCTTCTTTACAGATCGGGCAATTTTTCATAACAAACTTTTCATTTCCAGTGATCTTCTACGCAGTAGTTCGTTAGGTATTGGGAGGAAGTGCGAAGGTATATAACCTGGAATAATTAACCAAACCAGCCTGAATCAGCTATTTTTGTTCTCAATATCCAGAAAATTACCCTTGAATAAAATAACAATACGATCCATAAAGATCACCTGTCTCTTCCTGCTGGCTTTCCGGATAAGCTATGCACAGAACCCTAAGATCAAATGCTATTTTAATCATCCTGTAAATAATGTAATCTCTACAGGGCAGAATGCGATATATCTTAATGGCACTTTTCCTGATACCATTGCCGCCTATATTAACAGGGCTAAGTATACAGTTGACATTGCCCTATACAATTTTACTTCAGGGAGTGTAGCTGCTAAATTTGCAGATGCGGTGAACAATGCTTACCTGAGAGGAGTAATAATAAGATGGATATTCGACAGCAGCTCCAGCAATACAGGATTAGCTCTTCTTAATCCTTTAATTCAGAGGATCGGGGCTCCTGATGCCTTTGGATATATTATGCACAATAAGTTTGTGGTAATAGATGCCAACTCTGCAAGTGCAACAGATGCCTTTACAATAACAGGCTCTTATAACTGGAGCGCACAGCAAACCAATACAGATTATAATAATCTCCTTATAGTACAGGACCAGCCCGTAACCCAGGCATACTATAATGAATTTAATAAGATGTGGGGAGGAATAGGCCCCGCTCCTGTCCCTGCCAACCAGAAATTCGGTACAGCCAAAACTGTTTCGGCTCAAAATATCTTTAATGTAAATGGCAGCACTATCGAAGTATACTTTAGCCCGAAGGACAGTGCAGGGGTGCATTTAAAAAACGCTATTAATACAGCAGACAATGATCTTTTCTTTGGCATCTTCTCTTTTACAGACACTTCAATTGCAAACCGCATCAAAACAAAATACATATCCGGAGTTGGCGCAAGAGGGATAATTGACAATAACATAAATTCAAATGCCGGTCCCTTTAACATACTTGATCCAGTTCTCGGAAGCAACATGATAGTATATCCCGGAACAGGGCTATACCACAACAAGATCATGATAGTCGATGCTTTTGATTCTACATCCGACCCTCTTGTATGTACAGGATCATTCAACTGGTCACTGTCCGCAGAGACATCTAATGACGAAAACTCTATTATTGTACACGACCCTTTTATAGCTAACCAGTATTACCAATCCCTTTGCCAGAACTTCACAGACTTTGGCGGCATTCCCTGCCTTGCAGCTCCCTGCCCCGGCGGGCCAACTGTAATTGTATCAAACCTTTCAGGCGCATCTTATCAATGGGAAGTAAATACAGGCAGCGGATTTGTCAATATTACAAACAATGCTAACTATGCAGGGGCAACAACAAATACTTTGACCATTACAGGGGAGCCAACTTCATGGTATGGATATCAGTACAGGTGTAATGTTGCAGGCAGCTATAGCAATACAACAATACTTAAGTTCACTGCCTACTGGAATGGTTCTGTAAGCACTGCCTGGGAAAATGCAGCCAACTGGAATTGCGGCGTTATACCCGATGGCAATACAGACGTTTATATAAACAGTAATACCCCCTTCTCTCCTTTCGTCAGCTCCCTCGCCTTTTGCAGAAGCATAAGAGTTAACAGAAGCGCTACATTAAATATTGCTCCAACATTTAAGCTGACGGTGACCCATTAATTAGGCTTCAGGTATAAACATTCATCCTGCGATAGGGCTCTTTCTTCGGCATCATTAGAATTGCTATTGCATACAGGATGTTTGCAATAAAGGAAATATAGAAAATAATGCTAACCACCGCCACAAGCAATTCCCGGTTTTTATTTAAGCCATACAGCCAGAAAACAGCAACTAACGCATTATAAGTAAACTTGATTATAAAAGCCAGGCATATAATAAAAATAGGATCAGCTATAAGTCTTCTGTTTATTGTTGCTATAAGTATGTTTATAGTATTGATGCTAAGCAAAACAATTACAAAGGAAGATATAATGGAGAAATATATATGAGTATCATATATCTGCCCCGATGTGAATATCTCGATTACCCAAACAATACTTAGCGATATTGCTGCTAGTCCATAGGTCAATTCATATCTTTTAAAATGTGCAAAATTTTTAAGAAAGGATAAAGTCAGTAAGAAAAGTAAAAGATTATAAATGTTATCAATAATATTATAAATATTCATTTTAGAACCAATACCGGTGGCTAGTAATATAGAATCAGCTATTTCGTAAAGGCAACATACCAAAACGAGGTACAAAAAAGGCTGATAAATTTTACTGATCTTATCAAACCTGGCTACTGCTATTATTCCTGCTATGCAAATGCTTAAAGAAAGTATATTAGCTAATAAGGGGGTCATTTCAGAAGACTAATTAATCTAAACTCATGGATTTTTTAGCTATAACAAGAATACGGAATAAGGTTCTTTTTTAGGGAATAATCCAATAGCTATTGCATAAAGAACATTGGTCAATAAAATTATAACATGCAAGATGTTATTGATCGCTGTTAGAAAAGCCCAATTGTCTTTTTTATCTTGTAACCCATAATTCCAAAAGGACTTTATAAGAATATTATAAGTAAAGTAAATAATAACAGATATGGAAACAATAAAAACAGGAACAACAATTAGGCTCCCTTTTGTGGTGCTTACCAGGGTATTGACCTTATTTATTGCGAGTATTACAATAACCAGGGATGCTGTTAGATTAAAATAGTCGTTGGTCCCTGAGTTGAACTTCTTTAATACAAAGCTGTCAAATAGCCAAAGCATGATAAGAATGATAAACGTTGATTGATATGTTCTTCCTTTGATGCAATCAATGTTTTTAAAGAACATTAGCAGCAATAAAAATTCAGGAAGAGAATAGATATTCTCACTTATATAAGTATAATGTCCGTTTCTTATTAAAAATTCACTTACAACTTCACTAATGCAGCTGAGCCAGACAAAATAAATGAAAGGGTGATAGACACTATCCATCTTCCTGAACCTTATGATGCCTAATATCCCAGCAATAAAAATGCTGTAATAGCATATATAGCCAAAAACAGGCATCTGGTACTAGCTGTTTAATATTGAAGGTTTAGCACAATCCGGAGGACAAGGCCTTGGGTCGCTTACAATCATTGCAGATGAATGAAGCATATCCTCATCAGCGGCATTTACCCCCACTATAATTGGCTTTACAACTGCCCCTTCCATTCCATAATAAATTCTCATACCAGTACATCCAGGCTGTTGTAATACAGATAAAACATGTTCAGCATTAAAGGTATGCGCCTGTGTAGCACTTGGGTTTTGAGTTCGATGTTCTGTTGTCATTCCGCGTGCTTCATCCAAAGTTTTAAGCTTGCTCATAGTAGTTAATGTTTAAGGTTAATTATTAGGGTTTATTTGATAAATATACTTCTTCCTTTTTACAATCCTTACGTATTTATACGTAAACTTTTTGCGTATTTATACGTAAAGCTATCCGTATAAATACATAGTTTTTGAGTATAAATACGGTTGCATTAGCCTTTTGTCCATTCTACTTTTACATCCCCGAATAAGACGAAACAGCAAGTTTAAAAAAAACATTAAACTCTAAAACAGGTATTATGAAAACAACAATCGCTCTTCCCGAAACAAGGACTAAAGAATTAAGAAAGCTAATGGCCTATTTATTCGATGAGAATGACATGATGCTTGAAGCAAATGAAATATCTCCCTATGCTCTTCCTTATTATAAGCATATTAAAGAGAACCTTAAGGACCCTCAATATAAAGCAGCGTTCTACAATACCCTTATGAAAATAAACGCCCAGCGTAATAATAAGCCTGTAAAGGATGTAAATATCTCGACAAGAGAAACAGAAATAGCCGAGCTGCTCCTTAAAGGCTTTAAATACCACCAGATCGCAGATCAGCTTTGTATCTGCATGGATACTGTGTTTACCCACATCCGCCACCTGTACAAAAAGATGAATGTCTGCTCACGTACAGAAATGGCTTCACGCATATTGTATTGCAACTCAGCAATATTGATAATGATCTTATCAATAGGACATATATTTTAAGAACACCTACCTTTTAAGAAAAGCAATCCCTTAATCCCGCACTTGCGGGATTTTTTATTTCTACTCCTGCCTATGGGTTCATCCCATATAGAAGGTGTACTAAAGTGGTGCAAAAGGCATGAAAAAGTAATAGACTTGTTTCTTATTATTTAACTACATTTGTTCAAACTTTAGGGGTGCTACCCGGCCTGGCCGGGATAAGCTGAGAAGATACCCTGGGACCTGATGCAGATAATGCTGCCGAAGGGAAAAGTCAGACTCCCCCTTCTCTTTTGTTTCCCCCTCAGGTGATCATTAAATATGCAGATAAGCTTAAATGATATTGCAAAAGAAGTAGGCGGGCAAACCACCGTTCAGCAGCTACTCAATGAATTTCATGGAGATAAGCAGAACGGTATCGCAGTAGCTGTAAATGAAAATGTAGTTCCCAAAAAGGAATGGCACTCTCACTTACTGAACGAAAAAGACAATGTATTGATAATCAAAGCTACCCAAGGGGGGTAAAACTTACTTACTATTGAGTAGCTATTGAGTAGCTATCACATAGCTATCATGTAGCTATCACATAGTTATCATGTAGCTATCATAAAGCTATCAGGGAATATGGACAAAAGAACATTAGAATCAGTTAAAGACAAAATGAGTAATAGCATTGTAATAGTATTGTAACAGTATTGTAATAGTATTAAAAGAGTATTATTTATATATCAGATATAAAAAGCAACTAATGAAAGTAAACGACAAAATGCCCGAACAGGAGGTGATATCCATCAAGCCCCTCCCAGCCTCAAAGAAGATATACGTTAAAGGAGAGATGCATGACATTAATGTAGCCATGCGCGAGATATCTCTTACTCCTACCAAGCTTTCTAGCGGCAAGATGGAAGACAATGCTTCTGTAATAGTATATGATACCAGCGGCCCCTACACTGATGCTAATGCCACTATAGATATTAAGAAAGGCCTCCCCCGCATACGCGAGCAATGGATACTTGACAGGGGTGATGTAGAGCGCCTCGATGACGTGTCTTCAGCCTATGGCAAAGAGAGAAAGAACGATGCCTCGCTTGACCACCTTCGCTTTGAGCATATTAAGAACCCATTGCGCGCTAAGAAAGGAGCCAATGTAAGCCAGATGCACTATGCTAAGAAAGGCATTATCACCCCCGAGATGGAGTACATAGCCATCCGCGAGAACCAAAGAATTGATGCACTTAAGTATAAGCTGAACGGCCACTATGAATTACTAACCCAGCAACACCATGGCGAGAACTTTGGAGCCAACATACCAAAGGGACATATCACACCAGAGTTTGTTCGGTCAGAAGTAGCTGCAGGAAGGGCAATCATACCCAGCAACATTAACCATCCTGAGAGCGAGCCTATGATAATAGGAAGGAACTTTCTTGTTAAGATCAATGCTAACATAGGCAACAGTGCTGTCAGCTCAAGCATAGAGGAAGAGGTAGAGAAGGCTGTATGGGCATGCCGCTGGGGCGCAGATAATATAATGGACCTTTCTACAGGTAAGAACATCCATGAGACAAGAGAGTGGATCATAAGAAACTCACCTGTGCCCATAGGTACAGTACCTATTTACCAGGCCCTCGAAAAAGTGAATGGGAAGCCCGAAGACCTTACCTGGGAGATATACAGAGATACGCTGATAGAGCAGGCAGAGCAGGGAGTAGATTACTTTACCATACACGCGGGAGTGTTGCTCAGGTATATTCCTCTTACTGCAAAGCGTCTTACTGGTATTGTATCAAGAGGCGGGTCTATTATGGCCAAGTGGTGCTTAGCCCATCATAAAGAGAGCTTCTTATATACTCACTTTGAGGAGATATGCCAAATCATGAAGCAATATGATGTAGCATTTTCTTTAGGCGATGGCTTACGTCCAGGCTCTATAGCAGATGCCAATGATGCTGCACAATTTGCAGAACTGGAAACACTAGGAGAACTTACCAAGATAGCATGGAAGCACGATGTGCAAACAATGATAGAAGGACCGGGTCACGTGCCTATGCATCTTATCAAAGAGAATATGGAAAAGCAGCTGCAACATTGTGATGAGGCACCTTTCTATACTCTAGGACCTTTGACCACAGATATTGCACCGGGTTATGATCATATCACTTCAGCCATTGGAGCTGCCATGATAGGATGGTATGGTACAGCAATGCTTTGTTATGTAACCCCTAAAGAACACCTTGGCCTTCCTAACAAGAAGGATGTAAAAGATGGTGTAATAACTTACAAGATAGCAGCTCATGCAGCCGACCTTGCCAAGGGACATCCCGGAGCGCAGTATAGGGATAATGCATTAAGCAAGGCAAGATTCGAGTTCAGGTGGGAAGACCAGTTCAACCTATCTCTTGATCCGGATACAGCAAAAGAGTTCCATGATGAGACACTTCCTGCAGACGGAGCCAAGGTTGCTCACTTCTGCTCAATGTGCGGACCTAAGTTTTGTTCAATGCAAATAACACAGGAGATAAGAGACTTCGCAGAACAGGGAATGAAAGAGAAGAGTGAAGAGTTTATTGAAAAAGGAAAAGAGATATATAATTAAGAATTAAAAATTAAGAATGATAGTTGTTATATCGAGTTCGGCAACAATAGATAATGAAGCGGATATCATTAACGGCCTTTTTGACGAAGGAATGGAAGTATTCCACCTTCGTAAGCCTGGCGATAGCAGAGAAAAAGTGAGGGCCTTACTCAATAAGATAAAGCCGGAACATTATGGCAGGATCTCTATCCACCAGTTTCACGATATGGCTGCGGACTATGGAATAAAAAGACTGCACTATAAAAAGAAGGAACGTAGGAAAGTAAAAGAAGAAGAACTTATCCGCCATAAAAGGAACGATATGATTCTTTCTACTTCAGTACATTCCCTCAAAAGCTATAGCCAGCTGATGCAGTATTATGACTACACTTTTGTGGGTCCTGTTTTTGACAGTATTTCAAAGAACGGCTACATGTCCGGCTTCTGGAAAGACATGGATATAAGAGATGATAAAGGGGCAATAAAGATGATCGCTATTGGGGGGATAACTCCTGAGAACATGGACAGAATACTTCATATAGGCTTTGACGGAGCTGCAGTCCTGGGAACCATATGGAAGAACCCGGAGGAGGCTATCTCTAATTTTAAAAAGCTAATTGAATATGCTAGTTGACCGTCCCATAGTGCTAAGCATTGCAGGCCTTGACCCAAGCGCCGGAGCCGGACTGCTTGCAGATATTAAAACCTTTGAACAGCATAAGGTTTATGGGCTTGGAATATGTACTGCCCAGACATTACAAACAGAAAGTGAGTTCTTATCTATAAGATGGGAAAAGGTTAATGATATTGTGACAGCAATAGAAAAGATGCTGATGCATTACCAGGTGAGAGCAGTAAAAGTTGGAATAGTTGAAAGTCTAAGTGTATTGAAAAAGATAGTCTCAACTGTTTATTCCGCCGACAGAGAAATTAAGATAATTGTGGATCCTATTGTTGCTTCTACAACAGGATATACATTCTGGAGAGAAGCAGCAAATGCTGAAGAGTTAGAAAATATATTATCCAAGGTATACCTGCTTACTCCAAATTATAATGAAATGTCAGCATTAAGGCCTGGAGAAGAGAAAGAATCAGCTAAAGAATTATCCAGGTTCTGTAATGTATTATTGAAAGGAGGCCATAATATGGAAGAACCTGCTATCGATCACCTGTTTGTTAAGGGGGAGGCTGAAAGGATAGTACCTGAGGGAGTAACAGTTCATAGAAAACATGGTTCAGGATGTATATTATCTTCTGCAATAGCTGCCAATCTTGCTCAAGGTTTTGACCTGATATCATCATGCAGGTTGGCAAAGAATTATATAGAAAGATTCCTTAACAGTAACGATTCTTTATTAGGTTATCATTGTTAGTTATGAGCTATAGCAGGTTACAATATATATCAAGTGGAGCAACGGCTAATGAGCAGCTAATGAATATCCAGGCTGCGATAGACGGTGGATGTAATTGGGTACAGCTGCGGTATAAAACCCCTCAGCAGGGAGAGATGAAGATTCTTGCAGAAACAGCTAAGGATATATGTAAGTCTTATAAAGCTACATTCATTATAAACGACTTCCCTGATATGGCAGCATTGATAGACGCTGATGGGTTCCATCTCGGCCTGCAGGATATGGAGGTAAGACTTGCAAGGGAATTATACGGTAAGGATAAAATAATAGGAGGCACTGCGAATACTCTTGAAGATGTATTACAAAGAGTTGAAGAAGGATGTGATTATATTGGATTAGGGCCTTTCAGATTTACAACCACCAAAGAAAAGCTAAGCCCGGTATTAGGCCTGGAGGGATATGATGCTATTATGAATGATCTGGACAAAAGAGGAATTAGGACTCCTATATATGCAATAGGAGGAATTGGAATAGATGATATAGCATCTCTTATGAACACGGGTGTATATGGCATTGCAGCCTCCGGAATGATAACACGACACAGTAACAAGAAATACTTAATTGAAGAACTAAATACATTGCTAAATGGTAAACCTGATTATTGCGGATAAAGAGTTCACTTCCCGATTGTTTGTAGGTACAGGGAAGTTTGGGTCATCAAAAATTATGGAGGATGCTGTGCTTGCCTCAGGATCAGAAATGGTGACAGTAGCATTAAAGAGAGTGGATCTTGAAACAGATACAGACAGTTTATTATCTCGCCTGCAACATCCCCATCTTAACCTATTGCCTAACACATCGGGAGTAAGGAATTGCAAAGAGGCAGTATTTGCTGCGCAACTTGCAAGAGAAGCCCTGGAGACAAACTGGATAAAGCTGGAGATACATCCTGACCCTAAATACTTAATGCCTGACCCTATAGAGACATTGAAGGCAACAGAAGAGCTAGCCAAGCTTGGTTTTATTGTATTGCCTTACATACATGCTGACCCGGTATTGTGCAAACGCCTGGAAGATGCAGGTACTGCAGCAGTGATGCCATTAGGCTCTCCTATCGGAAGCAATAAAGGATTGAGGACATTTGATTTCTTAGAGATCATAATAGAGCAAAGCAAGGTGCCTGTAATTGTTGACGCTGGGATAGGCTCTCCATCAGATGCTGCAAAGGCAATGGAAATGGGAGCGCACGCTGTGCTTGTAAATACCGCTATTGCAGTAGCTAATGATCCTGTACAAATGGCACTGGCATTTAAACTGGCTGTTAAAGCAGGCAGAATGGCTTTTGAATCTAAACTGGCTAAGCAAGCTGCACATGCTGTTGCTTCAAGCCCGCTAACCCAATTCTTACATGGATAGTTTTAAAGAGATATTTGATCAATATGACTGGGATGAGATATCTGCCTCCATTTATAATAAGACAGATAAAGATGTAAAGGCGGCTCTTGCATCAACCAAAAGAACAATAGAAGATTTTAAAGCGCTCATCTCCCCTGCTGCTGCTCCTTACTTAGAGCAGATGGCGCAGCTAAGCCATAACCTTACAAAGAAAAGGTTTGGCAAGACCATACAGATGTATGCTCCCATGTATCTAAGCAATGAGTGCAACAATATCTGCACCTATTGCGGATTTAGCCTTGATAATAAAGTAAAGAGGAAGACCCTCACTCCTACCGAGATATTATTAGAGCTTAATGCGATCAAGCAGCATGGCTTTGATCATATACTTCTGGTAACTGGAGAATCGAATCATACTGTTCATGTGGATTACTTTCTTAAAGCAATAGAGATCATCAAACCACAGTTTGACAATATATCTATTGAGGTGCAGCCACTGGAAGAAGAGGAATACAGGCAACTTCATGAAGCAGGTATATACTCTGTCCTTGTTTACCAGGAAACATATCATAAAGAAAAGTATAAAGATTATCATCCTAAAGGGAAGAAGTCCAATTTCTATTACAGGATTGAGACACCTGATAGAATTGGAAGTGCCGGAGTTCATAAAATAGGATTGGGAGTATTACTCGGACTGGAAGACTGGAGAACAGATTCATTTTTTTGTGCATTGCACTTAGACTATCTTCAAAAGCAATACTGGCGAACGAAATATTCTATTTCTTTCCCAAGAATACGACCTGCAGAAGGAGTACATATTGAGAACTATCACTTGAGCGACAAAGACCTTGTACAACTTATCTGTGCTTACAGGCTCTTTAATGAAGATGTTGAATTATCTATATCTACCAGAGAATCTGAAAACTTCAGGAACAATATAATCAAGCTGGGTACTACAAGCATGAGCGCAGGATCAAAGACCAATCCCGGCGGCTATGCAGTAGACAACGAGGCATTAGAGCAATTTGAGATAAGTGACGAACGTTCTGCCGAAGAGATAGCAAAACTAATTACAGCAGCAGGTTACGAGCCCGTCTGGAAAGATTGGGAGCAATTCAGTTTATAGTTATGTCAATGTTCAATATAGAGGAGCTGGTAAGATACAGCAGGCAAATTATGCTGCCTGAGGTTGGTGTTGAAGGACAGCAAAAACTTAAGCAGGCAAAGGTATTGGTAGTGGGGGCAGGAGGGCTAGGATGTCCTTTGCTGCAATACCTGTGCGCTGCAGGAGCCGGTACTATTGGCATAGTAGACTTTGATGTAATAGAAGTGCATAACCTGCACAGGCAGATATTATATACTACAGAAGATATAGGAAAGCCTAAGGCGATCACAGCCGCCGAAAGACTGAGAAGTCTTAATCCAAACGTTACAATAATCCCGTTTAATGAGTTGCTAAGTGAGGAGAATGCAGAAAGAATCATTGGACAATTTGATATTGTAGCTGACGGGTCAGATAATTTTAATACACGTTACCTTGTTAATGATATCTGTGTAAAGCTGAAGAAGCCATTAGTTTATGGAAGTATATTGAGGTCTGAAGGACAACTTGCAGTCTTTAATCTAAATGGCAGTAAGCATCTCAGAGACCTGTTTCAGGAGCCCCCTGCACCGGAAGATGTACCCTCATGCAGTGAAACAGGTGTACTCGGAATTGTGCCGGGCATTATTGGGTCGATGATGTGTGATATGGCAATAAAAGTGATCTTAGAAAAGGCTATAGATTTAAATACCCTTTTCATCTTCGACCTGCAACATTATACACTTAGAAAACTAAAGTATTAGTCAGTGCTCCTGGTGTTAAGCGCTTTCTCGTACATCTCTATCCATTGTTCCGGAGTTATCTTAGCAGCGAGCTCTCCTATTAATTTGTAAGGTATCTGGTTTATCTTCTTAAAGCGGATGCAGCTCTTACCCATGTCCAGCTTTAGATTGGAATGTTTAGGATATTCAGCAGTGAACCAATCAAGAAATTTTTTATTACAATACATTCCCATGTGATATACCGCTATGAAGTTCTTCTGGGAAGCAATATTCATAAAGCACAAAGGCTGATCAGGGTTGCAATGGTAGCCTGGAGGATACTTAGAATGAGGAACAATATAGCCAATCATGCCAGATGCAATAACTTCTTTGAATCCTTTAGGAATATTCTTTAGAATCACATTTCTTAGTTCTGTCATTGCCTGCTTTCTGTCTTCAGGAAGCTGATCAATGTATTCTGTTACAGTAGTAGCTTTTGATTGCATAATAGTTTCTATTCCTCCAGTAAATTAAACAATCAAATATACTCCTATAAACGATTTCCTCTAAATTCATTAAATTGGTGCGTTATTACCTAATTAAATAATTGCCATGGCTTATAAGAGGAATTTTTTGCTTGTGTTTATTGCTTCATTTTGTATTTTATACTCCTGCAGAGAAAATGTGGTGGAACAAAAGAAACCTGCAAAAGAACCCCTGTGGCATGGATGGAATAAATACCAGATAAAACCTGAGGATACTCTTGTTAAGTTGGGGCAGGATATAATAGAAAATACCGCATATTACTTTGGTCCAAACGGAGTGGTCTCTCATATCTCTAACGGAATGAACTGCACTAATTGCCATCTTCAATCGGGTATAGTTCCCTGGGGTGTAAACTTAAGCGCTGTTACATCAAGCTATCCAAAGTATAGAGAAGTAATGGGAGCGGTGCAAGGCGTAACCGGCAGGATCAACGATTGTTTCCAGAGAAGTCTTAATGGCCAACCCTTAGATACAAACACCCATGAAATGAAAGCCATTGTTGCCTACCTCAGTTGGCTGGGGGATGGAGTGCCCAAAGGGAAAAGACCTGCAGGCGCAGGAATTATGGACATCCCTCTGCTTAATCGTGCTGGAGACAGCATAAGAGGAAAACAGGTATTTATAAACACGTGCCAACGTTGTCACGGAGCAGACGGTCTGGGTGTAAAGAAT
>Ga0163162_10003016_pt1 | contig 16084 bp, 12 predicted proteins | sample S55metaG_FD_115310 | JGI IMG/M metagenome (GOLD analysis project Ga0163162, IMG submission 115310) | Switchgrass rhizosphere microbial communities from Kellogg Biological Station, Michigan, USA - S5-5 metaG | ecosystem: Host-associated > Plants > Roots > Rhizosphere > Soil | place: USA...
ACCGATAATAAGTGCCAGCGTTGCCAGGATCATGGATTCGGACACTAATTGAGCCGACACAGAACTGCCGGTAGCGCCAATCGCCCTGCGTAAACCGATCTCACCCCGGCGCTTATTGATATTGTACCATAACACGCCAAACAAACCAAGCGCTACATTGATCACCAAAAAAGTACTTACAATAGCCAGTATAATCATAGGCACAAGTGCAAAATAGTTGGCGTCTGTACGTTTATTGGCGAGGTGTTCAATTTCAACGTTGGCATTTTTCATGTAATTGGCCATAGTTTTGTAGAGTTTTCCCTCAAAGGCGGCATCAGCACCGGGGTAAACCTTTACCAGTATTTTATCGAGCCAGCGAAATGAACCTGTATCTGTTCTGAAATACATGCCCGGGCCCGCTTTCAAATAGTCGCCGTTTTTCTTTATGGTTTGGATTACACCAACTACCTTATACTTGTTTTTATCGTCATCATTGCCTAAAAGCTTACCAACGGCAGACTCGTTGCCAAATGTGGCCTCTTTTAAGTCCGAATCGATAATAATGTGCTGGTTTTTACTAACCACATCTTCCTTATTGAACCAGCGCCCTTCTAATAAGGTAACATTCATCACTTTTTCATAGTAATCTTCAACCGTAAAATTATTCAAATGCTGAACGTGTTTACCCCTAAATGTTAGCCCGCTTTCGTTGGTTCTTTGCGAAAATGGGATATTACCGCTCACAAAAGTGATCTCTTTTACATGAGGTAATGATTTTATTGTTTTTCGAAGCGTTTCATAATAAAGATCAAGGGAGTCGACACTTTTTGTTTGGTATGAATTATTATAGTTGATCACCCATACGTCCTGGTAGTCAAACCCCATCGGCTTTTTATAATTGTTGTAGTAGTACATCATGAGTGTAAATACCGCAAACAGTACCAGGAAGGATACCAGCATCTCGGTGATGAGCAGAAAGTTCTGCTTCTTTTTATTCCAGATGAGTTTAAATAAATGCTTAAACATAATATTTTGATTTAAGGATAAATGATCATTAAGCTTTGAGCGCCGTAACCACATTCAGTTTTGACATGCGCCACGCAGGGTAAACGCCCGATAGCAAACCAAAAACAAGGCAAACCAGCAAACCGATGAATAAAACCGTAAAGTTGATACTGAGCTCAAGATTGGCAATCAGGTTTGCATTGTTGATAGCAGCAAGTACCGCCACCGATAAAATTGCACCGATGAGGCCGCCAAGTAAAGTAAGTATTAGGTTTTCGACAATGAACTGGTAAACCAATGTTTTTGATGATGCCCCAAAGGCTTTCCGTACACCAATTTCTGACGACCGCTCCATGATACGGGTGATATTGATATTGACCAGGTTTAGCGTTGGCAGCAGGGTAAAAATGAATACAAAAATGCTGATGGCCGTAACTACGATGAATACGCCGGAATGTTCTTCATTCCCGGTATCAACATAGCTCCTGAAAAATGTGTTGGCGTGGCTGTAAAGGTGTTTAAATTCCTTCCGTTCAACAGGGACCCGCTTTATGATATTTTCATATTCGGCCTGCATTTTAGGTACGTCACTTGCCGAGTTAGCAAGCAGGATCCCCATATAGCCGCCCAAGTAACCTTTGCTTTTATAATCTTCTTTTGATACAGTGTATGGCAAATAGATATCGCTGTAAAGCATATAATTTGTTACCGGTACATTTTTCACAACGCCAATTACGCGGTAACTCAAATTATCTGCTTCGATATATTTGCCAACTACGGGGGTGATATCGCCAAAGTAGTCCCGTTTCATATCTTCAGATATCACCGCAACATGATCTGCATTAGTTACCTGCTGCTTATTAAATGGTTTCCCTTCGGTAAAATCATAGTCGAGCACATCCCAGTAATCGGCGTTAGTGTATTTAAAATTAACCGCTATCTTCTTATTGTTTACATAAGTATTGGTACCCTTAAACATTGATGATATGGCAACCTTGGCAGGGGTTTTCATCATACCGGTGTAATGGCTCAAAAAGTAATATGACAATGTGCTCGACATCGAATTGTTATCGCCGCTTTCCTGGATCCGGGTAATGTATAACGACCTGTCGCGCTTTTTATCGGGGTAGTTATCGCCTATTACCTTGTTGATAAAGGCAGTTAACACCATCAATATGGTTAAGGTAAAGCTGATACCAAACAGGCTGATGAACGTAAAAAACTTGCGGCGCTTCAATACCGCTATGGCTATTTTAAAATAATTTTTAAGCATAAACTCAATTTCAAAACGGTTAATTATTGAACCTGCGCGCCATCAAACAGGCGCACCAAACGATGGGTTTTGTGGGCCATATTTTCATCGTGCGTAACCATTACTATCGTAGTGCCGTCGTTACGGTTGAGGTTGAGGAGGATCTCCATAATTTCGTTACCCATGGCGCTATCCAGGTTACCGGTAGGCTCATCGGCCAAAATAATTTCGGGCCTGCCAACAATAGCCCTCGCTATCGCCACCCGCTGCCGCTGGCCGCCGGATAATTGTGTAGGAAAATGCTTTAAACGATTAGCCAGGCCAACTTTTTCCAGCGCTTCGGCAGCCAGTTCACGGCGCTGTTTGGCAGTGGTATCGCGGTAAAGTAAGGGCAACTCCACGTTATCAAGCACCTGCAGGTCATTAATGAGATGATAGCTCTGGAAAATAAAGCCCAGCTTTTTATTGCGGAAAGCTGCCAGCTGTTTATCATTCATACCTTCAGTTTTTTGATCGTCAATCCTGATATCGCCTTTTGAGGGAGCATCAAGCAGGCCCATAATATTGAGCAGGGTGCTTTTACCGCAACCCGACGGGCCCATGATGGATAAAAATTCGCCTTTGGCAATATCAAGAGTTACGCTGTTGAGGGCCAGGGTTTCGATGGTATCGGTGCGGTACACCTTTTCAATGTTTTGTAAACGTATCATAGTTTTCAATGTCGATTTAGTGAATTAGTGATTTAGTGAATTGAGTATCAGTTATAGGCTATTTTTTTGTTTGCTTCAAAGTCGTAAAGTGAAAGGTAGCGCAATTGGTAATAGGCTCCCCAAAAATCGCGGAGGGCGCTTACATAATCACGCTGGGCCTGGTCATTTTCGCGGAATGCTATGCCAAGATCCGTAATACTCAAATCGCCAAGCACATACCGCTCGCGGGCTATTTTGTATTTTTCGCCGGCAATGCTATCGGCACTGGCCGTGTAAACCAATTGCTCCTTCATCATATTAAAAAGCGATACCTGGGTTACTATCTCCTGCTTAAAAGTCTGTTTATCCTGCTCAACCGCATATTCCGTTAGCTTTTGATTGGCCAAAGCTGTTTTAGCCCTTGATTTAGACCTGCCCCAATCCAGTATCGGTATGGATAACTGCAACTCCAGCACCTGTTGGTTTTGCGGGTTCTTGTACACATCCGGAATATTGGTAGCCGTATTTGAGAAACCCAAACTGGCCGTAAGTGTGGCGGTTAAACCGTTTTGCCCTTTGGCCTTGGCTACATCGCGCTTAGCTTCGGCAAGGCGGCGTGAAAAAGCTATAGCCGCCGATCGGTTGGCATTAGCCTCGGCAAGTACCCGATCTGATGAAACAATCATATTATTGATATCTTTCGGAACGGCCAAAACTATCCTGTCATCTCCCGCCTGCCCTATAAAACTCCGTAACGTAAGTGTGGTTATTTCCACATCGCGTCTGGCTGTCCCTACTGCTTTTTGCGCGTTGATCTTTTCAAGTTGCAGCTGAAGGATATCGTTTTTGGATACTTTCCCCAACTCATATTTCAGGTTGGCTATTTTGATGATCCCTTCGGTGTTGGCCAAGTTTGTTTCGGCCATTTTTAGGTTTACCTGGGCCAGTAACAGGTCGAAAAAATAGCCTTCCACGTCAACCGCTATCTTTTCCTGAGCTTCTATATATGCCTGCTTACTTTCGTTAAACTTTAAAGGCTCAATTCTTTTATCCCATTTAAGGCTATTGAACTGAAACAGCGGCTGTGCGTAATTTATACCATAAGGGATACCGTTATACAACACATTGTGCCTGTCAAAATCATCAAAACGCTGCAACTGAGTAGTGCCGAAAATAGTACCGCCGGTGGCCGCAATACTCTGACTAAAATCAAGCCTTAGCTGCGAATTATCGTTATGAATAGGTTGCACCAGGAAGGTACCATTGGGTTGCTGTACTTGCGAAAATGTTTTGGTATACCCCGGTAAAATACCACTCAATGCCAGCTGCGGCTGATAGTTTGATTTGTAGGTACGATACTCCCAATACTTGGTTTCGCGCGTGGTAGCAGCCTGTTTGGCGGCTATAGAGTTGGCCTTGGCCAACTCAACCACCTGCTGCAGGGTTAGCCGCAGGGTATCGCTGCCGTCACTCGCTATCGCAGCCGAACTTATGGTTAATAATAATATAATGTATAGATATTTCATTGTTTCATCTCTTCAAATCGTCATTGCGGGAACTGCCTCTCCCGAACCTGGAAACACAAGCCCAAACCTTGTATATCCATGCTATAAACCGGGATTACTTTGCTCCCAGCAATGACGCTTCTTGTTTAATTCTTTACCGTTACTTCCTTCGAGTTTTTATATTCGCTCATATCCGATGTAATGACCTCTTCACCGACCTTTACCCCACTCTGTATCTCCACATAATCAAAATTGGTTAGGCCGATATGTACCGTACGGCGTTCGGCTTTGTCATTGTTAAGCACAAAGATGTCCTGAACAGTGGGACCTTTAAACGCGGTACCGTTGGCTACCCTCATGATCTTGCTGTGTGTGGCCGTCACCAAAAACACATCTACCTTCATATTAGGCCTGAGCAGTTTGCTTGCCCTGTCGTCCAGTTGTACATCAAAAGAAACTATGCTGTTTTGTACCGATGGGGATACATTGCTCACATGCCCGCGCAATTGATCATCATTTATTCGTACAATCACCGGCAAACCGCTATGTACCTGATCAGCCACGTTATCGGAAACACTGCCCTGGATCCGGAAGCTGCCTAAGTCGGCAATGCGGGCCAGGGTTTCGCCTTCGTGAATGTTGGCGCCGATATTTTTGTTTACATAAGTGATAACACCGGCACGCGTTGCCACCACATTGGCCAGATCAAGCTTGCGCTGCAGTTCTTTAAGGTCGTTTTGTTGGATATCGGCTGCAATTTCGGCCTCCCTGATCTCCAGCTGCATGGTTTGTTGCTTACTTTTTATCTCGTTTTCCAACTGCTTTTTTTCAAGCTGGGCAACTTTGAGGTTCAGCTCGGCCTGCTCGATATTTTCGCGGGTACCACCGCCGGCTTTGTACAGACGTTTGGCGTTTTCAACCGCATCGGCAAGGTTGCTGATGTGGAGCTGTTTAATATCGTTATTGGATTGTATATCGTAGAAGCTTTTGTTAAGATCAAGCTTGAGTTTGCTGATCTCTGTTCGTTTGGTTTCGAGCTGAAACTTTTGTTTCTCAAAATCGGTTTGGGTAGCCGATTTATCCAGCGTTAATATGGATTGGCCGGCTTTGATCTTATTACCTGCATCCATCAGCGCACTTTTGATAGATGCATTTATCGGGCTGGTGATGATCTCTTCAAACTCCGGCAAAACCTCGCCGGTAGCATTTATAGTATTTTCTATATTGGCGATCTCAACTTTGGCAGTAGTTATTTCAGACCGGGTGATGGTTGATTTAATATATCCCCGCAAAAGCATTACGGCCAGCACCAAAACAGTTATGCTACTGATGATGACAACAGCACCTTTTTTGCGTTTGGAGGCTGTAACTTCAAGTGTAATTTCCTTATCCATTATGATAAATTTGGATAAGGTTTTGCAAGAGCTATACCAATATTAAAAATCTAATTATCAATAAATTACAAATGTTCAATTAAAAAAAGTGATCGATATCGGACAAAATATTTGATATCGGTCATAAATAAATAACGACAAAGGGCTTGTCCGTTTTTTACAGACAAGCCCTTGATCTTAATTTTTTTAATTTTAGTTGACCTTAACGTCGAATTTTCCGTTAGTTACAACTTTATACTTAGCGGTTCCGCTACCGCCGCCACCTATAACAATGGTATTGGTAAGGTTGCCTTTAAATGTGCCCTGGTAAACATTTCCGCTGGCCGAAGTGATATTCACGGTCACAATTTTAGTGTCATCGCTGTCGTCATTAAAATAGTCATCATCTTTTCCTGAGTAAAGTAACAGCGCCTTATCGTCGTCGTTGGCAGCTGTTGAGGTATAGGTTTTACCGCTTGTAATATTACCGGGTAAGGTAATGGAAAGTGTGTCTTTATTATTTGTACCCTGAATATTGGTAAAAGATTGATTATCAACAACAGCCTTAACAGCCACTACATTGGCAAAATTAATAGTAGTACCATCTACAGTAGCCGAAAGCGTACCGGTAATGGAGGTTCCCTTTTCTTTAGTACAGGCGTTTAACGTAAACATACCGGCAATAAAAGCTAACAATAACGCAGGTTTTCTAATCTTCATGATAATTTAAAGGTTTTATATAATTATTTATATTTAATTACGATACGTGTATTTGTATAAATATGTTACATATTTAATTTCATATTTGCTACTATATAGCAGCAAAGCACCTGGTCATACTTATAAATCATCTGCACCGGGCAGGTGTTTCCTGATCTTCCCCAGTAGGTCATCAATTTCAAAAGGTTTTGCTAAAAAGTCGTCGGCACCGGCATCATAGGCCGACCGTTCAATATCACGGCTTGCCGAGATCATGATAATAGGGATACTTTTGGTAGTATCGTCATTTTTTAGTTTGCGGCAGATATCGCGCCCGTCAAAACCCGACATCCAAATATCCAGCAACAGGAGGTCGGGAAACTCCGTTTTCATGTCTAAAATAGTCGCGCCATTTACTGTCGACGAAACCTGGTAGCCTTCAAAATCAAGTATGATCTCCACCGCATCCACAATCCCCGGATCATCGTCCGCTATCATGATCTTCTTTGTATTTTCCACTTATCCCCTAATCCACAAAAATCAAGCCCATATGGCGCCGGGAAGCACTTTATTTACATAAAGTTGAGTGCCTAAAGTTATCAGTGGATCAGGCGGCCTTACAAACAGGCCATTAACTTAAAAATCAGAGTAATCTGCAGGGCGAAGAAAGATAATATCGGCATGCGAAACGTTATGCTGGTACTCTGCTTTAGCCGAAAGTGTTTTCCAGTAAGCATCTTTCCCAAAAGTGTCCCAATGCTTATCCCTGTCTTCTTTACTGTTAAAAGTGGTCATGTACATTAAATTAGGCATATGGCTGCCTGCAATAACCTCCGAGTAAAAAACAGCGTTAAAACCAAGCCGTTTAAAAAGGCCTATTTCATCGCCCACATTAAACATGGTTACTTTGTTTACATTGTATTTTTCGGTAGGACTTTCATAACTGCGCAATTCGTAAACCCTGTCGGCTTTGTTAGCCGTAAGGTTTGGAACTGCTGTTGAAGGCATCCCCGGAAAGGCCTGTAATATAATTGTTTCCAAACGGGTATAAGGCTGCTCATTATATGCAGCATCAATGTATTCCTTTCCATCGGCAAGGTACGCGGCATCGGCCTGCAACTTTTGATCTATCCCCATTAACTTATCCCATGACTGAAAGGGCGTAAATACGTATAACAACTTTGCAGTATCAACCTGTGTAATTGGTTTAAACACGCCAACATTTTTAATACCAGCCCTATGCAGCGCAGGTATGTAGGCCTGTTGTAAATATTTTTCAATTGTATTTTCCTGGGCAGTGGTTTTGTAATGATATATTTTAAGCTGATAATAATTACGTGCCGGCGCAAAGCCAAATGCAGTAGCAGTAATAAAAAAACAGGCTAAAAAAGCGGTAGAAGATCTAAAAAAAAGTTTCATAATGGGCGAAGGTTTTCGGAGTAAATATAACCTCATTTCAGCAAAGTAGTATTAAGCCCGTTTATATATTTACCCCATTTTTCAAGCATTTCCATTAAATCCGAAAGTTTCATGGGCTTGCTCAGGTAATCATTCATCCCGGCATCCATGCAGGCCTGCCTGTCTTCGGGCATAGCGTTTGCGGTCATCGCAATAATTACCGGCTGGTCATGCATATTACTGCGGATAAAGCGTGTTGTTTCCAGGCCATCCATATCAGGCATCTGCACATCCATCAAAATGAGGTTGTAATGTTTTGTTACCATGGCGTTTAATGCGGCATGGCCATTTTCGGCGACATCGGCACTATAACCCATTTTATTTAACATGTGCATGGCAAGCTTTTGGTTTATTAAATTATCCTCGGCTATAAGAATGCTCATGGGGTAATTTTTAGCAAAATCTTTTGAAAAAACTGCTTGCACCGGCTGATACTCCGCTTTAATATTACTACCAGATTTGAGCTGTTCAACAATATGCTTGTGTAAAAGGTTATGCTTTGTAGGTTTGGTCAATACCGCGTTAAATACGTTATCATCCCGTTTACCTTGCTCACTGCCTATCGAGCTTAACAATACAATGGGTATTTCAGGAAATTTCTGCTTTACTTGTTTAGCCAGCTGCAGGCCATCCATTTCGGGCATGCTCATGTCTGTTATCAAAAGGTCAACACTTTCGCCCTGGTCGTCAAGCACCCTTAATGCTTCTGTTGCCGATGCCACAACTACAGGATCATATTTCCACTGCCTCAGCTGTGTATCAATAATATCGCGATTGGTGGCATTATCATCAACAAATAAGATCCGTTTATTCTCAAGCTCGGCAAGGTTAAGGTGAACGTAATTTCGTTTTACATTTTGCCCTACTTTTGATTTTAGGGTAAACGTGAAGGTAGTCCCCCTGCCCATTTCGCTTTGCACACTGATCTCTCCCCCCATCAGCTTAACCAGTTTTTCGCTGATAGCCAAACCCAAACCTGTGCCCCCATATTTACGTGTTGTACTTGAATCAACCTGCGAAAAGGGTTTAAATAGACGTTCCAGCTTATCATCGGCAATACCGATTCCTGTATCCCTTATTTTAAAGATCAATTCCAGGTCGTCCCCTTTTTGTTCTTTTACCCCTACCCGTATAAAAACCTCGCCCTGGGTTGTAAACTTTACAGCATTGCCTACCAGGTTGATCAGGATCTGGCGAAGACGGATCGAATCGGAAATAATTTGTACCGGCACGTTGTGCTCCACCTGGTAAACCAGGTCGAGATTTAAACGTGAGGCCTTTTCGGCAAAAACGTCCAGAACGCCCTCTATACAATCGCGCAGGTCAAAATCCTCTTCATCAAGCTCCATATTGCCCGATTCAATTTTGGAGAAATCGAGAATGTCATTGATAACCGTCAACAGCGCGTCGCCGCAATTTTTTATGGTTTCGGTATATTCCTCCTGCTCGGTGGTAAGTTTTGTACTGGCGAGTAACGTTGCCATGCCTATAACACCGTTCATCGGTGTCCGGATCTCATGGCTCATGGTAGCCAGGAAAATACTTTTGGCTTTATTGGCATTTTCGGCCTCTTCGCGCGCTTTTTCTGACGCTTCGCGGGCAAGGCGTTCGTTCGCTGTCATTTTCACCAGGCTCTCGGTACGTTCCTTTACCTGGCGTTCCAGTACAGTTTTTTGTGCCTTAAGAAACTTAACCCGGTATCTAAAAACAGCGTATAATAAAGCAACTATGGTTACTGCCGCAATTAACTTAAACCACCACGTTAACCAAAACGGGGGCACAATGATGATTTTTAACCCATCTGTAACCGGCGACCATAACCCTGACGTGTTCTGGTATTTTAATTTAAAAGTATATTCGCCAGGCGGCAAATTGGTGTACGAAGCAGTATTCCTGCTACCAACATTATTCCAGTCAGTATCAAAATTTTCGAGTATATAACTATAGGTCTTTTTATCAGATGAAGAATAATCAAGCGCCGCATACTGCAATGTGATCACCGATTGCTTGTACGATAACGTGACCGACCTTGTATCGCTTATATCCTGTTTTAATGGTGATGGATCATCTTGGTCGCGGGCAATTTTTACGGTTTTATTAAACAATTGAAAATTGGTGATAACCAGGGGCATAAAGGCCGATGGTTTTAAGATCTGCTCAGGGGTAAAAGAATTGAACCCATTGACTCCCCCGAAATAGATCCTGCCTTCTTTTGTTTGCAGGGCCGAATGTGATTTAAATTCTTCATCCTGCAAACCATCCTCAATGGTATAGTTTTTAAACGTGTGCCTAATGGGATCATAGTTGGACAAGCCGTTGTTGGTACTAACCCATATGGTGCCCAATTTATCTTCACGCACGGCATAAATTACGTCACTCGGCAAACCATCTTTGGAGGTAAATACCGTAAAATGTTTAGTGATGGGATTAAGCAGGTTAAGCCCGGATAGTGTACTGATCCAGATGCGGCCCTGGCTATCCTCAAACAAATCGGGGATACTATTGTTGCTGATGCTGTTACGCTTTTCGTCATGCTGAAAACGGGTGAAGGTGCCTGTTTTCCTATCCATCAAATTTAACCCTGCGTCAAAAGTACCCACCCAAAGATTATCATTATGATCTTCAAGTAATGAATAAGCCCTATCACTGCTGATGCTTTTAGGATCATTGGGATCATACCTAAACGCCGAAAATGTGCCCGACTTTTCATCAAATAAATCAAGCCCTCCATTGTAGGTACCTACCCAGGTACGGTCATCACGGGTTTGGATAAGCGCATAGATATTATTATTGCTTAAACTACCAGGCTTTGCGGCATCATGCTTAAAGGTAGTAAACCTGCCTGTTTTAGGATCCAAACGACACAAACCATCTCCCCATGTACCCATCCAGAAATTACCTTTTAAATCCTGCGTAATCTTCAACACATAATTTCCGCACAGGCTGTTGGGGTTAACCGGATCATTCACGTAGTGTTTAACGGCACCATCCTTGTTAAACACATTAACCCCTCCGCCGTCGGTACCTACCCAAATATTACCGTATTGATCTTCATGCAAACAAAGTACAAAATTATTGGCCAGGCTGTTTGGCGATGAATTATGCCTGAAATGGGAAAAACTTTCGGTGCTGCGTTTATATAAATTGATGCCCCCACTAAAGGCTCCAAGCCACATGTTGCCCATCCTGTCCCGGCAAATACTATAAATGGAATTGCCATTCATGCTGCCTTTGTCAATATCATCATGCTTATAGGCTGTTATTTTACCGGTAACCGTATTGAGGATATTAACGCCATTATTTTCAGAACCTATCCACAAATTACCGTTCAAATCCATTCCTAAGGCCAAAATGGTATTACCCGAAATAGTGTTGGGATCTTTATCATTATGCAGATAATGTTTGAAGGTGCTCGTTTCGGCAGTAAATAAATTAAGACCACCATCCTCGGTACCAATCCATAACCGATTGGAGATATCTTCATAAATGCAGCTTACATAGCTTCCTGAAAGACTTGAGTTTACTCCCGGCTGATTTTGGTACCGGGTAAAAGTTCCTGTTTTTCTATCAAATAAGTTAAGCCCGCCGCTTAAGGTACCCACCCATAAACGATGTTTTGAATCTTCTTTAAGTGCGGTTACATCATCATCGCTTAGCGAAGACGAGTTTGTATCACTATGTTTATAATGGGTAATCTTATTGTTAGGAATATCAAACCGGTCAAGGCCACCTTTTTGACTTGCCACCCATAAAATACCCTCATGATCAAATATCAGCCGGTTTACAAGATTACTTGAGATGCTGTTAGGATTGGCGCTGTCATGAAAATAATGCACGAACTTGCCCGTTTTACGATCAAGTTTATTAAGGCCAAAAAGTGTAGCGAGCCATATGTTACCATCTTTATCTTCGGCAAGATCCGATACCAGGTTGCTGCTTAACGAGTTATCATCCTGGATGCTGTGTTTGTAAATCACAAAGCCATACCCGTCATACCGGTTAAGGCCATCGCGGGTACCTATCCACATGAAGCCCCTGCTATCCTGAATTATGGTACTTACATTAATCTGCGATAAGCCCTCCCGGGTACCTATATGCTCAAATTTAAGGTTCCTATCCTGCGAAAACCCATTTTGGGCAACCAATAAGGCAACCACAACAAACAAATATTTATAAATATTCACAATAACAGTCTGTGTTGAGTTTTTAATGATCCCAGAAAATTCACCTCTTAAAAAGAGAAACAAAATGGCTTATAGTTAACTTATACGGCCATATTATTTATAAGTTTAAAATAGGCAAAAAAAAGCAAGAAAACAGATATACTATTAAGCAATAGTCAGAGCAGATTGAAAAACGATGAATGAAAAATCTCCACACTAATTTTATGTATTAATCGAATTGCACGAATTTTTAATTGGTATTAATTTAAGCTTCGTGTAATTCGATTAATTGTGGATGATTTCAAAAGCATTCGTGTGGAAATTTTTCGATGTAGGATATCTGCCGGTAAATGCCAAGCCACACCAACAAAAAAGCCTTCCGGTAATACCGGAAGGCTTTTCATATTTTCAAAAGGCTGCGTTGTTTACAGCTCTCTTACCCAAATATTACGGAAACTAAGCGGTTCGCTTTTATCGCCGTGGGCTTGTAATTTAATTGGCGAAGCACCATGTTTTTTACCTTCGTACGATGGTTTGCCTATATATTGTGTAGGGCCAAGCAGCTCAAAGTTGTTTTCAACCAACACACCGTTGAAGAACACGGTTGCTCTTGCTGCCGATTTCAGTGAACCGTCCTCGTTAAATACTGGAGCAGTCCAGATCACGTCATAAACATTCCACTCGCCGGGTTTGCGGCCAGGGTTTGCCAATGGGATCACTTGCTTGTACAAGCTGCCTGCCATACCGTTAACATAAGTTTTGTTTTCGTATGAATCTAAAACCTGTAATTCGTAACCGGCATCGCCTTTACCTATCGATGCTAAGAACACGCCGCTGTTACCGCGGGCCTGACCAGTGCCGGTAATGCTTGCAGGCACTTTCCATTCAATATGCAATTGATAGTTGTTAAAACTTTTTTTGGTTTCGATGTTACCGGTAGCTTTGTTTACGGTAAGCACGTCACCTTTTACCAGCCATTTAGCCGGGGTTTTATCTTCAACAGAAACCCACTCGTCAAGGCCTTTGCCATTAAACAGGATAATAGCATCTGAAGGTGCATCGCCTAAATTTTTACCTGGCGTAACTACTTTAGGTACAGGCTCCCAAATCTCGGTGTCTTCCGGTTTGGCATTTTGTGCGTTTGCCATAAAGCAGCTTCCTGCTAAAAGGGCGGTTAGTATTAATGGATATTTCATCTCTCTAAAAATAATTGGTTTAAACGTGAAGGGTATCTTTCAGGTATGAAGCACTTTTGGCAATGCTCACATACGGATCGATGTTGGTATAGTTTTCCTGCTCAACAATAAAGTGCTTAATGCCTGCAAGTTTAGCTTTACCCAATATGGTTTTAAAGTCGATATTACCATTGCCTATTTCTGTGTTCAGTTCGGCATTGGTTTTATCCCTGTCTTTAACATGTACAAAAGCGAAACGACCGGGATGTTTTTCAAAGATCTCAACCGGATTTTTACCGGCACGTACTACCCAGTAAATGTCCATTTCCATAGTTACCAGTTTAGGATCGGTATTGTTTAACACTACATCGTAAAAAGTAGTATCGCCAACAGGTGCCCACTCAAAATTGTGGTTATGGTAACCCAATTTCAATCCCGTTTTTTTCAGGATCTCGGCAATCTTGTTCATTTTTTCGGCTATGCCTTTGCAATCATCAACCGTTTTAATAAAGTTGTGATTTAAAGCCGGGATAATAATATGCGACTGTCCGATAGTGTTTGCTACCTCGATATAAGCGTTCAGGTCGTCGGTCTTGCCCGAGCCTAAATACTCGTCCAAGCCGTAGTGACCGCTTGGTGTTGTTAAGCCGTTATCTTTTAAAAGCTGGCTAAATTCTTTGCCTTTTAAACCCCAATAACCGGTTTCTTTGTTAAAACCAAAGGTTTCAACCTCGTTATAACCGGCTTTTGCTACCTGTGCAATAACACCTTTTACATCTTTGGGTAATTGATCGCGCAGGCTATACAATTGCAGGCCCACTTTATTTGAAGCTTTGGCCGAAACCAACTTAGGTGCAATAACCGCACCGGCTGCTATTAATCCGGCTTGTGCTAAAAATGTTCTTCTGGTTGTCATGTATTTGTTTTATTAGTTTAGCTTTTAGAGTGATAAGGTGATGTAAGGTTTAAACATCACAAATATGCACCGCTTTTCTGAGCGAAGCTATTTTGTCTTTTTGTTTAGGGATGAACTCCTGGGCTACAAAACCCTTATGCCCTACCTCAACAATAGCACGCATAATGGCAGGGTAGTAAAGTTCCTGTGTTTCGTCAATCTCGTTACGGCCCGGAACACCGCCTGTATGGTAATGCGCAATGTACTGGTGGTTTGCACGGATATTACGGATCACATCTCCTTCATCAATCTGCATATGATAGATATCATAAAGCAGTTTAAAGTTTTCTGAACCAAGCCTGCGGCAAAGCTCTGCACCCCACTCTACCCTGTCGCACTGGTAATCTTTATGGTCGATTTTGCTGTTCAGCAGTTCCATTACCAGTACAACGTTGTGCTTTTCGGCGAGGGCAACCATAGGTTTTAAGCCTTCCACGCAGTTATTCCAGCCTTCCTCATCGGTTTTACCGCGACGGCTGCCACTAAAGCAGATCAGGTTTTTATAACCGGCTTCAGCAACCAAAGGGATCATTTTGGTATAGTTTTCATGCAGCTTGGCATGAAATTGCTTATCACCAAAACCATCGGTAAGGTTGATCTCAGCACCATTACACATGGATGAGAACAAGCCATATTTTTTAAGTGTAGGCCAGTCTGAAGGACCAACAAGATCGATACCTTTTATGCCGATATCTTTTGCGGCAGCACAAAGCTGATCTACCGTAAAATCGCCGTAGCACCAGCGGCATACAGCATGGTTAATATTGCCTTTGAGCTTATCATCAGCCTGCATATGTTTTTCAGTTTCGGTGGTAAATGAAGATAATACGCCCGACGCGCCGATAGCGGCCGTGCCCGCGATCATGCTTTTAATAGCCGAACGCCTGTTTTGATTTGATGCCATTGGTTATATTTTGGTTTGTGCTGGTAATTATACAGTCTTTTCCCTTTTTTCTTTAAACGTTAGGAAGAACAACAGGAATACAGCCGCCGCAATTGAAGCAGGGATCAGCCAAATCATTTTCCAATCGTGACCTGCCGGGCCGTTATAGCTATCAGATATTTTACCGGCTACGTAAAAGCCAATCAGCATACCAACACCATAAGTAGCGAGGGTGATCATACCTTGTGCCGCGCTTTTGTACTGTACACCAGCTTTTGAATCGGTATAGATTTGACCAGATACAAAGAGAAAGTCGTAACAAACGCCGTGTAGTGCCAGACCAATGATAAGCATAAAGCTCAGATCGCCCGCGTTACCGTAAGCGAACAAAACGTAACGTAAAGCCCAGGCCAACATACCAACAAGTATTGTCCACTTAAAGCCTGCTTTTTTAAAGAAAATAGGCAAACAAAGCAGGAACAATAATTCTGATACCTGCCCAATAGTCATTTTACCGGTTGGGTCGTCAATTTTTATGGCAGTAAGAAAGCTATTGGCATTCTGGTAATAAAATGCCAAAGGAATACAGATCAATATTGAGGCCACAAAGAAGATTGCGAAGTTTGGATCTTTAAGCAATTTTAATGCATCTAAGCCAAGTACCTGACTAATGCTTACCTTTTCACCTTTAGCAACTTTTGGTGGTGTTGCAGGTAAAGTAAAGCTGAACACTCCCAAAACCGCTGATGCTATACCGGCCATCAGGAAGGTATTTTTCAACATCCCCTTGCTTATTCCATCAGGTGAATCCCAGTGAAAAATAAAACTGATAAGCAAACCCGCCACGATCCAACCAGCTGTACCAAAAACCCGTATCGATGAAAACTCCTTTTCAGGATCTTTCATTTGGTTAAAGGAAACTGAGTTTACCAATGCCAGCGTTGG
>Ga0163162_10003017_pt1 | contig 16084 bp, 14 predicted proteins | sample S55metaG_FD_115310 | JGI IMG/M metagenome (GOLD analysis project Ga0163162, IMG submission 115310) | Switchgrass rhizosphere microbial communities from Kellogg Biological Station, Michigan, USA - S5-5 metaG | ecosystem: Host-associated > Plants > Roots > Rhizosphere > Soil | place: USA...
AGTTCCCATGCGGCTAGGAGTTCTCCCAGAAATCACGCTGCTAACTCTGCGGACAGCATAAACAACTCAGAAAGTGCCCTGTCGAAGCTCCGCTTGCGCGGGGTTCTTCTGCATCCCGTCTACCAACCCCTCGATGGTTGGTCGTAGTGTTGCAGCGCTGGCGAAATAAGCACGAGGCTAGAGCAATCCCAGGTGGTCTGGATATCTTGCCTGTAACGAACTTATCAGCACTTCAAATTGTGAGAGTCCACGCAGATTGTGTAAGCATTTGTCTTTCAGGAAAAATGGCCAACAAGCAAATCCTGTCGTGACACTGCGATCCAGCCACTCGAAGGCTGCTTCCAGTTTCCCCAATACGGCCAGAATGCATGCGACCTGGTAGTAGCTGTGGTGCGCATGTCCGAATGATTTCGGATTGGCACACGCTTGGTTCAGTGATTCCATGGCTTGCGACTCGTTACCGGTCAATGCGTAAAACAAGCCCTGCAGACTGATGATCATAGGTTCGTCCGGCAAACGCTCGACCGCCTCATCCAGCAAGATTTTCGCTTCGTCCCAATCTGCTGTCATCATGGCCGGTTGCGGCGCGAAATAAAGAGGATACTTATTGCCCGGGCTCTCCGCTTTCCAGCCTTGGATTTCCTCTCGCGCCAGATCGTATTCCTGGTTCCAGATATAAACCTGAAGAATGCTGTGACTGATGGCCTTTTGGGGATGGAAAGCTCTGCCTTTCTCGTACATTTCGCGAGCGTGTTCCAGCAGCCCGACGTGCGCCAGAATTGTGCCGAGGCGGTTGTAAGCATGGTGCAGGTTTCTCTGCAATGCCAACGCGCGCTTGAGTTCAGCGATGGCCTCAAGGTGCTGGAAATTTTTCGCAGGTCCCCACAACAGGAACGCATTTGCGACGTGCGCTTCGGGCAAGTCGTGGTCGAGTTCCAGTGCACGCTGACAGTGAAACTCCGCCCTTTCCAGCCAGGTCCTGACCGGCTCAAGTTCAAAGTGACGGGTTGCATGTACCTGTGAAAGGGTGGCGTGAGCCAATGAAAAATTTGGATCGCGAATGACCGCGTTGGTTAAGTGCTGACTCGCTTCGTCAAGCAGCATGGGATCACCCGAGGAACTTAAACGGAGGCCACGCATGAATTCCGCATACGCCGTGGGATCCTTACTGTAACGCTGACGATTTTGGCTGACTGGCTGACGAAGCGGCCGATTCAATGCGGCGGCGATTTGTTTGCTGATTTCGTCCTGGAGATGGTCGAGGCGCTTTAAGTCCAGATCATGCTTCCGGGCGAAAAGCACAGCGTGCGCCTGCGCATCGAACATTTTCACCGACAGTTGCCACTGGCTCTTCAGTACGCGGATAGCGCCACAGACCAGAAAGCGGACTCCCAGACGCGCCGCGATGTCCGCGGGTCGTGCATCTGAGGGGACGTTCAGCACGGCAGAAGTGGGTAACACATCGATGCCTTGAAGATTCCCGAGCCGGCTGACCAATGCATCCGCAAAACCGAGCGAGAGGCCATCGTCCTCCACAAGATTCTCCAGAAGAACAGGCGGAAGGATGGCGAGCGAGGAACGGCCTTTCCAGGCGCTCGCATGTTCTTGATCCAAGCCTCGCAGCTGCGGCACGGCATCAACACCTGGGTAAAGTGGGTCAATTACGCGGACAGGACCGATAAAGCGGTAACCCTTGCCTATAACCGTTTCCAGGAATCGTGGCTGGTCTGCATTGTCACCAAGAGCGGTGCGGATTTTTCGCACTATGTTGTTGATGTTCGGTTCGGTATCAATGAACAAATCGGAACGCCAAAGCTTGGTGACAATATCGCTGCGGGTGACCAGCTGCTCGCGGCGTCCAACCAAAAAGATGAGCAGCTCCATGGGTTTTTTCTCGAGCTTAACTTTCCGGCCAAAGCGACGAAGCTCATAGCGACCGAGATCTAGTTCGACCGAGTGGCGAAGTTTTGCCGGATAGTCCATGTAAACATTTGTAATTATGCCCTAATTATCAGCAACTTGTACCGATATATGGAAGATAGATAAAGATTATTTGAGCTCAATTGGAAGGTTCTATTTTCGCAGCCATGATGTCTCTTGTCCGATAGGACTGGAGGCAACATGAAGAGTAACCTTTGTATTGTGCTCGCGCTGATCGCGCTAGTGTGCGGCGCCGGGCAGCTGTTCAAAGTTGCGGCGCACGAGGGCACTCACGCGCACAACGCATTTACACCTGACACCATTCCATGGGGACCAGCTCCGCCGTTCATTCGGCCCGGCGCGCAACTGGCCGTACTGGAGGGCGACCCTGCTGCATCCACCGGCGACTATACCGTCCGCTTGAAGATGCCGGATGGATACCAAATCTCACCGCACTGGCATCCGTTGCGTGAGAACGTCACGGTGATTTCCGGAACTTTCAAAGTGGGCATGGGCGACCAGTTCGACACAAAAAAAATGGCCGCTTTCACCGCTGGTAGTTTTGCTTATCTTGATCCTGAGATGCATCACTATGCCATGGCTTGCGGACAAGTAATCGTGCAAGTGCACGGAAAATCGCCGCTGCAATTCAACTACGTCAACCCTGACGACGATCCGAGCCGGAAGTAGAAGCTCGGTGGATTTAACTAGCTCTCCCCGGAAAGAGAGCGGCGATTAAACCAATCAGTCGAAAAAGCTCGACCAACGAAAAGAAGTTAAGGAGTTAGAAATGAAGTCGACAAATAGCAATAAGATCCGCACTCTGTTTGTGCCGAACTGGTTCCTGGCAACGTTCTTGTTCCTGGTTTGCCTGGTACCCGGCGCTGCAAACGCGCAAAATGTAGTCAGTGGTAAGTTCCATCTCAAAAATGAAGTACGCTGGGGACTGACCGTGCTCCAGCCCGGAGATTACACAATTACGATTCCGACCGTGGCTTCGGTTCCTTTGACAACGATTGCCAACGCCGAAGGAAACAACGTTCTGATGGTGAGCACGCTGTTTCGCGGCGAAGTTAAACACGGCGAGTGCAGTCTGCTGATCGTTACCAATGGCACCGAACGCGTGGTCTATTCACTCAACCTACCGCAACTGGGGGTTTCGTTGATCTACGAGTCTCGGACGGATCCCAAGACAAAGAGCGGAACTCTGAAGGCAAAGAATCAGATCGAACAGGTACTGCTCGCGCAGCAGTAAGAGCTAGACGCGTGTTATCAAGTACTTTATGGCCGCTTCGAAACCGGGGCGGCCTCTGGTTAAGACAATCTAATCCCTTGACTACCCCCCGCCCGCCCGCTACGATATCTACAAGTCGGCCTTAACTGGCCGGCCTTGGATTTCATGCAGAGTGGCTGAGGGACGAGCCCTGAGAAGCCACGACAACCGGATCGGGAGCAATCCTGATTGTCTGGTGTCAACTCTCTCCCGGTATTGGGGAACATGAGATTCGGGGTGCAAAGTGCTAGCATCTCGCGTCCTCTTTTCCAGAACCTGGGAAAAGAGGCTTTCCTATTTTAGGACCGATTCCCGCTCGTCCCGAAAGTTGATCTCTCAAAGAAATTCAAAAGCTTGACCAGAGGTCACTAAGTCCACAGAGGACTCACGGAGAGTACGTCCACATGCCTGTTTACGAATTGCGCTGTCGCGAGTGCGGTAAGTCTTACGGGAATATTCCGCAGTCGATTTGTCATGAGTGTTTCTCGCCGCTGGAAGTTTTTTACGATTACGAGGCCATTGCTCCCAGTTTTACTCGCGAGCGCATTGCCCAAGGCCCGGCGAGCATGTGGCGTTACTCCGATCTGTTGCCGTTGCCCGATGGGCACAAACCTGCCCTTCCCACCGGTTTCACGCCGCTGTTGAATGCACCACGGCTTGGCGCCGCCGTTGGCTCGAAGAGTTTGTACCTGAAAAACGACGCGGTCTGTATGCCCTCCCTAAGCTTTAAAGACCGCGTCGTTTCAGTTGCGCTGGCGCAGGCTCGCGCCTTTGGATTTGAGGTGGTGTCGTGCTCTTCGACCGGAAACCTGGCGAATGCGGTTGCGGCTCACGCGGCGCGCAATGGGTTCCAGGCTTGGATCTTTATTCCTGCCGACCTTGAGCCGGCGAAGATTGTGAACACGCAAGTGTACGGCGCTAAGGTGGTGCGTATTTCTGGAAACTATGATCAGGTGAACCGGCTGTGCTCGCAGATTGCCGATGAGCATCACTGGGGATTCGTGAATGTGAACCTGCGTCCTTATTACGCGGAGGGTTCGAAGACGGTCGGATACGAGATCGCCGAGCAGCTTGGCTGGCGATTGCCCGACAACGTCGTGATTCCGATGGCGGGTGGATCGCTGATCACCAAGGTGAAGAAGGCGTTTGAGGAACTGGTCAGGTTGGGATTGGTTGAGCCGAAGCATGTGAAGTTCTTTGGCGCACAGGCGACCGGGTGCTCTCCGATTTCTACTGCGGTGAAAAATGGGAAGGCCGAGATCGATCCCCAGAAGCCTTCGACGATTGCTCGGTCTTTGGCAATTGGCAATCCGGCGGATGGGCATTATGCAATCAAGACCATCACGCAGAGCGGTGGATGGTCGGAGGATGTTTCCGACACAGAAGTTGTGGAAGCGATGCAGTTGTTGGCAGAGAACGAAGGCGTATTCACTGAGACTGCCGGCGGCGTAACGCTCGGCTGCACGCGTAAGCTGCTCCGCGATGGCCGCATCAAGCCGCAGGAAACAACTGTGCTCTGCATCACGGGTAATGGCCTGAAAACCACCGATGTGCTTGTAGACAAGTACGAAACCGAAGCGCCCATCGCACCGAAGCTGGCGGAGTTTGAGGCGTATCTCAGCAAGACGCTGGCGCTGCCGGAAGCGGTCGCAGTATAAGTTGAGAAGCTGCTGACAAACATGGCGATTACAGTTCACATTCCGACCGCTCTGCGCCGCCATACGGAAGACACGGCCAAGTTTTCCTGCTCGGCTTCCAATCTGGATGACCTTTTCTCCCAGCTCGACACAAAGTTCCCCGCGCTCAAGCCACACCTCCGCGATGAGAACGGTCAAATCCGACGTTTCCTAAATGTTTACGTCAATGAAGAAGACATCCGGTTCCTGGGCGGAAACGGATATGCATTCAAAGACGGGGATGAAGTTTTGTTGGTGCCGTCAATCGCGGGCGGTCATGTCAACAAGGTTTAGTGAGCAATACGGTTACTTTCTGCTCTCTGCTGCACCACATACAAAATTCTCTTCTGCAAATCTGACATAACTGCGTCAGTCCACAGATGTGCGTACCAATTGAAATCGGTCGCGACGCGTTGCCAACTCGTTAGATGTAAGCGCATCTTGCCATTCGGCAGCGGCTCAAGCCGGTATTCTCCACGCAAAACATCAAAGTAAGGTCCGCCCACGGTGACGTGCTCGTCGAAAGTTGTATTGGGAATTTGCGCCGTTTGTGGATGAATAGAAAATGCCAGCCGATGCAGCGGTTCCCAAACATCAACGGTCTCAATAAACAAAACGCCTCCATCAAAGGAAGCCTGGCGCACTCCGCCAACCCCTTCGTATGACAACGTCGCAGCGGTAGGATCTGGAAAACCAATCCGGTGGCTCCACGATCGTTGCAGCTCATGCTTGCGAATCCTGGGAACAGTTTTGATCTGATCCCAAACTGCGGCTGGAGAAGCCTGGATATCAATCACGTTTTCCACGGTGCGAATGTCCCGACGATTCAGTAGAGAGGACTCCAGTGGACTAAAGACGAAAGGCAGGAAAAGAATACAGGCAGTCGTGACACTGCCAACCCGCTTGAGCCGTTTGTTTCGTGCAATCAATCCGGCAATGACACCTCCAATGGAAGAAAACGCCAAGCCAACCGGCAAATACATGATGATGCAAATCCAACCCTCAATGAGAAACAAAATCATTACGGCACAACCGCCCAAAACTGTAAGCCAGGGAGCCAGTAACCAAACCGCAACCGATTGCTGCTGGCGAATTTCTGCGAAATAGACAGCCAGAAAACCGCAGACGAATGGCATCACAAACAAAAATGCCACAGACATAACGCCAACGAACTGATTCAGCGAATGTGAGCCAAAGGCGAGCCTTATAAAAATTCCATATAGAGCGCCGACGCCTGTACCGAAAAGCAGCAACTTCACATTGGAATAAGACCGGGTCATGGCGAGTCATATTACACTTCGCCAATGAATGCAGGGGATTTCAAATTTTGCAAAATAATTGAATGTTATGTTTGTGGAGCTATTATTTTGCGAGAATCGCCTGCCAGTTCAGCAGAGCATTCCACAGCAATCGCTGATCCCCACGATTTAAATCACGATGCATGGGATTGAAGTTGAACGCCACCACGTGGCCCTTACCTTCCGGCAAATCCAAAATTGCTGGACGCCCAATCAGATTTTGTTCACCCCAAGCTTGACCACTCACGACGAAAGGCGAACCATCTTTGCTGCCCCACTCCATTACGACTGGACTGGAATCCTCCGGTCCATCCAGGCAAGTTGTGCAGTAAGCCATTCGTAGCCACTTCTTAGGCGTGTCATAGAGAGGGAAGTTCTGGCGGAAAACCCAGGTGTTGACCGGATATCCGTAGGCAATCGGATGATCAGGGCGGTCGAAGCTGACACGTACGTGCGCTCCCGGCGTGCGCGTCGCGGCATTTTGTGCCGCGGCGGCGGAATCGGAACCTCCCCCTTGCGTGCTGCGCGGAACTCCACCGGAAGAGCGCCGTACTCCACGCACGATGCCGCCTTCCAGCGCAAGCATGGATCCGCTTCCGAGTGTGACCATCAACCCGCCGTCCTCCACAAATTTTTGGATCTGGGCCAGTCCTTGGTAGCCAATTCCTCCGACAATGTCGTCCGATTCGGCTGGAGTACCGAAGCTCGGAGTCTGCGGCGTTTTCTTGTAGGGCATCGGCCCCCATCTTTTGGGCAGACCGACAATTTGTTCGGCCAACTCCAAATCCACATGCCCATAAAGCAACACATCAAATTTGTCGCGGAGGTTCCCTGCGCGGATATCTTCGTCGCGAACATAGGTATAAGGAACCTGACGTTGATCGAGCGAGTAGCGTATCCAACCGATGGAGTCGGTATCCGCCCATGGCACCCATACTGCAATACGCGGCGGTACGGCATCATGCTTAGCCACATCCGGAATGGATGCGACACCCGCAAAATCGAGTCCGAAGTCGCTGGCCACGCTGCGCAGCGCGTCGTTTAATCCTGGCTGTGCAGAAAAGATCCAAGATCCTTCGGGATACCTCTCTCCATTCGCATCAAACTCACGCTCTGCAATCTGTAGATTGAATTTTGCGAGCCGATAACGCACCGCCAGCAGGGATTCCTGCCCCGTATCTTTCAAGAGAAATACCGGGCCAGTTCCGCTTACTCTCCCGGATGGCTGTGGCGTGTTATGCACAGCATCCAAAGCTGTGGAGCGGATGGAAATGTCCGCTGTAGGGATAGCCTCCAGTTTGTAATTCGCGGCGAGTTCCCAGGAGACATCGTCGTAAGGCTGGTTGCCATCTTTGGGATATTGCTGTGGCATAAGCAGATCCACGGCGTAGTTGCGGTACGGCTGATCGAGCCGCACCACGTAGGTTCCGGCGGGGAATTCACCTTCTTTCATTTTGATTGGCGCTCGAGCCTGCCATACCTCGATGTGTTGCTTCAATAACAACGACACCATTTGGGCGACACGCAATCTGTCCCCTTGATCCGGGCGAATCAGAAAGGCGTACGGCGTTTCTTCCAGGCCCTTACGATAGGAGTGAACTCCCTTCTGGTAGAAGCTTTGCAAAAAACGTTTCGAATTCTGGGCAACGTAATCGAGAGAAATCAGTGCAGCCGTCTCCTGATAGTTCACGTTGTCGCGCGCCGACCAAAGAATCTCATCTTTCTCCGGCGGCAAGGGACGGTACCACTCTCTGGTCATCTCCGACGGCGAGACATCCCGCATCATGGTTTCAGCGGAGCCGTTGCCCCAGGTCTCATATCCTCGGCCTGTGCTGTTGTGGTTCATCGCGACCGAGTCCATGTAAATCATGCTGAAGGCTTCGCCGAAGTTCCAGGTTTGCACGCCCGGCATACCCATAGCCGTCATGTTCTGCACTTCGTGAAAACTTAGAGCCAGAAATTCGCTGTAGGTAATCGGATCGATGGCAGGATTGTATGGGCCGGTGCCGTTCCAGCTCATCAGCATCGGCATGCCTTCGTGCATGTCGTGGACGATGGTCGGGTGCCATTCGAAAAACATGCGGTTGGCGGCTCTAGTAGTTTCGTGCGTGAGCTGATGGGCGTCACGGTTGATATCTACAAATGCATACTTCGACCAATAGGGCGGGGACATGCGCGGCATCGATCCACGATCGGTTTTGCCTTTGAGGAAGCGGTAGAACCACTCAACCACCTTGTCGCGTCCGTCAGGATTTGAAACGGGATTGATCAGAACGACTAACTGCTCACGAATGCGTTTGATGGCTGGTTGCTCAGACGCGGCTAGACGATACGCCATTTCTAAAGTAGCTTCGGTCGAACCGGTTTCATCGGAATGTAGCCCAGCATTCCAGTAATAGATTGGACGTGCAGTCGCGATCAACTTCTCGGCTGCAGCCTGATCGGTTTGCCTTGGATCGGCCAAGGCTGCCGTCGCTGCCTTCAGTCGGTCGAGGTCGCGGATCCCGGCTTCATCCGCGATCGCCAGCATCATGATGTCGCGCCCCTCTTCGCTTTTTCCGATGGTGAACACCCGCACCCGCGGAGATGCCGCCAGCGCTTTGCAATATGCATAGGCTCTGGCGCTATCGACAAACTCTCCCGGAGCTCCCATGATGCGCCCGTAAAATTTCAGCGGGGAGGGAACCGTCTTCGATTCCGGCAAGTACGAAACCCATGGGGAGTTGAAGTGCGGATCGGTCGTGGCCTTGGCGATGGCTTCGACAGAGCCGGGCTCAGATAAGTCTGCGGAAGGACTTAGTTGTGCCTGGGACAAAAGGGAAAAACAAAAAGTAAAAACTAAAATAAAAGTGCGGGTCATTCGTCCTCCTGTTCGGGATGGACATCCAAAAGCCGGGCCGAAGGTGTGGGAATTTTACTACGGTAAAAGTAGTTGTGAATCGAAGTCCGGCATTGTATGATCTAACTAACTGGTTAATTAATATGAAACCGGCAAGTATGAGCCAAAGCAAACGGCGACTCGGTTCGCGCGGACGCCCGGAAGAGAGCCGTAATGCCATCTTAAAGGCCGCGATTTTGGAGTTTTCCCGGGGCGGTCTGGCTGGTGCGCGCACCGATGCGATTGCCCGCACTGCGCGAGTCAACAAGGCCCTGCTTTACTACTACTACAAAGATAAAGACGCGCTATACGGCGCAGTGCTTGACCTGGTTTTTGGCGGCCTTACTCAGGCGGTCGATGTTCCACTCTCCAGCAACCTGCCGCCACGAGAAAAATTGTTGGCTTACGCGGGCGCGCACTTTGACTACATCGCTGGTCATCCGAATTATCCCGGAATTGTGCAGCGCGAAATGATGAGTGTCGGCCGTGGCCGTTCTGTGCATATCGAACGAGTGGTGAAGCAATATTTCAGTCCCCTTTTCGCTCGCGTGGCGCAGGTCGTTCGGGACGGTATCGAAGCGGGAGAATTCCGCGCCGTTAATCCCATGGAGTTTGTCGCGTCCATGGTCTCCACCATCGTCTTTTATTTCATCAATGCACCGTTACTGCGCTTGATGATGGAATCCGATCCACTTTCTTCCGAACGCATTGCCCAACGTCGTGCGGCCGTGCTGGATTTTATTTCTGCGGCCCTGTTCCGCGGCCCATCCTCCAATTTTGCAGGAGCACGTTCATGAGTGTTCGCAATAAAGTGTTGAGTTTTTTGGGTCTGATATTTGTCGTGGCTTTGGGCTATTACCTGTTTTCCACTCCCAGCTCCCAGGATTTGGTGCTGATAGGAACTGTGGATTCGAACCAGGTAATCGTCAGCCCGCAAATCCCAGGGCGCATCGCCAAGCTGCTGGTGGAGGAAGGAACGCCGCTCAAACAAGGAGATTTGATTGCATTGATCGATCCTGCAGAATTAGAGGCCGAAGCCCGCGCCGCGGCGGCCATGATCGACAGCCTGCGGTCCCAGGTGAACTCCTCGCAGGCGACCAGGGAAGCGACTCAGGGCTCGACCACCAGCAGTGTGGCCAATGCGCAGGCCAGGCTGCAATCCACGCGCGCCCAGCTTGCTCAAGCCGAAGCGACATTGGTTCGCGTCCAGAGCGACAGCAAACGGACGATCGAACTAGCCGCATCCGGTGTCGCTTCTGATCAGGAGCGGGTGCAGGCTGAAAGCAATCTCAGCGCGCAGCAAGCCACAGTCCAGGCGCTCAAGGATCAAGTCAGCGCCGCGGAAGCTGATCTGAATACTGCCACCGCGAATATTCATCAGGCCCATGCTGCGGAAAGCAATGTGAGGTCCGTACAAGCTCAACTTGCCAACGCGCAAGCGCAATTGAAAGAAGCAGAGGTCCGCCTCGGCTACACCAAAATTTATGCGCCGGTGACGGGAACGGTCTCGGTCCGTGCTGCGCGAGAAGGGGAAGTGCTAAACGCCGGTCAACCGATCATAACCGTGGTCGATCTTAGCGATACGTGGGTACGGGCGGCAATTCCGGAAACCAATGCCGATCACATCGGGTTGGGAGACGTCTTACGTATCCGCTTGCCGGGGGGAACTGAGACCTCCGGCAAAGTATTTTTGAAATCTGCAGAAGCCGACTTCGCAACTCAGCGTGACGTGAGTCGCCGCAAGCGAGACATCAAAACCATAGTTTTAAAAGTGCGATTGGCGAACCCCAAGGGTGCTTATGTTCCGGGCATGACCGCCGACGTGCTTGTTTCGCGAGACCAACTCCAGGGCAAGCAAGACAAAACCGTTGCGGAGCACCAATGACGGCCGACGTGGATGTCCGTAAGAGTGTGGCGACCGGGCTTGTCTTGTCCGGCCAAGCCAATGGCAATGCCATTGAGGTCGACCGCATCGTGAAAAAATATGGAGACTTCACCGCGGTCAATGATGTCTCGTTCACCGTAAAAGAGGGAGAGATCTTCGGCCTGCTCGGACCGAACGGTGCAGGCAAATCCACGCTGATTCGCATGATGACTACGCTTATCCCGATCACGGCAGGAACGGCGCGGATCATGGGGCATGATGTAAGTAAACAACCTGATGCAGCGCGCCAGACTATTGGTGTGATTCCGCAAGCGCTTACCAGTGACATCGATCTCACCGTCGAGGAGAATCTGAATATCTATGCCAAGTTATATGAAGTGCCCGCAAAGAGGCGCAAGGAAGCAATTGATGAGCTGCTGCAGCTTGTGGATCTAACCAAGTGGCGTAGTGCCCAAACCAAAACTCTCTCCGGCGGCATGCGGCGACGTTTGGAGATCGCCCGCGGTTTGGTGCACAGCCCGAAAATCTTCTTCCTCGACGAACCGACTACCGGCCTGGATCCTGTGTCTCGGGTTGCGGTCTGGGAAATGCTTACCAATATCAAAAGTAAACGCCAGCTCACGGTCCTGATCACTACTCATTACATGGACGAAGCCGACCGTCTCTGCAATCGCATCGCGATCGTAGACCATGGCCAACTGGTCGCGCTCGACACTCCGGAAGCGCTCAAAGCCAGCGTGCCCGGCTCGAATGTCATTGAAGCGCAGTTCACCGGCATACCTGCTGACTGGGAGGAGCGTTTGCAAAAAATGGACGACGTAACTTCGGTGAAACACGAAGGCGCAGGCATGTATCGCATTCTCACCAGCAATGGATCGCGCACGACCACTCAACTGGTGGAACTGGCCGTCCTAACCGGTGCGGATGTGAGGTCTTTGTCCGTGCAGAATACGACGCTGGATGATGTCTTTGTTCACTACACCGGACGGCAGTTGCGGGATGAGTTAGTAAAAGCGCATAGCTTCGTCATGCCGCCCAGACCGGGGATGCAGCCATGAACCGCATGCTGGCGATTATGGAACGCGAACTGCGCAAGTTCTTCCGGTCTCCCGCCCTGATGATGGTATCGATGATTTTTCCACTGGTGCAGCTCATTATTCTGGGCAATGCCTTCGGTGGAAAGATTGTGGATGCAAAGATGGGCATCGTCGACCAGGACGGCGGTACCGAAGCCCTGAAGATTCGCCAGGCATTCGACTCCATCCGCGTGAATGTGCGCACCTTCGAACCAGTCGTATACGACAGCGATAAACAGGCGATGGAGGACGTACGGAACGGCAAGATTCAAGGCGCACTGATCATTCCGCCCCAGTATTCCCGTCGGGTCTACGAGCAAAACCATCCCCGCATCGCGTTGATCGTGGACAACAGCGACAACTTCATGAGTGCGACGCTCGAGCAGAAGCTCGCGGAGCTCACCGAAGCATTGAATCAACCGGTTGTTGAACCGAGGCTGCTGCAAAAAACTGCGCTCGATGTCGTCGAACTCTATCCTTACATCGAGTACATGAAGTATCTGCTGCCGGGATCGATTGTCCTGGCGATGTTTGTGTCAGTCATGATCGGCGGTGGAATGCTTTACATCGACGATAAAGCCCGTGGTGTGCACGAGGGCTACTTGGTCACGCCGATCACCAAAGCAGAACTTGTTTTCGGGCTGAATGGTGCAGGCGCAATTAAAGCGGTCATGACGGGAATCATCATCACCGTGATCGGCTCGTTGATGGCAGGAGTGGGCACGCTGTTCAACCCATCCATTATGCTCGGCCTGCTCATCATGATCGTGCTGACCTCGGTGTCGTTTAACACCATGATGTTTCTGTTGATGGTGCGGGTGGAAGACCCGTTAGTTCCGCGCGCCCTGTTCGGAATTCTTAACACTCTGCTATTTTTTCCGAGCGGCTCGATTTATCCGGTCCAGGCCTTTCCCTTTTGGTTGCGAGCGATTGCCAGTGTGGACCCATTCACCTATGCGGTGCATGGGTTTAAGGCTTTGCTTCTCAAGGAAACCGGGCTGGCGGCGATTGCTCCCGACATGATCTACCTTTCGATTTTTGCTGTGGCTACATTGGGGATTGCCATTCCATTGTTCAAGCGGACCCTGTAACCTCATAAACCTTGTCATAGGGGCCGGGAACTTTTCTCTGGTGTCGGCCATCCATTATGCTTAAAGAGAACCCATGACACTGCTTGACGCCAAACAGTACGACCCCACTCGCGACCGCCGCAGGCTGGTCATCATTATTGGAAGCGCCTTGGTAATTCTGATCCTGGCAGGACTCGCCTGGCTTTTCCGCTACTGGCCGGAAGAACACGTGGCGGACAAATTCTTTACTGCGCTGCAAAAGCAGGACTACGAAACCGCGTATGGAATCTGGATGCATGATCCTAAATGGAGAGAACATCCGGCACAATACGACCGCTATCCCTACAAGGAGTTCTATACCGACTGGGGTCTCGGCGGAGAGTGGGGAAAGATCAACACCTACCACATTTTTTGGTCAGGCAATTGTCCGAAGCCAGGCAGCGGCATTGTGGTGGATGTCGTGGTGAATGATCGCACTCAGCATGCCCAACTGTATGTAAGCAAGGAAGACAAATCGCTGGGTTATGTTCCATGTGATATCGAAGTGCACTAGCTGGTCCATCCCGTGATTGTGTAATTTGCACGGCGAAGGCCAGCATGTTGACCAATGCTGATTAGCAGTCCATGGGCCGATGGAGCCGGCCCATGGCTCTACTTCTTCAAGAATTTCCGGAACGGGATCGTTGTCGGTCTCGATTGCCTCGCAGCGTCCTCACAGCAATTAGGCTGCCCTGGACGATAACTGTCCGGCGAGCACTTTCGCAACAAACCGTGCAATAGCTTCCCCAACGTCGTCAGGCGAGTCTTCTTGCAGGAAATGTGCTCCCTTTACCGTAACCTCCTGCTGGTTTGGCCACATGCGGCAGAATTCGCGCTGCGCTCCGATCAAAAATCCAGCTGGTTCGGCATTAATAAAGAGTTTTGGTATCGGGCTGGTAGAAAGCCAGCGTGCGTAGGCATCCACGATCTTAACCACATCTTCAGGTTGACCTTCGATCGGTAATTCTCTGGACCAAGTCAACATGGGTTGGCGCAAAGGTCCAGGGTTGCGATAGTGACGGCGGTACACCTCTATCGCTTCTTCTGATATACCGCGAAGGGGCAGAAGGTATTCGATGAAAAGGTTTTTCTCCAAAATTAATTCTTCCCCAGCGGAACTACGCTGTGCCTTGAAGAATTCTCGCGTTGCTTCTGGCCATTCATCCCAGGAAAAAAATGGGCGCACAATCGATTCCATGTAAACCAAACCTTTTACACGTTCAGGATGGCGCCGGGCCCAATCAAATCCGAGGGCAGATCCCCAGTCGTGAACGACCAGAATGATATTTTTTGTTAGTTGCAGCGCTTCAAACCAGGCGTCCAGGTAGCGACGATGATCGACAAACCGATACGAGCCGTTCGTGGATAGTCCTGAATTGCCCATGCCGACATAGTCGGGTGCCAGACAACGGCCCAATGGCAACGAGTAAGGAATAATATTGCGCCACAGGTAGGAAGGTGTCGGATTACCATGAAGAAAAACAATCGGGTCACCCTCGCCCACATCCACGTAAGCCATATTTGAATCAAGTACGGGAACGCGCTTTCGATAGGAAATATCGTCTGTGGAAATCGGATGGTGCTTCATGCAAGGAACTCCGTTGCGGACGAAACAGGCGCTAGTCGAAAATTATCGACTACGATCCACTGCAAATAAGAGTTAGATTGTGCTGGCTAGCAAAGGGATTCGCGGATTCTATGCTGGTTATCCTCCCGCAATCGCTCCAATCACAATCAATGGTTCTTTCCCGGAAGCGACGGCGTCGGGGAGCGGGGCGTCGGGCGGTTCGTGCGAGAGATCTTCTTCGCAGGCGAAGAAGCGCAGGAATGCGCGGCGCTGTTTGGTGTCGTGGTCGCGTATGGCTCCGCGCAACATAGGATAACGGACCTCGATCGCGTCCAGCACGGAGCGCTGCGTGATTGGGCCTTCAACTTCGAGCGTTATCTCGGCATCGGCGTGCGCCAGGGTTCGGAGGTGGAAGGGGAGAATGACCCGGATCATGTGCAAATCCTCAGGCTAACATTTTAGTACTTAAGCAGTTCATCACCCGCATGTTGATGGCGGGTCGGTGAATTTATAATTGTCGCCATCCATCGGTTGCTTGCTAACGAGGCGCACTATGATCAGACTACTCGCTGTTGTCCTCCTTCTCATTCACACCTCAATCCTGTCTGCGCAATCCCTTTCCGTTCAATGGGAGGAACTGACGTCCGCCGATTTCGTGAAAGCGATTCAACAATCTGCAGGCACTTGCCTGTTGCCCATCGGCATCATGGAAAAACACGGCCTACACCTTCCCTTGGGGAACGATCTGATCAACGTGCGTTACGCTTCGTTGCACGCCGCGCAACAAGAGTACGCCGTAGTGTTCCCGGAATATTTTGTCTCCCAAATCTTTGAAGCCCGGCACCAACCCGGAACGGTGGCATACAGTGCTCATCTTCAACTCGATCTCCTACAGGAGACCACCGACGAAATGGGACGTAACGGCTGCAAAAAGATTGTGATTGTGAATGGACACGGCGGGAATGGACATTTGCTCCCGTTCTTCGCGCAGTCGCAACTGCAATCGCCGCACGACTACATCGTGTACGTCTTCAACCGTCTTTCTCATGATGACGCCCCTGGCCGCCCGGCCATGAAATCCGCCGGACGCGCCGTCGACTTTCACGCAGGAGAAGGAGAAACTTCACGGACCATGGTGTCGCGACCCGATCTGGTGCACCTGGATCGAGCCAACAACGAATCAGGAGCCGACCTGGCAAGACAAAAACTTCCCGACAGCTTGTACACCGGAATTTGGTGGTATGCCAGATTTCCAAATCACTACGCCGGAGACGGCTCAGTCGCCAGCAAGGAACTGGGCGAATTCGACAGCAAAACCCTAATCTCTGATTTGGTCAGTGCCATAAAAGCTTTGAAGGCGGATTCGGAAGGCCTCAAGCTGCAAAAGCAGTTTTATGACGAA
>Ga0163162_10003020_pt1 | contig 16080 bp, 9 predicted proteins | sample S55metaG_FD_115310 | JGI IMG/M metagenome (GOLD analysis project Ga0163162, IMG submission 115310) | Switchgrass rhizosphere microbial communities from Kellogg Biological Station, Michigan, USA - S5-5 metaG | ecosystem: Host-associated > Plants > Roots > Rhizosphere > Soil | place: USA: Michigan...
GCTCAAAGTGGTGTAAGCAAATCCATAAAGACTCCTAATTCGGCGGTTACAGGTTCGCCGGCTTTCGAATATACCAGCGCATTGCGCAGTCAGGCGGTCAGCCGTAAACTGCCACTCCTTGAAAAAAGAATCCAGGAATTAGAGAATTTGATTAAGCAGCTACTTGCGGAGAAGGTGTGATGAATGAATGTGAAAATGTGGAAATGTGAAGATGTGGAAATTGTTGTTACAATTTCATCGCTCAAAAACGTGTGATGGATGAGCGAAATCAGCCTAAGGAATTTTCACATTTCCACATCTTCACATTTCCACATTCATTCATAACATTTCTCACATTTGCTCCGTAACTTCCACTAAATATTTTTCTATGCCAGCAGATCAGTCGAAATTTCTTGAGGCTGTAAAAAACGGGTATACATTCAAAAGCGAATCAGTAAAAATTGGAATTGGCATGTTGGATGGACAGGCTGTACATGGAGCGGATATCAATTTGCCATTAAGAACTATGAACCGCCATGGGCTCATCGCTGGTGCAACAGGAACCGGTAAAACAAAAACGCTTCAGATGATCAGTGAAGCGCTAAGCGATGCAAGTGTTCCGGTGTTGCTGATGGATATCAAAGGGGACCTGAGCGGAATTGGCGCCCCGGGCGTAATCAATGACAAAATAAAAGACCGCTGTGAAAAGATCGGCCTGCAATATAAACCAATAGCATACCCCGTTGAATTTCTAACCCTCAGTAATGAAAAGGGAACGCGTTTAAGGGCGACCGTTAGTGAGTTTGGTCCGATACTGCTTTCAAAAATTCTTGAACTAAATGATATCCAGGGAGGGCTTGTCGCGATGATATTCAAGTATTGCGATGACAATAAACTTCCCTTACTCGATCTGAAAGATTTCATCAAAGTATTACAATACGTTAGCAATGAAGGCAAAGCTGAAATTGAACAAGCATATGGAAAAGTTGCAACCACATCTACCGGCACCATTCTTCGCAAGGTGATTGAACTGCAACAGCAGGGCGCAGATGTTTTTTTTGGAGAAAAAAGTTTTGAAGTCAGCGATCTCATGCGCATCGGTGATGATGGGCGCGGTGTTGTAAATGTTTTGCGCGTAACTGATTTGCAGGACAGACCAAAACTATTTTCAACATTTATGTTGCAGATGCTTGCTGAACTATACGCCACCTGCCCGGAAGAAGGGGATCTCGACAAACCAAAACTGGTGATGTTTATAGACGAGGCCCATCTCGTTTTCCAGGAAGCCAGCGATGCGTTGTTGAAGCAAATTGAAACCATTGTCAAATTAATTCGCTCAAAAGGAATTGGTATTTTCTTTTGTACTCAAAATCCCATGGATGTTCCCTCCGGAGTGCTGGCACAATTAGGATTAAAAGTGCAGCACGCTTTGAGAGCATTTACTGCCATCGATAGAAAATCAATTAAACAAACTGCAGAGAACTATCCTGAAACGACATTTTACAAAACAGAAGATGTCATAACACAGTTGGGCATTGGCGAAGCACTCGTAACCATGTTGGATGAAAAAGGCGTACCGACTCCCCTGGTACAATGTATGATGGCTCCGCCAAAAAGTCGCATGGATATTCTCATGCCGGCTGAAATCGATTCCATTACGGGCAAATCAAAACTCGCTGCAAAATATAATCAAGTGATCGATAGCCAGAGCGCTTATGAAATACTTACTGCAAAATTGCAGGAAGCAGCAGATAAAAATAATACCGGGGGCGATAAACAAAAGCCAGGCGCGAAACCTGAACCATCCACACTTGAAAAAATTCTTAACAGCGGTGCAGCAAAGCAAGTTGAAAGAACCGCTGCCAGCGTGATCACGCGCAGTTTACTTGGTGCCTTAGGATTGGGAGGAAGGAGCAGCACTTCGAAGAAAAGTGGTTGGTTTTAATTTGTACAATGAAGACGAAATCTACTTTAGTCTATTTCCGAAAAACCTTTCTCAACCTTAACCTCATCCTCAATCTCAATGATTGCTAACCATCTTTTCAATCATTCACTATGCAATTAATTGTCTACGGAATATTTTTGTTCCTTGCGGTTTTCACAGCTGGAAACATTACTACTTTGCAAGCGCAGCATTATAGTGTCTATACCTATATCGGAAGAAAACATTTCAAAGATTATATGCGCGCAAATAATAAAGCCGCATTCATCCCATCCCTGATGCCGGCCATCCTGCTTCTATTATCAAATATTATTCTTGTTTTTTCCCGGCCATCGTTTATGTCATTTATCGAAGCCGTGTTTTCAGTCATATTAAATTTAGTGGCCCTCACTTCAACTTTTCTGGGACAAAGAAAGATTCAAACGGAAATGGCAGAGACAGGATATAATGAAGAAAGCATTAGCTTTTTAATTTCTACAAATTGGATCAGGACCTTTTGTTACATCACGATCTCATTGATGGCAGTAGTCATTGTAATAAATGCTGTCAGTTAACTTAACATCATGGTCATCGAATCAAAACCACAAACCCCTTCTTATATTTCTTCTGGTTTGTATCGGAGTTAATATAACTAGCCATCCACACATATGTTCCGCTCACCGCTTTCGTTCCATGAAACAATCCATCCCATCCCTTCGAAAAATCGTCGGATTGAAAAACAAGTTCACCATAACGGTCAAAAATCTTAAAAATAAAACCGCTCATCTTGCACGGATGCAATGGACGGAACGTTTCATTCACTCCATCTCCATTTGGCGTAAACGCATTGGGTACCGTCAATTCACATTCGCAGTGACGCATATCAATTTTGACGCTGACTGTATCCACTCCACATCCATTTTGCGCAACCAATGTATACGTCCCAGGTCCTGTTACAAGATAATCAGGAGTGGTGCTTAAATCTTGCCAGTAAATAGTATCCGCGTTCGTTTTCGCGTGCAAAATATATTCTTCACCAATACACAATGATGTATCTCCGCCAATGCTGACCTTGAGACTATCATCAAATCTTACTCTCAAACTATCCGTGTATACACATTGACCAACTGACGCAACTACTTTGTACATGCCAGGTTGATAAACATAGTAAGTAGATTGACCTGTTTGATTCTGATCATTTCGTTGTGGTGGATCCGAAACCCAATTATATGTTCCGGTTCCAAAGTCTGCGTTGAGAATTAAAGTGCTTCCTTTACAAACAGCGGTATCATGAAAGTCAAGATTTTTGTCACCGCGATATTTTACTTCCACCGAATCGACCACCTGGCACTGTCCGCTGACTGTAACAAATGCATAATAGACGTCGGGGCTAGTTACTTGTATCATGCTATCTGTGGCGTCCGTGTTCCACTTATATGCTGTTGCCCCTGCAACGGACGCAGTTAATGGATAGATTTGTTTTGGACATAATAATGTATCTGGCCCGAGCGAGAATGGCGGGGCAGGCAATGATGCGAATGTGATGTTAGCGGTGTCGGAAAAAGTTCCGCAACCAGGAACTACTGCAGTCACGATGTATTGGCCACCCGGATCCACAACTCGCAACTGACCCGTTGTATCCGGCAACGCTGTTCCATTTAATTTCCAGGTATAGTTTCCATTCTGCGTGGTCGCATTCAATGTTAAAATCTCATTCGCGCAAAGCACGTGATCGTCACCCAATTTTATCTTTGGCGTTTCACTAAAGTAGACACCGATACTATCAGAAACCGGGCAGCCATCAATCTTCAAAGCATATTCACCTGATTTGCTTATGTGAAGCGAAGGCGTGGTAGTAGCGCTGTCGTCGTTCCATAAATAACTCGCACCAGGCACTGTCGGTCCCGTAATGATTGTGTCACCCTTCTCGCATAAAAAAATATCAGGCCCGAAATTGTATGCAACCGGTGAAACGATCTTGATCGAATCATCTACCGTCGTCGTATCACCAAACGTGACTACGGCTACACTCACATGATAAATTCCGGGACTTGCAAAAGCATGTGTTGGATACTTGGTACCAGCTGTATTGTAATAGCCAGACGCAGGATCACCGAAATTCCAAATCACTTTGTCAGGGACCTGGATCATTTCAAAAATCGAACAGCTGAATTGTATCTTATAATTTGTACAAGTTGAATTGTAAGTGATGCTGTCTTTAGTTTGGCCATGCACATTGACGCTCAAAAATAATGTGAGCATCACCGTTATAAAACGATTTATTTGCCGAATGTGCGGATATTGAATCATACTTTAATGACCTGATCTGATTTTTAACATCGTCCTTACTTGTTGAGCTGATCCATTTTGCAGCCGGCAATAGTAAACGCCGCCCGCAAGCTGTCCTGCATAAAATGTGATTGTAAATTCACCTGCAGCCTCATAGCTCCTGTCAATGGGAACGGCTATTAATCTGCCCGCGGTATCAAATATTTGAATCAGTGTATGTCCTCCATTTGTTTTAAACGTAATGGTAGTCGAAGTATCAAATGGATTTGGGTAGTTTGTAATTAAATTATATCCAAGTGCATTCGGACTTACCATTTTACAAGCCGTCCCTTCAATAAAAGGCAGGTATTGATAGTTCTTGAACAACATCGTCGTGATGTCATTTGGATCGACGCAAAACCAATCGCGTAAAATGGAAGAATAAACCGAGCGAAAGTCATATTGCATCGGCAGACTGTCTTCCACATCAAGCGATGGAGGCAATTCGGGAGGATTGCCCAATACAGTTTGCATTGCGGAATCACCAAAAACAAACACTGGTTGCGCCGCACCATGATCCGTACCGGCACTTCCATTTGATTTGATTCGGCGTCCAAATTCAGAAAATGTCATTCCCATCACTCGTTTACTCGCGCCCAGATACGTAAGATCTTGCTGAAAGGCGGTGACCGCTTCCGAAAGGTGTTTCAACAATACGGAGTGATTGCCTGTTACCGTATTTCCAGGTTGCACTTGTGCACCATGCGTATCAAATCCACCCATGCTCACCATATAGACTCTTGTCTTTAACCCGCCACCAATCAATCTTGCAACTGTTTTTAATTGGGCGGCGAGATAATTGTTCGCAGGATAAGCACTCTGATTACTCACTTTTTTTGCCGCAGTCACAATCGCATCAGCATATTTATTTGTTTGCCTTGCTACTGCTCGCAAATAAGTAAGTTCATTTCCCATGGGAGAATCCGGGGCAGGATCTAACACGCCATTAATGAGATTATAAAAATCCGTATCACTTGGAACTGCCATAGCAGTAAATCCATTCGGCCCCATAAACACCGGTGACAGGACTGATCCGATCTGGATGGCTAATGGATCAGGCATTTCAGTATTCGGATATCCAATCGGATAATTCGAATATGCGCCTCCTAAAAATCTTCCAGTCCATCCCGTCGACAAATATTGATTTTCATCAGCACCCGTTAACCATATATCAGTCGATCGAAAATGCGAACCATTCGGCGATGGATAACCGACGGAATAAAGCATCGCTAATTTATCTTCATTATACAATTGTTGCATTCCTTGCATCGAAGGATGCAATCCCGCTTTTTCGTAATTGTCGAGCTTTAATATTTTATCTTCCGGTATCGCAATGTTTGTACGCGCATTGAAGTAATCGCCGTAATTGCTGATTGGGATCAATGTATTCAAACCGTCATTCCCCCCTGACAATTGTATTAATACCAGTACATGGTCGTTGTCTGCAGCCCCTGTCAACGCCTCAAAAAATCCCGTAGCACTGTATGCCTTCACTGTAAAACCATTCAGCAAAGAAGGAAAAACAGCCGACGCAGGAATCACGTTCTTTAGAAATTTTCTTCTTTCCATGGGTATCAATTGGTGGGTTATGATAAATGATATTCGGGTAGATTCATTAAATATTTATAGAGGCTTTGTAATCGCGTAACAACTGTTTCCTTCGCGACCATATTTCCGGGACTGGCGATATAATCGTTCCATGCCTGTGTCCAATAATAATCTGTCGTTTGTCCTGTCAGCAGAATCGTCTCTTTCAAATATTTTTTTGACTCATCAGACAACGGCACCCGATATAAAATATTTAGCGAATCATCTACGAGCATTACAGGATCAGAAGGATTCGGTAATTTTTGCGCAAACACCAACGGGTCAATGATCATGTTGATCATGCTCATCATATCTCCGGTTGAGATCATTAGATCAGTATAAGCATTTCGTTCACTGTACGTCACCGAATTGATCCATAACTCATGATATACCGGACCTTCGTAGTAAGGAAACCAGCCTGCTACTTGTTCAATGCCAAGAATTTCCTGCTGCAGTGTTGATGCATGCTGACGAAGTAATTCCCATGCTGTATAACTGGAAGGCATGTCCGCAGTATCCGGCAGTTTAACTTCAAATTCACGAATCAATCCAATCACGAAATCTAATGGACTCTTAATAATACAGGCGCTTGAATAGGCGAGATTGTAAAAATGCTCGCTTTTAAAAAGAGTGGAAAGAGCGGCTTTGATATCATATCCACTGTCGCGGAAAATTTGTGCAAGTGGAGTGATGATTGTATTTTCAATCGAATCATCAATTTTATAATAAACAAAAAAGCTGTATAGTTTTCTGCAAATAAATTTCGCGCTTTCTGTCGTTGCAAAAATCATCGTCAGTAAATCATCCAATTCATTCGCACCTGCTGCGCCTGATCGACCTGTGATCATTGTATTTCCATAAAAATTCGAAAACGATTTGCTTTTGTCTTCATGACCGCCGGCATCGAAATAGTAATTAAAATTTGTATCGATTGAATGACCAGTTAAAACAACTGCTGCAGCTCGCACATCATCCTCGGTGTAATGTGAACCCGCTCCTTTTCCGATAGTGTACAATTCCTGTAACTCTCGGCCATAATTTTCATTCGGAGCTGTTTTTTTATTGGTGTTACCATTCAAATAAATGAGCATCGCAGGATTAAGCGTGACTGCTTTCACAAGCGCTTTAAAATTTCCCAATGCATTTGTACGTAATACATGGTAATGATCGAACCACAATTTTGCGGGAATATCGCTGAAATGTTGACCGGCATCCATTCCAAAGTGATTATGCCAGAAGATGGTCATCTTTTCGTGGATACTTCTTTGTTCATTTAGCAATTGCCCGATCCACCAGCAGCGCATCGAATCAACTCTTTTAGCGTTCATTTCATCATCGGGATAATCAATACCAGTATTAATCCAGGTATCCCATGCTGCAACGCCTGTCGGATCAGAATATCCATCAGAACTATAATGATTGAGGGGAAGTGACGTAGGCGCCGGAGTTGCCATCAGCAGTTCATCAACTGCCTGCGACATGGATAATGATTTTAAATGATTGACATCATCGATTGTAGCGCCGAACGTGGTTCGTTTGAGGAGATGCACTACTTCGGTCGTATCCCAGGTGCCCGTGTATTCATTGAGGCCATTGCCATCAAAGAAAGAATTCTGTGCACGACTGCTTGAAAGCCTGCTAGCTTTTGGTTTTTCCATAGACATGGTCAGTTTTTGCAGGAATGGATTTGCTGCTTTTGCAGTGCAATTAATGTTCCAAACTGCTGTGCAAAATCTGAAAACGTCTTTTACTAAAATTAATTTTGTGAATCGAGAAATTTCACTCGATTATTTATGGGAAAAATACTTGAGGGATATCCGTTAGATTACTATTTTTCTTTTTCAATCAATGACTCGTCAATAAGATAGCACTCCATTTCAGCGAGAGCGGTACTCGACTTTTGGTTCTCTATTATGAGAATAATTTCGCTGACATCGACGCTGTCGAAAGTTATTATTCTTTTTCTTCCAATTGTCGTTCCCTCAATTTCCCTGATCAATTCATGCTTCTCATTGCTTAGCATCAACTTAAATTTTGCGCAATTCTGCCCCTTGAATAAATTCTCTTTAAGAACTATGCAATTTACCTGATGCTGCTTTTTAAACGAGATTCCAACTTGATATTGCGATGTGATCAATTCGTCAGTTTTGATTTTTCCGTCCGTAAGATTGGGAGCGGGCTGCGCCTTGGCAGCGTACGTGCCGGAGACTTGTGTCTTAAACCCATTTGCTTCTTTCGCAAGATTGTTACCGAAACTTGCATCTCGCAACTTCTTAAATCCTATCAAACTAATACTATCGTGTTCATTGATCAATCCTCTTCTATCCGGTGGCACATTCAATAACAAATGCGCTCCACGTCCAACCGATTTTAAATAGAGATCAAAAAGCGTTTTCGGTGTTTTTACTTTCTCATCTTCTTCCTGGTGATAAAACCATCCTGGGCGAATACTCACATCACACTCCGCAGGGATCCAATTTTTCCCATATACATTACCGTGACTCAGTGTATCATTCGGCGGAGCTCCTTCACCGCGCTTGAATCCTGCCGTATCCAACAAATTCCAATTCGGATCACCGGCAATGCCATTTTCATTTCCAACCCAACGGATATCCGGACCAATATCACTGAATACGACTGTCTGTGGTGCTAAAGTACGCATCGTTTTTTCAAAGCGGCGCCAATCATAAACCTGTTTTTTTCCATTCGGTCCTTCACCATTTGCGCCATCCCACCAAAATTCGAACAGTGGACCATAGTTTGTAATGATCTCTTTCATCATATTTACAAAAACGTCATTGTATCCCGCTGTGCCATATTTTGGATGATTGCGATCCCACGGTGACAAGTAAACGCCGAATTTTAATCCATATTCTTTGCATGCCGTCGCCAATTCTCTCAATACATCTCCTTTTCCATTTTTCCATTTGCTCTCCCGAACGGTATGCTTTGAATATTTGCTTGGCCAAAGACAAAATCCATCATGATGCTTTGCAGTGATGATGATACCACTTGCACCTGCTGCTTTGGCGATCCGGCACCATTGCCGGCAATCCAATTGCGTTGGATCAAAAACCTCTTCATGTTCCGTTCCCTTACCCCACTCAAGATTAGTAAACGTATTCGGTCCAAAATGGGCGAATAAATAAAATTCTATCTCATTCCATTTCTGCTGTCTTGCCGATGGGACAGTCGAAACTTCCTGAGCGGAAGACGATAACGCCGAAGATAGAAACAAGAGCAAAATATACTTTCTCATGATGGCTATTTGGAACTAAAATAAATATTCCTTGCGACTTATCACGTAATTTTGCCTCGCCATTCGATCTGCGTATTTTGCGCAGCTCTCAAAAAATATTTTCTCTCAAAAAATTGATATGGAATATAGAATAGAAAAAGATACGATGGGCGAAGTAAAAGTGCCCGTCGACGCTTATTACGGAGCACAAACACAACGAAGCATCGACAATTTCCGGATCGCTGAGGACATCAATAAAATGCCCAAAGAAATCATCCGGGCCTTTGCATATCTCAAAAAAGCCGCTGCCATCACAAATATGGAAGCTGGCGTATTGCCAAAAGAAAAATCAGATCTCATTGGACGCGTGTGTGACGAAATTCTCGAAGGCAAACTTGATGAATATTTCCCGCTTGTTGTATGGCAAACAGGTAGCGGTACCCAAAGCAATATGAATGTCAATGAAGTCGTCGCGTACCGCGGACATGTGGTGAATGGAGGCAAATTGACAGACAAAGAAAAATTCCTTCATCCCAATGACGATGTCAACAAATCTCAATCGTCCAACGATACTTTTCCGACAGCCATGCATATCGCTGCTTATAAAATCCTCGTTGAAAAAACAATCCCGGGAATTGAGTTATTGAGAAATACGCTGGCCTCAAAAAGCAATGAGTTCATGCACGTAGTCAAGATCGGCCGCACACATTTTATGGACGCGACACCACTCACCGTGGGACAAGAATTCAGCGGTTACGTATCACAGTTAGATCACGGAATCAGAGCGATCAGAAATACATTGCCTCACTTATCTGAATTGGCGCTCGGCGGCACAGCCGTCGGAACCGGCATTAATACGCCACCCGGCTATTCAGAAAACGTAGCGAAGAATATTGCAAAGCTCACCGGGTTACCATTTGTCACTGCGGAAAATAAATTCGAAGCTCTCGCAGCACATGATGCAATAGTCGAATCACATGGTGCATTAAAAACAGTTGCAGTCAGCCTGATGAAAATCGCAAACGATATTCGTATGCTTTCATCCGGACCAAGAAGTGGTATCGGAGAGATTTTTATTCCTGACAATGAACCTGGCTCTTCTATTATGCCTGGAAAAGTAAATCCAACACAATGTGAAGCGCTCACGATGATCGCTGCGCAGGTAATGGGAAATGATGTGGCCATTAACATCGGCGGTGCAACCGGCCATTTTGAATTGAATGTTTTTAAACCAGTAATGATTTATAATTTCCTTCACAGTGCAAGACTTATTGCAGATGGATGCGTCAGCTTTAATAATAAGTGTGCCGTTGGAATTGCACCCATCGAAGCAAATATCAAAAAGCATTTGAATAATTCATTGATGCTCGTTACCGCACTCAATACAAAAATTGGTTACTACAAGGCGGCGGAGATTGCACAAAAAGCGCACAAAGACCATACAACTCTCAAAGAAATGGCAGTGAAATTAGGATATGTCACACCAGAACAATTTGATGAATGGGTTGATCCGTTGAATATGGTGGGGAAGTTAGACTGAGGTTAAGGTCGGAAAGTTTTGTTTCACACAAAGGCACAAAGAGTAGCAAATTGTTGTCACTCTTTGTGCCTTTGTGTGAAAGAAAACTTACTAATGGAAATTAATTTCTCAACCTACTGTATTATTATCTTCTGCGTATTAATATTCACATCATACCCATTGTACAGTCTCAAAATATACACTCCCGGTCTTAAGTTTCCGACATCTATTGTAAAATTTTCCTGGTCAGTTGTGTTTTGTATTACCATGCGACCAGATATATCATACAACTGTACAAAGAAAGGTTTGTGCAACCCACTTTTCACGATCACATGAATATATTTTGACGTTGGATTTGGATAAATCAAAGTGGCTTCGCGATTATTGACTGGTTTGACGGGAATATAGTTGTCGTTACGCGCCAGCGTTTGCAAAAACACCATGCGCAAAATATGTCCCGGCGTTTTTGTTGCAGATTGTGCTCCACTAAATCCACCTGTCGGACCTGATGTCGATCCCGAACTGTCAATCGCCAGAAAAATTGTGTCGCCTGTAGGAGCAATTGCGATATCACGTATTCGATAATCATGCAAATACGGAATTGTATCGATTATCTGTGGCGTGCTCGAACTATCAATTCCACTTCCGTCTGATTTTAGTTTCAACCGGTACATTCCCAATTTCAGGGATGTAACAAGTAAGGAATTGTTCCAGCCAGGAATATACATTTTATCGTAATAGTCGATACTCGACGGTGCAATCGTGGGCCATGTAAAATTGCTTGCGCCACTTGAAGGAACACTTGTTCCACTAACATTGAAGAACGAGAAAGCTGGTTCTTTTACATTATTGGCAGTGCAAAAAGAAGTTTCATTATGAATCGTCTGATTGGCAAGTTTGTCGTTGTTTGGATTTGCATCGGTGTCATTGTAATTATTGTCGCACATACCGGCAACTTTTGGCCATCCGTAATTTCTTCCTGCTTCAATAATATTTACTTCATCATCGGATTTATCACCATGCTCTGAATTATATAATGTCCAGCTTCCACCCACATTGGCCCATACTAATCCCTGGCTGTTTCGATGGCCATATGAGTAAACTGCATTGACCTTACCACTCACTGAATTCGTAATAGGGTTATCGTTCGGTATCCAACGACTATATGCACCATCGTCCGCATCTCCATCCGGTTCTGTATTCAATCGCAAAATTTTCCCCTCGTAAACATCTTTGTTCTGCGCATTATTCGTGCGGAAAGCATTGTTGAATTGTCCCGCTCCCTGGTCACCAATTGTATAATACAAATGATAATTGCCGTCACTCTCCGGGGCCGGACTTATTTTCAATCGACCTGAATTATGGTCGTTACTCCCCATCAGGTCATCAATGACAACCGTTGGCGAACCGAGTGAATGTGTTGATAAATTATAAGTGTAGCGGACAATTTTTGTTTTGTAATAGCAGGGTTGATTGGTTAGTGATCCGCTTCCGGCGCAACTGCTGTTGTTTGGCGAACCAGTGGTAGGGTACACGTCATATACTAATGCGATATAAACGTACGGTTTTCCTGATAATAAATTAGGGTGAATAGCCAAACCCATCAGGCCGCCTTGCGGAGCAGCATAGGACCCTGGAGGATCGTAATAATTAAACGTAGCTAAACTACTAACGTCAAGCAACACACGGTTTCCTTTATCACCCGGATGGATCTTCCAAATTCTATATCGGTGCGCCTCGGTGATCCAAAGTGAATCATCTGGCCCGTAAGTAATTTCCCAGGGAAAGCTCAGGCCTTTATTATGAGAAGGGATGTCATACAACGGATAAAGCGTATCAATTTTGAAGCTTTGTCCATTATAAGTGAGTACCTGTGCTGAAGCCTTTTGGAAAAAAACAATAGACAATGAAAGAAGCAAGAAGCTCTTTTTCATCGGGTATCGGATTTAGTCCATCAATATAAACAATACTTATACCAGAAGCAAGGTTTTATATTAGTAATAGTACTTAGTGACAGTAGGAAAGATGCGGTTGGGCGGGCAGGAGTTATACTATTGCCTCGTTGTTCGCGCAATAGAATTTTGTTTCACACAAAACGCTGGGAATTTAATCGCGTGATTTAAAACTCAAGTCTACAAAACCTGCACCTTGTCATCAACAGCAGAATTTGTTTCAACCGTGACAGGCTGATCCTCGTGATGTTTTCTGAAGAATTTTTTTTGAAAAAGAAGAATAGCAATGACACCGATGGAAATTGATGCATCGGCAATATTAAAAACAGGGCTGAAAAATTCAAAATCATCGCCTCCGACGAAAGGCATCCATTGCGGATAATGTGTTCGAATGAGCGGGAAATAAAGCATATCAACTACGCGGCCGTGTAAAAAGCTTGCATATCCTTTTGCAGGAAAAATTTTCGCGACATGATCAAAAGTACTTTCGTCAAAAATCAAACCGTAGAACATGCTATCAATCAGATTGCCCAATGCTCCCGCAAAAATCAACGCAGCACAAATGATAAAACCCCGATGATATTTTTTTTGAATGATACTTCTGATGTAGAACACACCAAAAATTACAGCTGCAAGTCGAAAAAGTGTAAGTGCCATTTTACCAAACCCACCACCAAATTTCCAACCCCACGCCATGCCCTCATTCTCTACGAAATAAATTTGGAATTTGCTTCCTAATACTTTTATTCCGTTGTCGTATGCAGTCACGGGACTGTGATAATAAACGTCCCACGAATGACTGAGAGGCATATGCGTCTTAACCCATATTTTCAGTGACTGATCCGCTACTATGATCAGTAAAACAATAAAAAAGATCTTTCTGGCCTTCACTTTACTCATTTTAAATTAAGGGGCAAATATAATCACGGATTCGCGGATTTAATCGCGGATGTCGCGGATTTTGGCGGATGTCGCGGATTTTTTTGGATTATACAGGTTGAATTTCATTCCGGATTCATGCTGTTTAACTACTGAAATGAAATAATTGCAACTTGAAATTTAAAAGATCCGCGAAATCTGTCAAATTTCGAGGCATCCGCGATAATTATTCGCCTTCATAATAAATCCTTTTCACACGTTGCGAAACTCCTGTTAAAATTTCATATGGAATGGTACCGGCCCACTGTGCAAGCTGCTGCACTCCTAATTCATTCCCGAATACAATAATTTCATCACCTTCCTTTACATCAGATATACCAGTTATATCAACCATTGTCATATCCATACAAATGCTGCCAATTGTTGGCACGAGGTGGCCTTTTAGCCACATTTTTCCAGTTCCGTTCCCCAGGCTCCTGGGATAGCCATCGGCATATCCAATTCGGATTGTCGCCACCGTTAGTTTCGCTAGTGCAATTCCCTTTCTGTTATATCCAACGGTTTCGTTCTCTTCAAGACGTTTAATTTGTGCGATGGTTGACTTCAATGTTGCTACCTGCTTAAGCTCCAGTTTGTGTGATTCAGCGCTATCGATTCCATATAAACCAATACCCAATCTGACCATATCGAGTTGCCATTGGGGATGGCGGATTATTGCTGCTGAGTTTGCAATATGCTGTAAAAAATGATAATTCACCGATGCTTGCAGTTTGTCCGCGGCGCCAAGAAAAAGGTTCGCTTGTCGCAACGTGAATTCATCCTGCTGATGTTCTTCGCTGGCGGCCAGGTGACTAAAAACACTTTGTATTTTAAAAGGAGAATGTTTCAATCTTTCAATCAGCTCCGTTATGTCTGTTATTGGAAATCCTAACCTGTTCATTCCAGTTTCTATTTCAATGTGAACAGGTAATTCAAGGATTGCCTCTTTCTTAAAAAATGAACTAACGGTGTCCAATAGTCGAAATGAGTAAATCACCGGTTCAAGATTATATTGAAGCAGCGCATCCAGGCTGTGTTCTTCTGTATTCATTACCATAATTGGCATTGTGATGCCAGCCTTGCGCAATTCCACGCCTTCATCAACATATGCAACCCCCAGGTAATCCACTTTATGAAATTGAAGGAACCGCGCAATTTCAAAACTTCCGGTTCCATATGAAAATGCCTTGACCATTGCCATCATCTTTGTAGATGGCTTGAGTAGTTGTTGATATTGTTTCAGGTTATGCGCCATTGCATCCAAACTAATTTCCAAAATAGTCTGATGCACTTGTTGCGATAACAACCTGTCAATTTTCTCAAACTGATACATCCTGGCGCCCTTGATCAAAATCGTTTCGTCGCGAAAATGAAGCCGCGGAATATCATTGATAAAATTTTCTGTTGAAGGATAGAAAACAATTTCATCTGTCTTCAGCTGGTTAAATGCATCTTTGTTTGCACCGATCCTTTCGCCAATGGCAATCAGGCGGTTCACTTTCTTTTCCTTTAGGAGTTTAGCCATTTCTTCATATAACTTTTTTTCCTGTTTGCCACTTTCCAATATATCGGATAAAATCACCGTGTGCTTTGGATGCTGTAGTTGCTGTGATAAAAAATCGAGAGCAATTTTCAATGAACTCATATCCGCACTATAACTGTCATTTATAACCGAACAATGATTAATGCCCTGCTTCAATTCCAAGCGCATCGCGATGGGTGTCAATCTTTCTATCCGATTTTCGATTTCGCCTGGGGTAATATCAAGGAATAATAAAACTGCGACGCAAGTCAGCATGTTTTCTATTGCCGCATCATCAGTATACGATGTAGTGAAAGAAAACTTTTGACCTTTGTATTCGGCCGTGACAGACGTCACTGCACTTTCTTTTTTTATCTTGGAAATATGGAACGCCACATCTTTTGACTTTCCCCATGAAAACAACTGTTGAGTTGAATTCCCAATAACTAATTTGTTTTGCGATGCCAAAACCGCGGCATCGATATCGCGATGATCCTTGCAATAAATCAGTACCGGGGATCTCTTAAACAATTTCAGCTTTTCAAATATTTTCGTTTCCCTATTCTTAAACCCCTCGCTGTGTGCCTCCCCGATATTTGTAAAAACTCCAATCGTTGGAAGGATGATCTCCTCTAGCTTGTCCATTTCATTTGGCAGCGAAATGCCCGCTTCAAAAATTCCTAATTGATGCTTCTCGTTAATCTGCCATACACTCAATGGAACGCCAATTTGAGAGTTATAACTCTTCGGGCTTCGAACAATATTGTATTGATCTTCGAGGAGCTGGTTCAGCCACTCCTTAACAATCGTCTTTCCGTTACTTCCGGTTATTCCGATGACTGGTATATCGAATTGCCTGCGGTGAAAAGCGGTCAACTGTTGAAGCGCATCTAACGTGTCGGACACAAGTATGAGGTTCGCGTCCGGGTATCGGGCGAGCGATATTTCCTTGTACACCACGAAATTTCTCACCCCCCTTTCATACAATTCGTCGATAAATGAATGCCCATCCCTGCGGGGACCAGGCAATGCGAAAAAAAGTGATGTTTCTGGAAAAATCAATCTTCGGCTATCCATCAATAAATGTTCGATCGCATCGTCATGATGAAATTGCAA
>Ga0163162_10003022_pt1 | contig 16075 bp, 17 predicted proteins | sample S55metaG_FD_115310 | JGI IMG/M metagenome (GOLD analysis project Ga0163162, IMG submission 115310) | Switchgrass rhizosphere microbial communities from Kellogg Biological Station, Michigan, USA - S5-5 metaG | ecosystem: Host-associated > Plants > Roots > Rhizosphere > Soil | place: USA...
CATCACGTATAAAGCATAAATTCCAAAATGCTTTTCTGGTTTTTGATGGCCACGATACACTTCAATCGTATAGCTCATCGCCTGAAAGGTGTGAAACGAAAGTCCAATAGGCAAAATGATGTTTAAGATGGGAATCTGTCCGGTTGATTTGAAGGATGCGAGAACAAAATTTATGTTCTCTGCCAAAAAGTTGTAATACTTGAACACGACCAGGATACCCACATTAGCAAAAATGCTTAGCAGTAATAACTGTTTTTTCTTTCTCCTCTTATGCTCTTTGTCAATCCAGATACCGGCAAAATAATCGATCACGATTGTGAAGAACAATATGAATATATATGCCGGAATAAAAAACATATAGAATACGCAACTCGCGATCAACAACAATAACCAGCGAAAACGATGAGGGAGTAAAAAGAAAAAAACCGTTACGAGCGGAAAAAAGAGGGCAAATTCGACAGAGTTGAAGAGCATGAGATTACCGGCTTATGAGCCTGGCCGGATTTCCAGCGTAATTACCGGGTTCTATGATGTCTTTTGTAACAACTGAACCTGCTCCGATAACAACATGATCACAGATTGTAACAGGAAGAAGTGTTGCATTGGAACCAATAGAAACATAATTTCCGATTCTTGTGGCATGCCATTTAGTTTTATCACCTCCTGCCGGACCTCCATCCTGGAACAGATCATTGATAAACATCACACCGTGCCCTATAAAACAATGGCTGCCTATACTTACCAGTTCACAAATAAAACTATGAGACTGAATCTTGGTCCTTTCTCCAATTACTGCGCCCTTCTGAATTTCCGTAAAGGGTCCAATAAAACAATCGTCCCCAATGCTACATCCGTACAGATTTACCGGTTCGATAACTTTCACATTTGTACCAAACTGTACATCTGTTATTCCGGCCTTAGAAAGTAGCGGTCTGTTCAATTTCCCGTTTTGGCACTTTTATAAATCTTTTCAATTATCTCCACTGTTTTCAATCCCTCCATTCCACTGGTCGCAATCGATGCACGGCCATCTAAGACATTTACCAGATTTTCATACACTTTATCATGATTGGACATGGAGCCAACGTACTGGCCATAATTGTTGGCGGGATTCCCCGGAGGGAGATTGCCGATGGGCTCAACTTCAAGGCTCTGGTATTCCAGTTCATTAAGATATTGCCCGCCTATCTTTATAGTACCCTTTTCTGCAAAAATGGTGAGCGAACCCTCCATATTTTTTTTAAATGCATTAACTGTATAGTTAATAGTCCCGATCGCACCGTTTAAAAATTTCAGAATGACCACACCAGTATCTTCAAACTCTATAAGGCCCTGGTGATCAAAATTAGCCGTATGCGCCTGCACCGATTCCACGTCACCTATAAACCAATACAGGAGATCTATAAAATGACTGAACTGAGTATATAAGGTTCCGCCATCAAGGTCTTTTGTTCCTTTCCATGAATTCTTATAGTATTCCGTATTTCTATTCCAAAAGCAATTAAGCTGTATACTATAGATCTTACCAAGCTTTCCCTGGTCAATCAGGTCCTTTACCGCGACAACCGGGGGATTAAACCGGTTTTGTTTTACAATGAAAAGTCTTTTATTAGCCCGTTCTGCCGCCTGGATCATCTCTGAACAATCCTTTGCGGAGATGGCCATTGGCTTTTCGCAAAGCACATGAACGCCGGCTTTTAATGCCTGAATACTATGTGTTGCGTGCAGGCCATTCGGAGTGCAGACCGAGACGACGTCCAGTTCAGGTTTCACCCTAAGCATGTCTTCGAGACTTGAAAAGGCTTCTGTTTTATATTTTTCTGCAAGATCCCGCGCTTTATGAAAATCAATATCACATACAGCGGCTAACTGGCCTGTTTTAGCAATGTGTTCCGCATGACGTTGCGCAATTCGCCCGCAACCTACTATGCCAAACCTCCATTTATTGTTCATCTCCCGATTAATTTTTTAATGGACCGGCGGATAGGCTCCGTCCTGATCAGCATATCCATATACCTTGCTTTCAGTTTTCTATCCGATTTAAAGTCACTATGCCTTTTAACCGGCAAATGCATTATTTTATCAAATTCTATATTATTCAACCCAAATTTCTTCATTACATACTCCTTGTCGGACTGCAACTGTGCCGGTTCATAGAGCGGCTTATCAAGTTCAGTCAGCGCCTCCTCTCTTGTCATTTGATTTGAACAGATTAAGGTGGACAAATGTGCCTTCCTTTTATCAATGTGAAACTTCTCGGGTAATATATAAGCCTGGTAAAATTTGGTAAACTGCGACTCGTAATGTTTCCCGCCATAGTCCCTCCAGCCAAGCTCTTTCTGGATAATATCCTTTACGGCCTTTTTATTGTAAGGAATATAGTTGAGAATGGATACCGGATTTAAGCGGAGAACATTATTATAATACACAGCTTTTTTAAAATCAAAATAGGGATAAGTCTTCAATTTTACTTTGCCATACTTCGAATGAATGTCTTTCAGGTTCGACCAATCCATTTTATCATATAACCAGGAAGGCGGCATAATGTATTCAGTCACAATATTTGTTCCGCTGATAATGTAACCAGTTCCATGTTCCTTGGCCAATTTATACATGGAAGCGAAAATCGCATGGTCAGAAACCACCTCAATATCAACCACCGATGCATAGAGGTAAGCGAGCTGGATATCCCGAAATTCCTCCCAGTCCACCACCAGGCTAACCAGGTCAAATCCGCATCGTGTAATGATATTTTCAATGTTCTTAACTGCCAGTTCAGAATCCCATCCATTGTCCAGGTGCACTGCCAGCGGTCGCAACCCATGCTGTTTTACCAAATAGGCTACATAAGTACTATCCACGCCGCCACTAAGACCAATCAGGCAGTCATATCTCTTTCCTTTCCCATCCATCTTAATACGATGCACCAGTTCGCCGAGCTTTCCCCGACCTTCATCACCCATCAAAACACCTTTTCTGGCAGCATCCTGATATTCATAATAATAATTACATACACCCCTTTCGTCAAAACGGACATCCGGATCAGCAATATTGTCCATCACCGTAAGCGCACATTGTCTGTAGTTTGGATCGTTTTTATCTACAATCATAAGCTAATAAACGTTTCAAAGCCAGTCATACACATATTTTTCCAAATCCTGCTGTGAAGGATAGCTGATCAATACCGCACGATGCGGCCGTTGGAAAACAAAAAAACTACCTGCACTAACAGCTGAAGCACCGTATTGAACAGCTCTTTTAAAATCAGAAAGAGAGGCGGCCCCCCCAATCGCTATCATAGGAATGTTAACCGCATGCGCAACTTTTTCTATCATTTCCAGATCATATCCTTCAAACCCACCGTCTCGTTCGATGGAATTCAGGAGTATCTCTCCGGCCCCTGCTTCTTCCATCTGTTTCGCAAAGAGTATGGGATTTAAGCCGGTGGATGTTTTACCGTTTTCAACATAAACCACAGGTTTCCCGAAAAAATTCTTTTTGTAATCAATGGATACTACTACACTCTGACTTCCAAACTGCCGTGCGATCTCTGTGACCAATTCAGGATTTTTCACAGCTGCACGGTTAAGGATTATTTTCTCTACTCCTACAGAGAGGATATCCCGCACCTGATCAGCATTGATTATGCCACCACCATATGCAATGGGCATAAATGCCTCGCTCACAATCTCTGCAATTCTGGCTATGTTTGGTGGCCGATTCTCCCTGGTGGCGTCAATATCAATTATGGCCAGTTCATCAACTTCTTTTTCATTGAAAATGCGAACGGCATTTATAGGATCGCCTACATATCTGTAGTCTTTGAACCTGACCGACTTCACCAATCCCTGTTTGTGAATCAATAAAGCCGGTATGACACGCACACGTTTCAAATACGGGCAAAGTTTTCAAGAAGTTTCATGCCAAATCTGTGGCTTTTTTCGGGGTGAAACTGGGCGCCAAAAATATTCTTTCTCCCAACAGCCGCTGTAAAATCATACCCATAATGGGCGGACAATATTTCATCTGATTTATCCTCTGGTACCACATGGTAGGAATGAACAAAATAAAACCGAGGTTGCAAATCCAGATCTGATGTTAAGGCAGACTCTTTTTCAATTCTGACATTTGTCCAGCCCATATGCGGAACTTTCAGATCTCCTATTTTCTCTTTCACAAATTTTACAGTCTTTCCGGAAATCCAACCCAAACCCTGTTCAGAACCTTCTTCACTGCTTTCCATCAACATCTGCAAACCAACGCATATACCTAACAAGGGCGTTTTATCATCAATCACTTTGCGGGTGACCACCTCTCTCAAACCCGATCTGTTGAACTGCGTCATGCAATGGTCAAATGCCCCGATGCCGGGCAGAATTATTTTGTCTGCCGTCTCAATTGAAGCCGCATCCGAAGCCAGTTTGGCATCAAACCCTGCTTTCTTAAGCATATTCTTTATAGAAAACAGGTTACCAACACCATAGTCAACGATAGTAATCATCTTGTTTTAACCATTCCCAGGTTTTTCTAATTCCCTCGCCCAGTTTTGTCACTGGATTGATCTTTGTATTCTGTACAATTTTTCTGTTATCCAATACATTTAATCTCACATCAAAAGGTCGTTCCGGCAGGTGATTTATCTGCAATACATTTTGAACATCAAGTTCAGCGTCTATTTTCTCCAAGATTTGCAGAACAGAATACCCTCTGCCGGAACCCGCATTATATATTTCTCCATTTTCTCCAGATTCTGCCAGTTTAATCAGCCAATTGCAAAAATCGTCCACATAGATATAGTCTCTGATATTTTCCCCCCTGCCATAAACAGTAAATGGCTTGCTTTTCATTATGGAAGCCATGGCTGTAGAGACAATACCCTGACCACGGAACGGTAACTGTCCGGGCCCGTAAACATTCGAGGGACGTACAATATGATAGGGCATATCATTTTGCCTGCAATACATCTGTATATATTTTTCGGCAGCCAATTTTATAATGCCGTAATGTGAAGCAGGGTTTGTAGGATGAGATTCGGAAATCAGGTCCTGGGTAGCGTTCCCGTATACTGTTCCGCCAGAAGAAAGGTATACATATTTTCGGGCGTTGATACTTTTAGCAAAATGGAGATTGTCGATTACCAAATTCAAATTTTCTGAGAAATCTTTCCCCGGATGAACCGGATTTGTGTTGGAAATTGAATTGTAGGACAAGTCAAAAACCAGGTAATCGGCTTTGCCAGTTAAGCCCTCCTTAATCTCGCGAAGACTATATTGCTGAATGGAAAAATATTTACTCTCATTGTTTACGGCCGCCGGCAAACTTCTTCCGATGACAATGGTATCTTCCTGATTCACCATTTTTGTCAGGTTGGAACCGATAAATCCATTTCCGCCCAATATAATACACTTCACACCTGAAATCATATAACCGGCGTTTTTAAGAAAGCGGCCAATTCATTTGTTAATTTTACTGCATCACATTGCTCTTTTGCCCTTGCGTAGGCTCGCTCTCGCTTTCTCTGCTTTTCCGACTCGGACAAGTAGTAAAATTCCGAAATGGCAGAAGCAAGCTGAGTGCCCGTAACATCGGGTGGCAATATTTTCCCTACCTCCTCGTCTACGATTTCGGCTATTCCGCCCACTTTTGTTCCCATTACAGGAATAGCAACTGAGAGAGATTCCATAATGGACATGGGTACCCCTTCGCTTGCGCTCACGTTTACAAAAAGATCAAATGTATTTGCCGTATAAAAATCCAACAACTTACGGGAATCAATAAATCCTTCAATAATAAATTTGTCAGTCAATCGATATTTTTGAATAAGCTCTTCAATTTCCTTTCGCATATTACCATCTCCAACGTGTCTCCAGACAATCGGGAAATCTATATGCCTAAGGCTATCAACCATAAGTTCCACCCGTTTAACGGGTGATAAATATGAGCAGCTTACTACCCTTAAAATACCATCGTCAGAACTTCTGCTCTGCTTTCCATTCCCAATTGTACCCAGGCGGAATAATTTATTTTTAAAATTTAAATCCGGATACAACATTTGAATATGCGCCCGTCCTGCTTCTGAAGACGGAGCCACTGTGTCAATACTCCCTAAAAGGAGGCGTCGATAGGGAATATAGTTATTATTGACCGTTTCAAATAAATCATAGCGGTGCATGCGGACAAATGTTTTGAAGCACCTTTTGGTATGAATAAACGGAAGGAATTCTGCAGATCCCTTCCCCCAAAAAAAATACAATATGGTATCCTTGTTAAGGTTTTTTTCTACCTCTCTGACAATCTCGTTTTCCATCAATCTGATAACCTGGAGGCTGGAATAGAGCCAACTGCTAAATTTCGCTCTGCTTTTATAGACTTTCTTAACAATAAATTCCTCGAAAAACGCCTTCCTGAACCGGCTGGACAATACCTTTCGAATTCCGGCCGGATATTTAAAAGAGAAGGAAGACTCCCGGAACAGAGGCCCTGAAAGCTTCACACCCACTGGTAAGGGTTTTGGGGAATTAAAATTGCCATCATAGGAAAAGGGAATCACGATAATCTCATCAAACTGATTCACTAATATTTCCAATTCATTCGATTTCCAAAGTTCACCGATGCCATACGGGTAGGAGGCTGTAAAATAGTAGAGCTTCATTTGTCCTTAAGCACCCTGAATCCTTGCCGGACTATAAATTTTATTGTAAATCCGATCTGTCAATGAAAGAATTATCGCACAAAATATCTTCAATCGGGAATTCTGGATGTTCTTTTTCTCACGCATGGCTGTTTCCAGCGGCTTTCCCAGATTACTAATCCTATAGTGATTAAACAATACTTTCAGCATTCTAATTTGCGCTTTCCCGGCTCCAGTCACATGATTTTTACTGAGAAAGCTGAATATTGTCATTCGCTCATGGAATGTGTCTATTTTGGAATGTTTTGCCCTGACGGAAATAGGCGTTAAACGGAACTTATTCAAGGGTTCCGCGATAAAATAGATATCAGATCTAAGAAGCATTTTTATCCAGAGAAACCAGTCCCCGCAAAGTTTCATGCTTTCCTCAACCCCTCCGGTTCGGAGATAAATGTCCTTCCTAAAAAGTACAGCACTTGCGTTAGGTATGGTATTCTCATAAACCATCTTTCCCGCTATTTCACGAATGCCTTCATTAAAATATGAGTGTTCAAAAGCTTTAGAAAACCGGTTATGGCCGGCAAAGCTCGAATAACTTTTCCCTGATTCAACTTCAAATTCTATGCTTTGTGAAAAAACAATACCCGCTGAGGGATACTCTTTCATCTTTTCAATTGCCTTTTCCAAGAAAGTCGGCTCGCAAGAGTCATCACTTTCCGCTATCCAGATAAAAGATCCCTTAGCGAGATTAATCCCCTTTGCCCATTGTCTAAAGGGCGAACCGCTATTATGAGCATTGTATTCGATATGAGAAACTCTTTTATCTAAACGATACAATTCGATAATCTCTCCGCTATTATCAGAGGAATGATCATCGAGAATTATAAGCTCAAAATCCTGGTAAGTTTGATTAAGAATAGAATCGATCCTCTCTTTCAGATAATTCTTATGGTTATAATTCGGCAAGATGACTGATACTTCAACCATTCAAAACTGCATCTCTTGTGGCTTCCAAATACTTAGTACCCCACTTCATGTCCGGTTCTAAATGATTACCCTCAGCCCATTCGTTCCAGGCATTGATAAATATTAAATTCTCTTCGCCGGATGGAGGCTTAAAATTTCGACAATGAAAACTTAGCCATTCCTTGTACTTTTCTGGGTTTGCATTTTTAAAAATAAAAGACATTTCACCCCTCCTGGCTGTATTGTCCCATGATGGAGTAACCCCCGGAAAACGAATATAGTCATCAGGATATTTGTAAGTTTCTTTTAAATAATTTACAAATTCATTGTAGTCAATATGCGAAAATTTTTTCTTTATAAGAATATCCTGCTTCTTTTTATCTCCGGAAAGATGATACCATTTAAGAATGGACCGCTCGAGTACATTATTCTTGAAACGGGGAGTTAAAACATTTTCCCTGTATTCACCAAGGGTTTTAGAAAATGGCTGAAATTCAACTGCTGCATCAAATCCATCCTTCATATATTCAGCACCTTCATTTCCAAAACTATCTATCCGGCAAATATATAATTCAAGACCTGCCTTCGCTGCTTCTTCCCTCCATATCGCAATTGTCTGTGCAGGATTTGGAAGTAACGTTGTCTTATAAACAATAAAAACCGGTTTATCATGGATGCGGATATATCTTATATCCTGAAAAAAAGGTATGAGGCTTTGAATATGATTTCTGTCATCTTCAAGGCTATAGTTCTGTTTTAGTAGAATTTCATCCTCACTTCCATCCCATATTCTTGTCCAGTTTTCATTTGCCCAGCATAACATGAAAGGAAATTCTGGTTTGCCACTTTCAAATACTTCCTTGAAGGGACGCTCGAGAATTCTCCTTCCGTTAAACCAGTAATGATAATAACAAAAGCCATAGATACCGGACTCTCTTGCCATTTCTGCCTGCCTTTCTCTAACTTCAGATAATCTAAGGTCATAGAAACCCAGTTCGCCGGGCAAATGAGGTTGGTAATGTCCTCTAAACCGGGGTTTGGCCTTGACAACATTTGTCCATTCCGTAAAACCTTTACCCCACCAAATATCGTTCTCCGAAATGGGGTGAAACTGTGGAAGAAAAAATGCGATGGGTCTTAATTTCATCTCAATAGGACTTTGTCATTCCAACCAACACTCTGTTTAATATATATCTTAAATAATTTGATTTTCTCTGCATACCTAAAACTTCCTGAAAGCGAGTAAACTTTGGATCATTTAGTGGCTTGTCAAAAACCGATGTTTTAAAATATTTGATAATGTTGTGTACAAAATTTTTCGAAAACGCATCATCCTCGCTACTTCTGGTCGTTAACCCACCGCCGTAAAATTTTGCAATAATATTATTAACATACAAAAAATCGGTTTTTGCGAAACAGCGCAGGTTAAAGTCCCAGTCAGCACAAAGTCTGTATTCAATATTGTAGGAGCCAATTTCCTTTTTGACAAAATCGGACCGATAAAAAATACTTTGGTGGCAAATGTTCTTGTTTAGGATCTTGGCTTTGTCAAACGGCCCATCGTAAATCTGGTTGTCTTTTGCCCAGGCAGAATCACCCACCATACACACATTACCATATACTACTTTGTTCTCAGGCAGTCTGAGGATGTCCGAAACAGATGCAAATACCTGGTCATTGTACAATCGGTCATCAGAACCCAGAAACAACAACCAGGATCCGGTGGAGATGGCCATGCCCTTGTTCATTGCGTCATAGATGCCTTTATCCTTTTCGGAAACAAATTTTATTCTTTCGTCATACTCATGGTAATCTTTGAGCAGTTTCACAGATCCGTCTGTTGATGCTCCGTCCACGACAACTACTTCGAAGTCTTTGAATGATTGGTCACCAACGCTTTTCAATGTTTCCGGAAGTGTCTTAGCTGAATTCAGAGCCGGGATGATTATGCTGATCAGAGGAGGGTTCACGAGTTAAATAAACACTCAGACACCTGTAGGGGTGAATGAATTTCGTTTTCGGTTAAATTTCAGTTTCACTGGTGAAGGACAGATATTCGGGCCGAACAGTTTATCCTGTATACTTCCGGGCAACCATGAATATTTCAGTCTTTTATCGCGATTTCTTTCCAGTTTCCGGAGGGTTTCTTTGTCTGCAGAGGGCAATGTGGCAATTTCCGCATCAATGATACGGTCACACTCCGACAAGTACTCATCGTAATGAACCACGGACAACTGGCCACTGTTTCTCATCCTGAATGCGCCAATCAAAGCATCCGTTTCGACGAGGTCGGCATACCGGAAAAACCTCATCCAAAGTTCAAAATCTCCGGCATACTTGTATTTCCGGGAAATTTCAGCTCCTGCTTTTTCCCAGAGATTTCTTCGCCAGAAAGTAGATTCCTGCTGGATAAAGACTCCGTCCCGGTAACTTTTGAGGTAAAAAGAATATTTCGAAGAACGTTGCTTTCGATGATCGACAATACGGCCCGTTGCGTCAATCACCGTCGGGTAGCCCTGCAGCCAGTTTAGTTCCCTGTTATTTTCAAAAATATCAGCCACCGTAAAAAGTGATTTCCGATGGAGGATATCGTCGGCATTTAACCATCCCATGATCTCTCCTGTAGACCGCTGAAATCCCTTTTGAAGGGCATCGTACAGCCCGTTATCCTTTTCAGAAACCCAGGATGAAAGGTTGGCACTGTATTTTTCGATGATGCTTACTGTCCTGTCTGTACTGGCACCATCAACAATAATATATTCGAGGTTTGGATATCCCTGGTTCAATACGGAGAGTATGGTTTCTTCCAGGTATACCTCCTGATTAAATACCGGAGTTATTAGTGTAATTTTCGGGAACTCAGCCGGCATAGGAATTATTCTGAAATACGGGATGCTCTTTTCTTATAAAAAATGCATCACATTGCCAGAAGGCCTGGTCTGTCGGCCTGCGCATGATATCTACTACGTCGAACAAACGAAATCCCTGTTTGTCCATGTATTGGCAAAGTTGCCAGAACAACAGGGAACCCGGTGCAATATAGAAACCGTAACATTCTATGATCAGGAAAAGCGTTTCCTGCATTGTCTTTTCAGCACCCTGCAATATCGGCACTTCAAATCCGTGTGTATCCAGCTTTATGGCAAATGGAGGTTTCAACTGGTCACGGGAGACCATCGCGTCAATGGAGTCGATTTTTACTTTCCTGATCCTGCCCGTCGATCCCGCCGAAGCGATACCGCTCCCGTCCAGGTCATCGGAAACGTAAAATTCCGTTTCTCCCTCTTTACTACCGGCCGCAGCAAATACCAGTTCGATCTGGCCAGGGTGTGTGTCCTGCAATTTCTTCAACACGTCCCTTCGTTCTTCGAGGGGTTCAAACAACTGATAGCGGGCTTTAGTCCATACTTTAATGGCTTTTTCAGTCCATGTTCCTTCAGCAGCGCCGACATCGATAATGCTTTCTGGGATCAGTCCGATGGATTTTAGCCGTTGAAAGCCATCCTGCATACCATTGCCGTATCCATCTGGTAGCTGGGGGCTATGGCTGCCCGTCCGGCTTATCTCAAAACCAAGCTTATGGACACTCTTTTTTATCAGGCTTTTAAACATTCCCGGATCTAGTTATTAACGATGGATCTGTACACAGCGGCCGTCTGAAGCCGGCATTTATCCCAACTGAATTTTTTGAACTGCTGACGACCTCTTTCAATCATTCCGTTGCGCGCTTCACTATTGTAAAGGGCTGAATGTAATGCATCCTGTACCTGGTTAATTTTTTTTGGATCAAAATATATCGGTCCATTGCCGCCCACTTCTTTAAGAGACCCACGGTCGCTTGACACCACGGGGCAATCTGTCGCAAATGCTTCAAGCAGCGGAAACCCAAATCCCTCATACAGGGAGGGAAAAATAAACACCCGCGCATTTTTATAAACCCATGCCAGTTCGTTATCCGTCTTTAAATAAATGTGTCTCACCTGCGAGCCTATGCCAAGTCCGCTGAAAAACTGGTGTTCCTCTTTTGAAAACTCATGTCCCGTGCAAAGCAGTTGCAGGGTCCTATCTTGTTTGAGGAGATCTGATATGGCGAGCGCGGTAAAATAAAAGTTCTTATATGCCCACCTGGCGCCAGTGTATAATATATAATTTTCGATTCCGTCAAGTCTGGATGGTCTGGAAGCGATAATCTGGTCGAAATCGGAAGCCAGTGGAATGGCATGAACTTTTTCCTGATCGGTCTTAAACAAGCTTATCAAATCATTTTTCGTAGTTTCAGAAATCGTAATTACAGCCGCCGCTCTATTGCATAGCAGTCTCTTATTAGTACTGGTCTTATCGCCTGGCGAATAGAACTCACTGCAGATCTCGTGAATCATATCGTAAACCGTCACCACAAATGGCTTCCTTACGGCATCGAGAAAATAGGGGTCAAAATAGGTAGGATGAAAAAGGTCAAAATCACTCTTTTCCAGTTTCGCAATTGTCGCTGAATAGTTGTCTTGTAAAACGGCCTCAGCACTTATACCGGCTTTACGCTTGATATATCTCATTCCCCTGGAGAAAAGATCGGTTTCTGCCATTCTTGGAATTTCAGCCTGCGCTACGTCTCCGGTGATCCTTTCCACCAACAAGTCTGTGCCGCTCATTTTTAAAAGCTCATTGAAATACCGGCTTACACCGCCAAATTTCTGCAATTCAAATATCTGGTTGTCAAAAAGTATTCTCATCCTATCCAACTCTTTCCATTCGACCGCTTCTAGTATTAAAAACCTCCAATCCAGAAATGGCTTTCAGCCTATTCTCATTCCTAATATATGTCAGTCTACCTTCAGCATCTCTACTCTCCGAGAACTTTGATAGCACATAACCTTCTTCCGGATTTAACGGTCGAAGACCCTTCAATTTATCTCTCCTTACAAAATACGCATTATTGCCGTTTGAATTACAACCAATGAAATCATAGCCCTTCGTTGAAGCAAGATCATATGCTGATAATATTGATGTCCCGAAATAAAGGTTTGAAAAATGAGCTTCCGTTCTATTAAATTTCGGATTATATGGAATTGTCCATGGATTGGTTACGCCGAACACACTATTATATTCCAAAATAACGATAATAGGCTGGACAACTTGGATAGCCTTCCAAACCCAATAGTCATTCCCGTCTATGTCAATATGCAAAAGTCCGATATCCCCCGTAAAACCGTATTTGGATATGGTATCATTTATATTTTCTGCATTCACAAATGAGCAGACAGCTGTTAAATCAAATTGCCAACTAATATCTTCTTGTTTTACAGCCTCGATATTTCGTTCCGACCCATCTATAATCAATCCCCGCCAATTATCATTTACTAACAAAAACCTTGTGTTCGCTTCCCAATAGCTTTCAACTCCAAATTCAATAAACTCCTTTTTTTGAATATCCAAATAGTTAATCAAATAATTTATAATTCCGTCATCACCCCATTGAGAATAAACCTTAAACTCGGATTTGCGTATATCTTTCCTTATCTCGTCAGAGTAAAGTAACAAATTCATTTTACTAAGCATCTTACCGTTAGATATTTTCACCTGCTCCAGATTATTACTCAAAGATGAAATACTGGACTCCAACCGCGCAATATTTCCAGTATCTGGCCTTAGAAAAGATCTTAAGGAATCAAAATAGTTTCTCATGTCAGGAAATGAGCTTTCGCACTATCTTTTTTAGTAAACTCCCAATGCTTTCTTCTGAAACTTTCAATTTTTGCTTATTATATTCTTGCAACAAATCCTCAGAAATTGAAATAGGAATCCCAGTGTCTTTGCTATCTAATAATTTTCTACAAATCAATGAAGCACCATATATGTCCTTGATTCCAAAAAGTCTCGGATCTATGGTTGCGTGTTGGCAAAACTCCGTATGTTCGTTACTAAAATTTGGATAAAACACATTCCTATCGATGAACAGATCTTTCAGCCTTTTTAAATCCTCCTTATAAATCTCATATTGCTCAAAATCCTTCGCCATTCCGAGCGTTGTGCTCTTCTCAAAAAGCTGATTCGTAGAAACCATATTGACAAGAAGGTTTCGATAATTAATATTAAATGCCTTATTATCTAGTGCATAATTTTCTTTGAATTTTAGCATCTCCAGCCATACAAAAGTAGACAGTACCAGTTTTTGAAACACTGGAATTTTATATTTTTCATAATACATAATCATATTATGCTTTTGCAAATATTCTTTAACTATGGAATGATTTGGATTTACCATCCCTAATGCCCCATTACTTTTGGCGGAGGAGCCCAAAATAACAAATGGCTTGTCTGTAATAAAGTAATTTTCTGTTTTGTAAGCTATAACAAAGCCAGAGTACATGTCAATTGAAGCCGAATTTTGAAAAAAACTTCCCTTTTCTTTTACTACGTCATCAATCAAATCTCTCTTTATAAACGAATAGTAAATCATAGGCAAATCAGAATAGCGAATTTCAAAATTGGCTACTTTTTTTAACATGGACTTGCTATTCACTTGGATAATCGGTCGCTCTAGAGGATATGCCATAATTGAGTTTGGATCCCACAAGGAACCAATCCATCCATAACCGATTCGCGGGCATTTTACAACATCAGCGTTATGTTCTCGAATAAAATTAAAGACATATTTTAATGAGTTAATGACTAATCCATCATCATCTCCAATACAGATGATGTACCGTCCTGAAGCTTTAGAAAGAGCGAACTCGTAATTATCAGTCATTGATAATATAGAGGTAGGTCTATGATATTTTATCTTATCATCATTAAGTTCTTCTAAAATCGCTAACGTTTGTTTGCTTTCCTCATCATCACTATTGTCTGAAACTATTACTTCGTAAGATTCAAAATCCTGATCTAACAAAGTCTTTAAACAGTAAAATAGTGTTTCATTCCTATTACGTGTGGGTACACAAATAGTAAAAAATGGAGTGTCTGTGTTCATTACGTCACTAATTTCCTAAATCCTCTCGGAATACCTGTCGTCTGTATTTAGCCTTTGATTCTTTAAGAATTAATTTTCCTGTTTCAGGATCATTATATACAAGAGTATTTGGTGGAATATCTCTTTCAAAGACGGAAGTATTGTTAGAAATTGATACATTTTCGCCGATTAAACAATTTCCGATTACACTACTATGAGATGTTAATGTCACCCTTTTCCCGAACTTGGGATAATTTCCATTTTGAGAACCAACTGTACAGCCATGCATCGCGATAAAGTAATCTTCATATTTCGCTTTACCCAACATGGTCCCAATACCATGTGAGATAAAAAATATATTAGGTAATTCAGTGTCGTACATGCAATCAAACGTATGTAATGATTTATTTAGATAGTATAACTTACTTGCCACCTTTGGATCTGCGCCCTCTTTCCACAATGTGTTTGCCAAAAACCAAAGGAAAATGAGGTATTGATCAGAGTACAAATGATTTAAAATAGTTTGTCCATTCTTGTTATACCTTTCATATACCATATGCTGGAAGCAATGTTCGATTCGATTAATAGTTAAATCAAATACAGAATCAAACTTTCCAAGATCAATAAGATTGTTATCGGGGAAGAAATAATTTAATTGCTTTGATACATACTGTTGTAGATCATATTTTGACAAACTAAGATTCATAAAATTGTTAACTATTTTGTCTTACAACATTTGCTGGTGTTCCAAATGCAACAACGTTGTCAGGGATATTTTTCAACACTAGTGATCCAGCACCGATAATCGTGTTTGAACCGATGGTTACTCGTGGCGCGATGATAGCACCAGTACCAATAAAACTTTTTTCACCAATTCTAATGCAACCAGCCATTTTGACTCCCGGACCAATATGTGCTCCATCACCTATATCACACTCATGGTCTATACTCGCTGAACTATTAACTATCACCGAAGTACCCAACAACGTTTTTGTCGCCACAACAGCACCAATCATAATTTGACATCCTTCGCCCACAATTACGTCATCTGCGATCATTGCTTTAGAATGTATTGCTCTTATTGAAAGTAGACCTCTTTCCTTTAAAAAATTATGAACTCTTAATCTATCTTTACCTTTCGCACCACCTATAGCAACGACAAAATGAATTTCTTTTAAAGGTGCCATGAAATCAAACAATTCACTTTCTTCGTGAAATAGAGGCACATCCAAGGGGGAACTCACCTTGATGTCTTTATCAAAAAGTGCGACTAATTTATATTCTGATTTTTTAAAAAGTTCGTCAAGTACAAGAGATTGACCTGTAGCACCCCAAATTAGGAGATTTTTCATTTTACAAAAAAGATCTTTAATTTATCGGCTACATAAATTGCATCGGATTTTTCCATATCATGATAACTAGGCAGGTTGATGCCCCTTTCATATATGTCGTATGAAACGGAATTGGCAGGACGCTTTTCGAACATTGGCAAAGTAGACAAAGGATAAAAGAAAGGCCTGCTGTCGATA
>Ga0163162_10003023_pt1 | contig 16074 bp, 19 predicted proteins | sample S55metaG_FD_115310 | JGI IMG/M metagenome (GOLD analysis project Ga0163162, IMG submission 115310) | Switchgrass rhizosphere microbial communities from Kellogg Biological Station, Michigan, USA - S5-5 metaG | ecosystem: Host-associated > Plants > Roots > Rhizosphere > Soil | place: USA...
GTGTGGAGATTTCTGATGGGCCTCGCGCTCGGCGGGCTGCTGCCGTGCGTCGCCAGCGTGATCCGGCACAACGTGCCCGCGTCGGTGGCGGGCGGCATGCTCGGCTATTCGACATCCGCGCAGTACGTCGGGCAGGTCGTGGGGCCGCTCACCGGCGGCTTCTTCGGCGGGCACTTCGGCATGCGCTCGGTCTTTCTCGGCACCGCGGCGGTGATGGTGGCAGGCGCGGTCTACAACCGCGTCGTCCAGACGACGGTCGCGAGGACCGCCCGCAAGCCGGCGGGCGCCTGCGCGGCGAAGTGAGGCGCCGAGGTGAGCCGGTGAAGTGGGCCGGTGAACTGGGCCGGTGAAGCAAGGCGCAAACGGCCGCCGCTTCGCCCGCGCTACGACGGCGCGTGCTCGCGCAACGCCTCGGCCTTGCGCTGGATCTCCGGGTCGTGCAGCGCCGTGGCGGGCTTCAGCAGGTGCCTGACTTCGACCATCAGCTTCTGGACGTCCGCGTCCTGGATCGCGAGACGGTTGAGGACGACCTGCATCTCCAGGGTCTTCTGAAAGTCGGCGGGCTTTTCGCCGCGCGTCTCCGGGTACACGAGGTCCGCAAGCTCGGCCATCTTCCAGGCGGTTTCGATGAGCGGCACGGCCCCGCCCAGAAACCTGGGCGCGAGCGTGGCGAGCGAGCCGGAGTCGCTGCCTTGCGCGTCAAGCAGATCGCGCAGCTGCAGCGCTTCCAGTGCGGCGACGGCCATGCCCTGCCCGTACACCGGATTCAGCCGGCAGATGGCATCGCCGATCGGCAGCAGGCCGGCGGGCAGGCTGTCGAGGCGCTCGAAATGGCGCCAGCGGCTCTCCTGAAAGCCGAACCGCAGAATCTCGCCGTGACGCCGTCCCTTCCTGAGCGTGTCGTAGATCGTGGGCGTATCGAGTCCCTGTGCGAACGCGAGAAACGCTTCTTCGTCGACGGGTGGCCGGTCCTCGCCGCGGCCCGCGAACAGCACATACCAGAAGCCGCCTTCGCGCATCATCATGAAGCCGCAGCGGCTGCGCTCCGGCGCCTTCGCGAGCGTGAGCGCGACCTTGAAATCGGGCGTCGCGTCGGGAGGAAACGAGTAGGTCGCGGTGCCGTAGGTGAGGTCCACGCCAACGACGCTCTCCTGCGGCACCGGCCGGCCCGCTGCCTTCAGAAAATCAAGCGTGGGCACGCCGCGGCCGGACGCGTCGACGACCAGATCCGCGGCCAGCACCTCCTGCTCGCCTTCGGGCGATTCGACCCGCACGCCCGCGACGTCGCCGGACGGCCGCGCGACGATCTCCATGACGCGCGTCGAGTCGCGCAACATGACGTTCTCGTGCTCGGCGAGCCGGTTGCGAAGAACCGCTTCGATCAGCGGCCGCGACATCAGGAAGGTGTGCACGTCCAGATGGCGCCGCGGAAAGGGCTGCAGGCCGGGGACTTCGATCAGCGCGTCGGCGCCGGCATCCGAAACGAGGGCGCCCGCCTGCGTGAGGCTGCTCGCGAGACCGGGGAACAGCTTGCTCAATGCGGCCATGCCGCCCGCGAGGAGGCCGTGCGGGTGCTTCCCTTGCGGCACGCCGGGCCGCGCGGCCGCACCGGGCGGCAGCTTGTCGCGTTCCACCACGACGACCTTCGAGAAATGGCCGGCGAGCGCCGCAGCGGCCGACAGCCCGCCGATTCCCGCGCCAATCACCACCGCGTGCCTGCCTGCGAACCAAGTCGACATGTTCCGTTTCGCTCGTCGATGAGCCGCTGGCGCTCTGCCGCCTGCCCGCTCCGGTTGACCGGTCGATGACCGGTATTCGAAGCACAACACGCGTCGGGCCGCGTTTATTCCCCCGCGGCGCCCGCGCTCGCGAGTACCGCGTGGCGCCCCGCGACTGCAAGCATTGCGCCCGCGCTCGGGCGGATGACGAATCGGCGGTTCACAAGCCTCTCCCCTTCACGGAAACCGGCGAATCGTTCCCGGCCCGCCTGACGGCGCGGTGCGGCAGGTCATCCGAACGTGAATGCGTACGCGTTCACGCCCGGATCGAGAAACTCGATGGCAAAGGTCCGGTCCCGCACCGGCCCGCTCTGGCGGACCAGCTGGTACAGACGCGGGCTGTCGACGGTGCCGCTGCCGTCGGCGGCAACGTCCGTCCCGTGCGACGGCCCGGGCGGCGCGCCGTCGATGGTCACGCGGAAGCGGACCGGCTTCGCGTCGGCCCCGGGGCCGAGCACGAGATGCAGATCGCGCGCATGAAACCGGTAGACGATCTTGCCCGGCCCGCTCGCGAGCTGCGCCTGTTCCGCGCCCACCTTCCATGCGCCGCCGAGGGCCCAGTCGTTGAGCGCGAGGCTCTCGGGTGCGCTGTACGTGCGGGGTGCGTCGGGCAGGACGCGCTCGGGCGACGCGAGCCCTTCTGCCTGCTTGTAGCCCACGTACGTCTCGGCGGAGAGCAGGTCCCGGCCGTCCGAGGCGGCCTGCGTGCCGCTCGCCTTCTCGCTGGCGGCGGACGCAGGCGATGCCGGGTGTCCCGCATCCTTCAGCAGCTGCTGGACGACCCGCTCCGACTTGTCGTAGGCGCCTTCGCCGAAGTGATGATAGCGGATGTCGCCGCGCGCATCGATGACATAGAAAGCCGGCCAGTACTGGTTGCCGAACGCGCGCCAGATCGCGTAGTTGTTGTCGATGGCGACCGGATAGTCGACACCCAGATCGCGCGCGGCCTGCTTCACGTTCCCGACGTTGCGCTCGAACGCGAATTCCGGCGCATGCACGCCGATCACCACCAGCCCCTGATCGCGGTATTTCTTCGCCCACGTCTTCAGGTACGGCAAGGTCCGCAGGCAGTTGATGCAGGAATACGTCCAGAAGTTGACGATGACGACCTTGCCTCGCAGCTGCTCGTTCGTCAGCGGCGGCGAATTCAGCCATTCCACGGCACCGGACACGTTCGGCATCTTGCCCTCCACGGGTAATTTCATTTCGGCTGGCTTCGCGGACGAGCTGGTGAACAGGTCGGTCAGCGAGACCTTGACGAACCCGTCCGGTGTCGCCGACCGGGCCAGCGAGCCGCTCGTTTCGGCCGGCTTGACCGACGGCGCCGCGCGCGGCGACAGCCGTTCGACGAGCTTCTCCTCGATGCCGGCCGTGACGTCCACCGACACGCGGGCAAGCGTGCCCGTATCAAATCCCGTCGCGATGGCGGCGACGCCGAAAAGCAGCGCGGCTCCGGTTGCGCGGCGCACGCGGTTGCCGGCGTCGAGCGAACGCTTCATCGCGGCCAATACGCGCCCGCCGGCCAGCAGCGCGACAGCGAGCGATGTCGCGGCACCCGTTGCGTAGCTCAGGAGCAGCAGGGTCGTGCCGGCGTTCGCCCCGTTCAGGGCCGCCCCTGTCAGCACGAGGCCCAGGATCGGGCCGGCGCACGGCGCCCAGAGCAGGCCCGTCGCCACGCCCAGCACGACCGAAGTCATCACGCGCGGCTTCGCGCTGTCTTCGTGGACGAATTGCGCGAGACGGCTTCCCGCGCCCACGAGGGGACGCATGAGACGCTCGGCGAACCCCGGAAAGAGCAGGGCGAAGCCGAACACCGCGAAGAGCGCCAGCGCGATCCAGCGTCCGTATTGATTGGCCTGGGCAACCCAGCCGCCGCCCACCGCGGCAAGACTGGCGACCGCCGCGAAGGTGAGCGCCATGCCGGCGAGAAGCGGCAGGCCGCTGCGAACGAACGGCTGGCCCGCGCGCGAGAATACGAGCGGAAGCATGGGCAGGATGCAGGGACTCAGGATGGTGAGCACGCCGCCCAGATACGCGAGGAATATGAATAACATGGCATTTGCCTTGTGCTTTTTCGGCTTCGTGAAAAGCCGTTGTCGATAGTGTTGAGGGGCATTCCGGGGCGAACCGTTTTGGGCAACGCCCGTCGAAACGGGCCGCAGCCGCCTCCGGCTGCGACCGGAGGCCCGGTCAACTGCCCTGGTAGAGCGTGCCCTTAAGGTAGGCGAGCTGGCCGCTCCTTTGCGCCTGCACGAGTTCGTCCCGTACCTGCGCGCGGGTGCGCACCTGCGCGTCACGCGCCGACGGGCCGTTCCAGCCTGCGGTAGCCTGCGTGCCGGCGGCCGGCGCGGTCCCGGCGGCCTGGGCAAGTCCGGTGCCGGCGAATGCAACGAACGACACTGCGATCATCAAAGCCTTCATGGCGCTCTCCTTGAATCGTCTGGATGAGGTGGGCGGCCGGATGTCGAATGGCGGGAACCGCGAGGTGCAGGTTCAGGGAAAATCCGGCGTTGATGCATTTGAACGCGCGGACGTATCGGGCTTGTGTCGGGGAAAAGGGGCGAGTGCAATGTTATGTATCAGCGCGACGGGCAGATACAATGCGACACAAAAGACGGTGGGGGTTCGCGTTATAAAGCAGGCTCAACATCCCGGGAGCCAGCCATGTCGAATGAGCCATTGAAAGGGTCGTGCCATTGCGGCACGGTGCAGTTCGAAGTCCGCACGCCCGTCAGCCCCGCGGCGCGCTGCAATTGCAGCCTGTGCCGGCGCAAGGGCGCACTCATGTCGCCGCCGTTTCGCGCCGCCGAGCTGAAAATCGTCGGCGGCGAGGATGCGCTCACCCTGTACCAGTTCAACACGCGCGTGGCGAAGCACTACTTTTGCCGGCACTGCGGCATCTATACGTTTCATCAGACCCGCAAGGATCCCGATCTGTGGCGGGTGAATATCGGGTGCCTGAAAGATGTCGACGGGTTCTCGCTCGAATTCAGCGTAGCCGACGGCGCGCGCCTCTCCGTCGTGGAGGACGCATGAAGCGCCTGATCGCCGCGTTCATTTTCCTGCTCGGCGGTATAAGCTTCGAGCTGAGCAAGCCTGTCAACTGCTCGATGATCCATACCCGCCAGACACTGCGAAAACGTTCGACACCATGATTTCAGCGACGGAAAAGCCCGACCACATTCTGATCGTCGACGACGACCGTGGAATCCGCGAACTGCTCGGCACCTATCTGACGAAAAACGGCATGCGGACTTCGCTCGCATCCAACGGCCGCCAGATGTATTCGCTGCTCGAGCAGGAGACGCCCGACCTCATCGTCCTCGACCTGATGATGCCCGGCGAAGACGGGCTCGTGCTGTGCCGCGAGCTTCGTGCGGGGCAATGGCGGACGGTGCCGATCCTGATGCTGACCGCGCTGAGCGAAGAAGCGGACCGCATCGTCGGACTCGAGATGGGCGCCGACGATTATCTCGCCAAGCCGTTCGCGGCCCGCGAGCTGCTTGCGCGCGTGCGCGCGGTGCTGCGCCGCGCGCGCATGCTGCCGCCCAACATGCAGGTGAACGAGACCGTGACCGTCCTGCAGTTCGGCGACTGGCGGCTGGATACGGTCGCACGGCACCTGATCGATTCGAGCGGCACGATCGTCGCGCTGAGCGGCGGGGAATATCGCCTGCTGCGTGTGTTCCTCGATCATCCGCAACGCGTGCTGACCCGCGAGCAACTGCTCAATCTGACGCAGGGCCGCCGCTCCGACCCCTTCGACCGCTCGATCGATCTTCTCGTGAGCCGCCTGCGTCAACGCCTGCAGGACGAGGCGCGCGAGCCGCGCTACATCAAGACGCTGCGCAGCGAGGGCTATGTGTTCTCCGCATCGGTCACGGTTCAGGAGGCGTCGCGATGAACGCGGCTTCCGCGCTGCATTGGCCTCGAACGCTCTTTGCCCGCCTGACGCTGATCCTCTTCTGCGGGTTGCTGCTTTCACAGACGCTGTCCGCCACGCTCACGCTCCAGGAGCGCGACGACGCCACGTTCACGATGATGACGGGCTATATCGAGCGCGAAGTGGCGGCCTCCGTCGCCCTGCTCGACCGCCTGCCGCCAGCCGAACGCTCGCAGTGGCTGCCGAGCCTCGCGCGGCGCAGCTACGAGTTCGTCCTCGGGCCCGGCGTGAGCGGATCGCCGCCCGACACCCGGCTGTCGAGAGACGTGGCGGCTTCGATGCTGAGCGGACTCGGCCCCCGTTATCCCGCGACCGTCAACGCGATTCCGGGCAATCGCGAGCGCTTTCAGGTGCACCTGAAACTGAGCGACGGATCGCCGCTGACCATCGACGTGCGGCCCATGCACAACATCCCGCTCTCCGGCTGGCTGCCGCTCTTGCTGCTGGTTCAGCTGATCGTGCTCGGCGTGTGTTCGTGGCTCGCCGTGCGGCTCGTCACGCGTCCGCTGAAGCAGCTGGCCGTGGCGGCGGATGCGCTCGGCCCCGACATGAACGCCACGCGCCTGCCCGAGGACGGACCGACGGAAGTGTCGCATGCCGCGAAGGCGTTCAACGCGATGCAGGACCGCATTTCCAGCTACATGACGGAGCGCATCCAGATTCTCGCCGCAATCTCGCACGATCTGCAGACGCCGATCACGCGCATGCGTCTGCGCACCGACCTGATGGACGACACGACGCAGCAGGCAAAGCTTCAGCAGGACCTGCAGGAACTGGAGTCGCTCGTGCGCGAGGGCGTCGCGTATGCGCGCACGCTGCACGGCGCGGCCGAGCCGCCGCAACGCGTCGATGCGGACGCGCTGCTGGACAGCATGGTGTGCGACTATGTCGATGCCGGCCAGGCGGTATCGCTCACCGGCAAGGTCGGCACGACGCTGCTCACTCGCCCTCAGGCATTGCGCAGAATCCTCAGCAACCTGATCGACAACGCCGTGAAGTTTTCCGGGGCGAGCGAGGTGCGGGTGGGCACGTTGCCGGACGGCCGGGTCACGATCACGGTGCTCGACCGCGGGCCGGGCATTCCTCCGAAGGAACTGGATGCGGTGTTTCAGCCGTTCTATCGCGTGGAGAGTTCGCGCAACCGCGATTCCGGCGGCACGGGTCTGGGCCTTGCGATCGCGCGTCAGCTCGCGCTCGCGATGAACGCGACGCTGCACTTGCAGAACCGGCCCGAAGGCGGACTGCAAGCAAGCCTTACGTTGCCGAACCAGCCGTAAGGCGCCGGGATCAGACGCTTCGTCGGGCATCGTCGGCTTGCATCGGATTTATGCGCCTTGCGAGAAAACGTAACGGTCTACCCTGAACGAAAATAGGACACTACAATTCTCTGGTTGACCACAACGGACATCACCGGAGGAATTGCAATGGTTCTATACCACCGCGGTGCAGCGATTCAGCCTTGCGTGACGAAGCACGGCAAGGCATTCATTGCGCGCGTATCGATTCTCGAGGAGGATGGCGAAGCCACGTCACTGGGCGTGCTCGGAGAATTCGCCAGCCAGGAATGCGCGTTCGCATTCGCCGTACGCAGCGCCACCGCATTCGTCGATGGCGAACCGCTGCCCCGCTCGCCTTTCGAGCTGTCACCCGCCGCATAACAACAACATTGGATTCATGAGGACGCGCGGCTTTTCGCCGGCGCGACTTCTTCTGACTGCTTTCAGCCGGCGCGCATGGGCGCATACAGGCGCGCCAGCGCGCGAGCTGAAAGCAGCAATCGACAGATTCCTGCCGCTTCCTGTTATCCTCCACCGCCGCATGCCGTGTCATCGAGGCTGACATCTGCCGCCGCGCACGTGTCGCCTTAGTTGATTACTGGATATGCCGAAACCTATACTCCACGCGCCGGCAGCAGCGCTGACCGCAATCACGAGCGACCCGGCTTGCGATCACGATTCATCGTTTCCTGCTGCAACGCCCGGCAATCGAAGCCGTCATTCGCGGACCTCCCGAGACGCGCAGCGAGCCAGTCCTTCACGGATGTCAGGGCCGCCCATCCGCTACCGGAGAACATGCAATGAACAAGCACATGACGCATCTGGTCGTCTGCCTGTCGGTTGCGCTAGCGGCGGCACAGCCCGCGCTCGCGCAAAAGTCAGACGCAACGAACATCGTGGATGCCGCCAACGTCACCTGGAACAAGGCCTTCAACAGCGGCGACGCGCACGCGCTCGCCGCGCTCTACGATGAAAAGGCCACGGTGTCGCCGGGCAACGGAAAGTCGATTCAGGGGCGAGCCGAGATCGAGAAGCTTTTCAAGAGCTTTTTCGATGGCGGCGTGCGCAACCATTCGACTGAAGTGATCGACGCGCATCGCAGCGGCAATGTCGTGTACCAGGTGGCGAACTGGCGCGCGCAAGGCGCCGAGAAAGACGGCAAGGTGCCTGAATACAAGGGCGTCCTGCTGATGATCATGAACCGGTCCGCGGACGGAAAGTGGCGCGCCGCATCGCATGTATGGAACGCGGCGCCGTGATCATCGAGCGGCGCCCGGAGCGACACCGCTCTGCGGGGACCGGGGCGGCACGTTCGACAATAGCGGCCCCAGTCCCCCGCCATCGTCAGATGCGCGATGACGGCATCGCGAAGTTCTGGATACGGCAAGCCGGCCAGCATCGCCGTCAGGGCCTGGCCGCCGTATCCTGAAGAAACGCGCGCGCCGCCTCGCCCGAAAGCAGTCCGCGATCCTTGCGGTTGGCCGCGCTCGCGGCATAGACATCCTTGCGGGCATGCGTGATTCCGAGCGGTCGAAAGCCGTTGGCGGGATTGAACGCCATCTGGCTGATGCATGCTTCGTCGGCCGAGGATGGCGGAGCGCTTATCTCCAGCTCGCCGAGCGGAACGAGCGGCGCCTTCCACGCGACGGAGGCGTCGCGAACCGGCGTGCTGTCTTCGTCGATGAAAAGCTGCAGGCAAAGCTGCCACTTGACGGGACCTTCCGCCAGCCGGTTCACGATATCCTCGCGCAGATAGTGCTCGCCCGAACGGTCCGCCGCGGTGCCCGTCGGGCTCGTCTCGTGCGGGTGAAGCGAGTACTTGACCGCGGCCGCGCCCAGTTGCACGACCGAACCCCAGTAGCGCTCGGTAGCGAGGCTTTCGACCGTGTGGACCTTCGTTTCATTGACAAGAATGGCAAGGATACGCGCTGCCTCCACGGGCCCGATTTCACCGGTGAGCAATTCGCGCGATGCCTTTGTGAGCCCGCCCGCAACACCGTTTGCGAGCTTCGCGACGATGATGTCGGCGACAGCCATGAACTGCACTGCGTTTCTCGCATGCGAGCGGCCGCCCTCGTTTGTCATGAGCAGATCGGTTTGCGTCCCTTCGTCGGTAAAGAACTTCAGGGCGACGCCGCGTACGTCGGCGGCCGTATCGGCGAACGGACACGGCTGACCGTTCGAGAAACGGCACGCGACGCGATATTCAACGGGCTCGCCTGCCGCGGCGCGCTTCAGAAAAGGACCGGCTCTTGCGATGGCGGGGAGCGTGTCGAAGATCCGCAGGACACCGACTGCGCCAAGCAATTGCTTCTGATGCTGCGCGCGATCGATGCGCCCATCCAGTGCCGTGTGAGCGCTCGCGGCAATCGCATTCTGCTGCGCGCGGACTTTGTCCACGAGCATCGCGATGGCGTCCGCGTCGTCGGACTGATCGACCCAGCCCGTGCCATTGCCCACGTCTGCGGTATTCATGTCGCGCCTCCGTCGGTGGTGTTTGCGCGATGGCTCAATGATCAAAGTGTAGTCACTGGGCCGGCGTGTTTGTATGTCCGGCGAAACCGGGGTTTTCTGTAAGCGGCTAGCGGCGGGCGACCGCGCGCGAGCGCGCCGCTATTTGCCTCGCGATGGCGGACCGTCGGGGATGCTCCCGTCGGCGCGTCCCGCGAAATAGCGGTAGATGTCGTCGATGCGGTCCGCGACGTGCGGATTGTCGCGATACGCGGGCATGCCGCGGGGCGGATTGCCGTCGAGGATGGCGGTAACGAACATCTCGCGGCTCTGCGAGCGCGCAAAGCCGACGATGGAGGGAGCGGCCAGCCCCTCATAGTCCTTTCCGTGGCAGCGGGCGCAGTCGGCGGCGCGCAGCGTGCGCCACGCGCTGACGATGGCCGGTTCGGCCGCTGCGTTTCCAGCCTCTACAGCATCCGTGCCCGCGCGGACCGCGGTGGCCGCGGCAAGGCACACGAGCGCGATCAGGGCCGTGCGCGCGCGCCGCTGGCCCCAACGGGGCACAGGGCGCGCGAGCGTTTTACGTAGCGATGTCGAATGGCCTGGCATGATCGAACACCCATCGCCGAATTTCAGCCCTGGCTCCGGATCAGCGACTCCGGCCGGCAATGCGGCCGACGAACTTCCAGCCTTCATCGCGCATCCAGACATACGTGTAGCCGCTCGGGCCGTCGATGAAAACGGTCAGTGGCTGCTTCACGGCCGGGTCCTCCTGTTGCGTCGCGACGGGCATCACCCGCGCTTCGTCGGGATCGCGTGCGGCGGTGCGGTCGTCGACCCGCCAGCCGTCGTTCTCGACATACGTGAGTCGCGACGTGCCGCCGGACGGCGTCTGCACGATCAGCGTGAGCGGCGAACCGGCGCCGCTCGCCGCCTGCTCGCGGCGCATATCCGCATTGTGCGCCACCGCCGGGGCCGCTTGCATACCGTCCGCGCCATCGCTGCCGGTGGCTGCCGCGCTGATCTGGCCGAAGGCTCCGAGCGCGAGCGTCGCGGTCGTCGCGATGACCAAACGCGCAAATCGAATCGGGCATGTCATGTCAGTTTCCTCTTGCTGTTGACAGGTTCTCCCGACCGATGCCGCCTGCATCGCTCAACACACGGGGTCAATGCTGAAGCATCGTGCGCATTGCGATCGTTCGACTGCGCGAACCGGCCGGGATAATCAGGTACGTCCTTCACGGTTGGCCTCGCTCGTACTGGAGGCGAAGTATTCGTCGCCCCGCGCTGGCAACGCACATCAAGTGCCGGCGACGGGAAACGGGAAAAAGAAGACGTGGGTGAGCGAGTTGAAGGCGATCGCTACGCAAGGGTGTAGTTGTGGAGACGTCCGGCCGCGTGGTGACTTCATTCGGGCCGTGTTTTCATGCCGCCACTTTCCGGCAAATGGCGCGTCTTCGACACCCCGATTTGGGAGGGAAATCGTCCCCGCATGCGGGGACTGCGCAGGGAGGGGAGCGTGAAGCGTGAATAGCGAGCGCTGCAAGCGTTCGATGCGACGCGGCGATCTAGCGCAACGCGCCTTCAGCGATGCCTGCGAGCGCACAGAGCGCGACCACGGCAAGCGGCGGCATCCGCCAGCGCACGAGCATGAAGAATGCGGCGATCGCGATGAAGATATCCACCCGCGAGATCACGGCGCTCGTCCAGACCGGCGAATACAGCGCCCTCGCAAGCAATCCGACCACCGCCGCGTTCACGCCCGCGAGCATCGCCGCGCTGCCCGGGCGCGTGCGCAACGTTTGCCAGTATGGCAGCGCCGCGATCACGAGCAGGAGGCCCGGCAGAAAGATGCCTGCGGTCGCGAGCGCCGCGCCCGCCCACCGATGTGGCGGATCGGCCATGCTCCAGCCGAGAAATGCGGCGAACGTGAAGAGCGGTCCCGGCATGGCTTGCGCGGCTCCGTAGCCCGCGAGGAATTCGCCCGGGCGAATCCATCCCGTGGTGACCGTCTCCTGCTGCAGGAGCGGCAGAACGACATGACCGCCGCCGAACACGAGCGCGCCGGAGCGGTAGAACGCATCGAACATGTCGACGGCTCGCGCCGCGAGCAGATTCGACATTGCAGGCAAGCCGAAGAGGAGCAGAAGAAACGCCGCCAGTGCTGCCCATCCGGCTGCGCGCGAGACGGCGATCGACGGCCGGGCGTCGCTCGCGGGCTGGTCCGCCGGTACGTGCTGATCCCGGCAAAGCACCACACCGAGCAACGCGCCCAGAGCGATCACCAGCAATTGCGCATAGACGGTCGCCAGCATCGAAAGAATCGCGACAGCGATGAGCGCAATGCCCGCTCGCCGCCGGTCCGGGCAAAAGCGCCTCGCCATGTCCCACACGGCCTGAGCGACGACCGCGACGGCGACGAGCTTGAGGCCGTGGATCAGGCCCTGCCCGAGCGGTCCATTCAGATCCGGCGCGATCACTGCGAACCCGATCAGGAGCAACACGGACGGCAGCGTGAAGCCGCACCAGGCGGCGAGCCCGCCGATCCATCCGGCACGCATGAGACCGATCGAAAATCCGACCTGACTGCTGGCGGGCCCCGGCAGGAACTGGCAGAGCGCGACCAGATCGATGTACGTCTTCTCGTCGAGCCATTGCCGCCGCTCGACGAACTCGCGGCGGAAGTAGCCGAGATGGGCAACCGGCCCGCCGAACGATGTGAGTCCGAGTTTGAAGAACGCGCACAGGACATCGAGCGCGTCGCGCGGTCGGGCGGATGCGGGCGGCACCAAAGGGCGTTGTCCTTCTCGGTTCGGAATGTAAGGAAGCGGGCTGCGGTTCAGGCGTCGAACCGGCGCACATCATAGCCTATGGACGCGGCTCGCAACACAGACGCTGCGGGTCCTGACGAAGGGCGCCGGCAGTCGATGGCAGCAGCCTGCCGCGCGTCATCGCGGGCGGCCTTGCGCCGTGCACGCGTCACCACCAGGGCACCGCCGTGCAAACACTACGGACGCCGCCGATGCTTCCACTCCGGCACCCTGGTCCGGGTGCTCATCGTATCGAAGGCTTGCCGCAACGCGCCGGACCTCGACGCCACGCCGCCCTGCGATTCGAGCCACGCCTCTGCCCAGGCGCGAGCGTGCTCGTGCGCCTGATCCGGGCGCACGCAGCGCGGACCGATCAGCCCGGAACGTTCGACCCGCCGGCCGTTGCGGAACACTTCCGCCCAGCCCCGGAACATGCCGTGAGCGACTTCACGGGCGATCGCGTGAATCTCATAGCCATCGACGAGCGGGATCACCTTGCACGGCGAAGCGGAAGGCCGGACACCCGCCGCGCGGCGGCGGCGATCTTCGTGCATTCTCGCCATCTCGTGTGTGACGGGTGCGCGAGAAGAGGCATGCTGCAACTCGCTCTCCTGAAGCGACGCATCGCGCGTCTGCCATTCCTCCGGCCTGAGCCAGCGCACGCTGGGCCCCGCTGCACTGGCCGGTTGCGCTCCCTCTGCGTCCGGCGCATTCGATGGCGCGGCAACGGGCTTGGGCACGTAGGAAAACACGCGGCCGGTCGAGGCGAGCAGTCCCACTATTTCGATCAGCGTTCCGTCGCGGCTCCAGTCGATGAAACGGCGACGGCACGTTGGCGCGGTCGGATAGTGGGACGGAAGTCTGGACCAGCGCTCGCCGGTGGTGATGTGCCAGAGCACGGCATCGAGCACGATGCGCGGATCGGCGCGCGGACGGCCGCGCTGGTTCACCGTTCGCATCGGCTGGGCGGCAAGTGCCGAGACGAGCGCCCATTCGCTGTCGGTGACTTCCAGGTAAGGTGTCACGTCGCCCCGTGCGGACTCGCGCTCGGGCGCCACATCGGGAGACGCGGTTCGTGTGTTCGTATACTGCATGCGGCTACCAGCCGTGACGGCCGCCGCTCCGGTAGCGCACGCCTACATCGACGGAAGGATAGACGGCATAGCCGGGCGCATAGGCATAGCCGTATGCGGGAGCCGGAGCATACGCGTAAGGGGGCGCGACGATGCACCCTGCCATGCCTGCGCACAGCGCGAGAGGGACGAGCATTTTTAACATGGATGCACGGGGGCGGGTTGATGAACGATTGCTCTCGACAAGACGAAAGAGCGGGGACGGTTGTGACGAAAGGGCGATCGGTGCGGCGTACGAAGCGGCATGAGCCGCATCGGTCCGGTGCTTCAGCAATTGCCCTTTTTCGCCTGGCCCGGCGGACAGAAGCCGTTGCCCGGCCCGCCCTGCGGCTTGCCGACAACGACAGGCGCGTCCGGCACATAGACCGCACATCCGCTCAAGACGCTCGCGCTTACGAGCAGGACCGACATAAGGCGCTTCATGCTTTTCTCCGTGTCGAGGAAACGTAACGACCTCGCGTCGTTTGTCGTGCCCGAAGCATACATAAACGTCCTGTAATTTTGATCGGCGAATTGCTACGATTCGTAACACGAAAGAGACGGGACGGATCATCTGCGCACCTCTCGGCTTTGCGCACACGGGCTCGCAGAGGAGTCGCAAAGGAGTGGGAAATACAATCGGGGTCGAATTGGAATTCGCCCCGACTGCTGTATCCGGGCCATGACGTCTCCCGTGTTACTCGCCCTTCGCTGCCTGAATGCCCTGAAAGAAGCTGCGCGCCGCGACCACATAGAACGGAGCCGCGAGCGAGTGCGCGTCCCGACTGGAAGTGCGATTGCCGAAACCTTCCGATACCTCGACACCACCAGCAGCGACGGGCGGCTCCATCCGTAGAACAATCGTCCGAAGGGTTTATTCCTTGGATCTGTCAGTGCGTGCGGAGTACGCATCCGCTCAAGAGGCGCATGCGATGCACGCGCCTCTACGACGATGACGCGCGCGAAACTAGTTGCCCGACGCGTCGATGCGGCCGAACACGCCCGTCGGCTTGCTCGGCCCCGCTGCAAAGAACAGCGTGTTCTTCGGCTGGTTGTTGGTATCGTTGCCGAAGCTGATCCCCCACAATCCCGCCTGAGTGAACGGCTTGCCGTCGCTCAGCACCAGCTTGCCGAGGTCGTGTCCGCTCGTCGGGTCGAATGCTTCGATCGTGCCGTCGCCGAAGTTGCCGACGAGAAGCTGGTTGCTGAGCGGCCCGAAGTTCGCAGGCGCCTGCGCCACACCCCACGGCGCATTGAGCACGCCGCCCACGCCGACGAACTGCTTGATGAAGTGACCGCTGGTGTCGAACTGGTCGAGAATGCCAAAGCCGGCGCCGACGACCTGCGCGACCGCAGCCGCGTTCTGCTTCGCGTACGTGACAAAGATGCTGTTGCCGATCGTCTGGATGCCAAACGGCGCGAAGCCGGCGGGCAGTGTCGGGTCCTTGAACTGTCCGTCGAGCTGGACCTTCTGGAACGACGCGTTGAAGACGTCGACCTTGGCGTTATGGAAATCGGCCGCGTACAGCATGTTCTGACCGTTCACGGTTGCAGCCGTCAGGCCCCGGTAGACCGCCCCGCCCGCCGCGTCGTCGAAGGCGGTGACGGCTTCGGTCGGCAGCACGTTGGGCGACCATGCCGCGATCGTGCCCGCGTCCGTCGCCCAGATGAAGGCCGCGCTGCTCGACTTGCCGCTCGCGCTGATCACGAAGTCCGTCGTCGCATTGGAGATGATGCCGGTCGGACCGGAAGGGCCGTTCGTGCCGTCTGGAATGGTGACGACGAGCGGCTGCACGACACCGTTGCCGTCGTATAGCGTTGCCTTGTGCGCATTGTTGTCGGACACCCAGAACGTGCTCTTGGCACTGAGCGCGACGCCCCAGCCGTTCTGCAGGTTCGGATCGGTATGGGGCGCGGCGACACTGCCATCGGAAACCAGCGTCGTCGCCTTGAACGGCGTGGACGGCGGGGAGTCGTCGTCCCCTCCCCCGCATGCTGCGAGGCCGGTCAGGGTAACGGCGGCAAGCGCGATGGCGGTCACGGTCCTGCGTGTCTTCTTCATCATCATGAACAGATTTCCTGAGAGTTGTTGTTCGTCGTGCTCTTGTTGAAAAGGAAAGCAAAACAGCCGCGAAGCGATGACGGGCAATGCCGCAGCTTCGGGAGGAACGCAGGGAATGCGTAGGTCAGAACAACCGGATTCGTCGGTTTATTCCACCGATGCAAAGGCGCGCGTCGCACCGAAAAGGGGCGCGGCAGGGAGGACCGGTCCGAAGGGACGGTGAGATGAACTGCGAGAGAGGCGAGGCGCCGCCACTCGACTGCGGGCCGGGTGGATCAGCGCCTCGCTGAGGATGAGGGTTGAATGCGAAGACGGCGTCAGCCGGTCATGCCCTCGCGCGCCTCTTCGATCAGGCGCAGCGACACGTCCCGGTCGCCGATCGTGTCGATCGCAAGAAGCGCAAAGCGCGCAAGGAACAAGGAGGCGCTGGCCTCGCCCACGCCGGCCATCGCGTTGCAAAGACGCGTATAGACAATATCGAGTTCGCTGTCGGTCATGGCGTGCTCCTTTAGTGAGTGGATCGCAAATGAAGTGCACTGTCGATCGCTGCCGCAATCTGCGCGGCGTGCGGCGCTTTCCAGCGCGCGAGCACGTGCCCGTCCGGGCGAATCACGTACACGGTGCCGGGGGTTGCGTCGAAC